>Ga0181529_10001859_pt1 | contig 26381 bp, 17 predicted proteins | sample PEATcosm2014_Bin_36_FD_119763 | JGI IMG/M metagenome (GOLD analysis project Ga0181529, IMG submission 119763) | Peatland microbial communities from MTU Mesocosm Facility, Houghton, MI, USA - PEATcosm2014_Bin10_30_metaG | ecosystem: Environmental > Terrestrial > Soil > Wetlands > Peat | place... | reverse complement strand
TCACACACTTTCTCACCGGAGCCTGCATTGGCCGCGCGGGGCTGAACCGCAAGACGGCATACGCCACGCTGGTTGCCGTGCTGGCCGCCGAGGCTCCCGACGTGGATATAGCTTGGTCGTTCGCCGGACCAGTTGAAGAGCTGAAGCATCATCGCGGCATTACGCACTCTTTCCTCGGCGCGCCGGTGGTCGCTGCCGCCATGGTTGGCTTGATCTGGCTCGTTGACCGCGGGCTGGCGGAGTGGCGCCACCGAAGAGCCGACGTAAAGGCTCCCCCGGTGTCGCGCCAACCAATCCACTGGGGATGGCTCTATCTGACTGCGCTGATCGCTGCGCTGAGTCACTTGCTGCTCGACTGGACCAACACCTACGGCCTGCGTCCCTTTTATCCCTTCAACCCGCGCTGGTATGCCGGTGGCTTTGTGTATATCGTTGAGCCGGTGATTTGGGCTCTGTTGGGATCGGCGATTGTGATTCCGGCGCTGGTGGCGCTGATCGGCGGAGAGATCGGCGCTCGGCGCGTACCATTTCGCGGCCGGGGATGGGCGATCTTTGCACTCACCGGAATCGTCGTGATCTGGGGCTGGCGCTGGGCAGAGCAAGGGCGGGCGCGGATGCTCATCGACAATGGGCAGATTGCCACGGCTCCGATGAAACGCGTGGCGCTCAATCCGTACCCAGTCAATCCCTTCCGCTGGCACGCGGTTCTGGAGACTGACGGCTACTTCCAGACTGCCGAGGTCGACACACTCTCCGGCGAGATCTTGAGCGACCCGGCAGAGGACCTGATCTTCAAACCGCCGGCGACCACCGCCTCAGAGGCCGCAAAGCGTACCTTTCTCGGCCACGTTTATCTCGACTGGGGCGCTTGGGCGGTGGTGCGCGATGTAGGCCCCGAGCCGATTCCCGGCAGGGTGCAGGGCCTCGATCCACCTCGATTGCCTCCTGGCCGCCGATGGACGACGATCGAGTTCAGCGACCTGCGTTTTGGCTATCCGATCTTCTGGGGGGACCGTAGCTCGGGCGCCCGGCCAGCAGCTCCCCCATTGAGTGGCTGGGTCTACATCGTGGACAACCGCGACGACGGCGGCGAAGCGATGAACGGCTGGGTGCAGAAATAGCATCTTCAAATGAAAGAGTTTTTCATCACGTGAAACAATTCGGTTGACCCGGCGACGCCCGACCCGCAGAATGAATTTAACGCGGTGGTTCTGCCTGACTGCCTTCTTCCCCGTGGGAGTTGTCAGAAATCCTGAAATCAGAGGTGTCCATGCCTGCTTATCTCCTGCTGGTCGTAGCCATTCTGACCCGTCTTATTCCGCACCCCGGTTGGCTCAACTTCACCGCGGTTGGCGGCGCTCTGCTTTACTTTGGCGCACGGCGGCCGTGGCGGGAGATGCTGGTTCCGCTGGCAGCGCTGATGGCCACCGACTACTTCCTTACGGTCTACAGCTATCACTACGCCTTCCGTTGGCAGGGCTATCTGGCCTCGTGGGCATGGTATCTGATGGCGATGGCTCTCGGTCTCATCCTCCTGCATGCCAAGACGACATTCGTGCGCGTGGCGGCGGGAGCGCTGCTCGGGCCGACCTCCTTCTTCGTCGTCTCGAACTATTCCGTCTGGGTGAGTGGTTCCGCTTATCCATACCCGCGCACGCTGGGCGGGCTGGCCACATGCTTCGCCGCCGGGTTGCCCTTCTATCGCAATGACCTGCTCTCGACCGCGGTCGTCTGCGGACTGGCCTTTGGTCTTCCGGTGCTGGTGCGAAAAATGAGCGGGCGGCCGGTGGCTGCCGCAGCCGCGGAGAGGTAGTTGCAAAGCCTCTTTCGCGTGCAGTTTATCTCGTTTCCCCCAAAAGTACTCACCGCAGCGCCAGCATTCGGTCAAACTTCAGGGATTGTTGCCGATAAGATCCCGGAAGGGACGCTCGGCCATGCAAAGCGCAATTGCGGAGTTAAGCCTCGCCGTCACCGCGGAGCCGACCGATGGCCTTCGCTTTGTCGCACGCCAACCGATTCTCGATAAACGAAACAGGCTCCACGGCTACGAACTGCTCTTCCGGATGGGGCCCGAAGCCTCATTCCGTGGCGATGGCGACTTTGCCACCCGATCGGTAATCGACAGTGCGGTAATGTTCGGGCTGGAAAAACTCACCGGCAACCTGCCGGCCTTTGTCAATTGCACTGCCGATGCGATGTCAAAGCAGCTTGCCCAGATCTTGCCGCCCAGCATCACAGTGCTCGAAGTGCTGGAGGATCTGGAGCCTACGCCCGAGCTGATCGAATCCTGCCGCGAACTGAAGGCTATCGGCTTCCGTATCGCGCTCGACGACTTTGTATGGAGACCGGAGCTGGAACCGCTGGTCAAACTGGCGGATTACATCAAGGTCGATTTCGTGAAGAGCGGTGAGGAGGAGCGCAAGGCTCTGATTGACCGGCTGCGTGGCACCCCAATCTGCCTGCTCGCGGAGAAGATCGAGACCCAGAAGGAATTTAAGCAAGCCTGCAAAGAGGGTTTCACGCTATTTCAGGGTTACTATTTCTGCCGGCCGGAGCTATTGAAGAATCGAGGAATCCCGGCTAACTACCTCTCTCAGATTCAGCTTTTGAAGATGATGCGCCAGGAGACTCTCGATCTCGCCCAGTTGGCCGCGCTGGTCAAGCGTGAGCCGTCTCTCACCCACCGGCTGCTGCGAGTCGTCAATTCGCCAATCTATGCCCTCCGCCAACAGGTGGACTCCATCGAGCTGGCGCTGGTTGTCGTGGGAGAGGAGAACTTTCGCCGCATCGCGACGGTGGCTATCACCAGCGACCTCAACGGCGGACAGACAGCCGAGATTCTTCGCGTGGCCTTTGCGCGTGCGCGATTCTGCGAGCTGGCAGCGACTTGCTGCAATCTGGTCCCCTCCGAGCAATTCCTGCTGGGACTGTTAAGCATGTTTCCCGCGATGCTGCGCATCTCGATGGAAGATCTCGTTCCTTCACTGCCGCTGCGCAAAGAGATCAGCCAGGCGCTTATGGGAACTCCCAACCGTGAGAGGAGTCTGCTGCGCTGGGTGGAAAGCCACGAACGCGGAGACTGGGAAGGATGCGATCAGGTCTTCAAGTGCAACTGCTTCGATCCTAAGAAGGTCCAGCAGTTTTACTTTGATGCCATCTTCTGGGCCGAGGCCGCGATCAGCACAGCGGATCTGTAGGCTTCAGGCGCTCGCTTCAATCGCCTTCGATCAGTCGATCTCCAGCTTGCCGGTGCGCTTCTTTCGCATCCACCAGAAGGCAAAGCCCGCCACGGCAAGGCCGCCTACGATGGCCAGCGCGGCCGCTCCATGATGCGCCACAAGATCGACGGCGCCTGGGCCAAGCTTGAGCACCAGCGCGGAGAGCACCAGCCAGCGCACCATCCTCCCGACAAAAACCGACAGCATAAAGGGCACAACGCGCATCTCAAAGACCCCGGCCGCAAAGACAAAAGCCTTCCAGGGAGTCGGCGGAGGCAGCGTCGAAGGAATCATCATCGCCAGGAACTCCTGGCGCTCGAAGCGTGTGCGCAACTGCTCGTATCGTTCACGATTAATGCGCTTCAGCAGGAAAAGCTCACCGCCTGCGCGGCCCAGCCCATAGGGCAAGAGGCCGCCGATTGCCGAGCCGGCGGCGGCCAGCAGGCAATAAAGCCAGAAGTGCCCCTTGTCGTTCCAGACATAGACGGCCAAAAGCGCATCCATGGGAATCGGAATTGTCGATGAGTCGAGCAGTGCGGCCGCGCCTATGCCCCAAACGCCGAGCTTGGCCAGAAACAGCGCCACCAGCTTCCATTTCGCCATCAAACCGATGAAAAACCGCTTCAAGCAGGGTCCCCTTCCACCCGCAAATCCGTCTTACTGTCAGGAACCATTGTACGAGCCGGGGCGTGGGGAGAGATTTGCCCCGAATGAGTGACAAAATGAGAGAATAGATAGAAAGGACAGGAAGAGAGAGCGGCGGGGCGCGTCTGCGCCCAGAGAGGCTGCGCAGGACCCATGCCCACCGACGAAGCGCCAACCCAGGTGAACGAGCCCAAAAAACCAGAAGAGATCACTCGCGATGCAGGCGATCCGGCTTCGGACGCCTCGGCATTGAGTGAGGAGCTGAGTTCCGCTTCGCCCGCGGTTCGCGGTTCACGATGGGTAGACTACGACACCCACGAACTGCTGCAGATGATCAGCGAGCTCGAGGACGAGCGGCGCTGGGCCCGGCTGCGCGAGGGAGTCTGGCTCGCGATTCTCTTCCACCTCCTCGTGCTTACTGCGATCTTCTTGCTTCCCAAGTATGTCTTCAAGGTACCGCCGGTCGTCGACAAGAGCTCCGCGATCAATCCGCACAAAGACTTTACATACCTCGACACGCCCTTTCTGCCGCCATCCAAGCCCATCGTCAAGCCGCCGGTACAGCAACCGTTGATCGACAAACAGACGATGGAGCAGATGAAGAAGGTCGCGCCGCCCGAACCCGCTCCAGAGCCAAAGCCCCAGCCCGCCGCGCCGGCGCCTGTTCAGCCACCGCCGCCGCCGCCCACCCAGCAGCCTCAGATTGAAATGCCCCGTCCCGCTGCGGTGCCTGCCCGGCCCAACTTCGCGATGGGATCGCAGAATCCCGCCGACCAGTTGCGCGAAGCGATGAAGGGCGCATCTCGAAATCCCGGCATGGGTTCTAGCAACCTGCCCTCAGGCGGCGGCCTCACGATGCATCCCGGCGCGGGAACCGGTGGAGTTGAGGTTCTCTCCGACACTCAAGGTGTGGACTTCAACACTTGGCTGCAGCGCTGGCACCGGGAGACGGAGCGCACGTGGGATCCGCTGATCCCCGACGAGGTCAACCCGCCGATTCTCAAGTCCGGCGTAGTCGCGATTCGCTTCAAGGTGCTGCCCAATGGACGGCTGATGGATGGCAGCATGGTGCTTGAGGGCCGATCGGGCGATGTGGCTCTCGATCGCGCAGCGTGGGGCGCGCTCACCGGTTCGAATTACCCGCCGCTGCCCAGAGATTTTCACGGGCCCTATCTCGAACTGCGCGCATATTTTCTCTACAATATGGAGCCACCGAGATAACTCGCGTTTCTATTTCTAACTCAACTCACTTCTGAGTTATCTACTCAACTCTGAGCAAAACGGGACAGACGATGTACTTCGCGTCGCGCGTTCGTCTCTCGCGACAATCAAATTACATCTCCATGACACCGGTCGTACATTGCAATAGCTAATGTGAGTGGCGGTGGACTCCATCTTCGTCTGATGCGACGCAAGCTTCCGCAGTGGAACAGCGCAGAGGGAGTCATAACTCCAAGGAGAAAACCAGATGCAGATCACTGAATTGTTAACTGAGTGTGAACCCACTGCCCCTGCGCTTCGCCGCCGCAGCATGGATTCGCGCAAAGTTTTAGTTGCCGCAACGCTCTTCGCCGCCGCTTCGGGAAGTTGCCTCGCCCAGCGGATTGACGCAAATGACGCATTTCTACCGAGCCCGGTTGTCATCGCCTCAACCATGCCCTCCAACGGCGATGTGAATCCATACGGTGTTGCCTTCGTTCCCAATAACTTTCAGGTTGGATCGGGACCATTGAAGCACGGAGACATTCTGGTCTCGAACTTCAACAACAGCGCGAACATACAAGGGACCGGCACAACGATCGTCGACATCTCACCGAGCGGCACGCAAACCCTCTTCTTCCAGGGCACTGCGCCGTTGGGGTTATCGACAGCCCTCGGCACGCTTCAGAAAGGGTTCGTGGTTGTCGGAAACTCTCCCGATTTGCCTGCGACTCAGACAGCCGGAGGACCGGGCTCATTGCTGGTGATCAACAATCAGGGCCAGCTCATTCAGACCGTCACCAGTCCATGGATTCAGGCGCCCTGGGACATGACATTGATCGATGAAGGAAACCGGGCAATGGCATTTGTCGCCAATGCGCTCAACGGAACGATCAGCCGGCTCGACTTTCAGGTAACCTCGAGCGGTCTGAAAATGACGAGTGCGGTGACGATTGCCTCGGGATATGTCGCTCGTCCCGATCCGGTTACATTTTTTGTCGCTCCCACCGGGCTGGTCTACGACGCTTCGCGCGATCTGCTTTATGTGGCCTCAACGGGCGACAACACCATCTTTGGCGTGACCGATGCGGCCGGCCGCCAAAAGAGCGCCGGAATGGGATTCACCGTCTACGCGGACAATGTGCACCTGCATGGTCCGCTGGCGATGACAGCGGCGCCGAATGGACACCTGCTGGTGACCAACAACGACAGCATCAACTCCGATCCCAATCAGCCCAGCGAGATCGTTGAATTTACCAAGCAGGGCGAGTTTGTGAAGGAAATCTCCGTCGATCCGGCGCAAGGAGGTTCGTTTGGTCTTGCGGTGAGTTCAAGCCGCAACCAATCGATCCTTGCAGCCGTCGATGACAACGCGCCCTCGCTGATCATCTGGACTCTCAATAATGATTAGCACTCACGCCAGCATCATGCGGCCTTGCGCTCTTCTCTGCCAGGGCCGCATCACTCACTCGACTTGCCCGATATAAACCCCGTATGGACCCAGTTGGATCTGCTTGATCGATTCAGGATCGGCCGCGCCCGGGGTTTTGAGCAACGTCTTCACCTTGCCGCGAGAACCGGGAAGACTTAGACTCACGGTCTGCGGTGCGGCAGTGAAGTTGACCGACACAACGGCCATCGGCGCGCCAGGCGTCTGTCGCATCCAACTCAACACTTTGTCGTTGGCGGTATCGAGCATCACATTGGCTCCACGCTTCAACGCCGCTTTGGTCTTCTTGAGCCGGATCAGCGATTCATACCAGGCCAGCAATGAATTAGCGTCCTTCTTCTCGGCTTCGACATTAATCGTCGCAGCGTCTGGCGGTACCGGCAGCCACGGCGTTCCTTCGGTAAATCCCGCCTGTGCCCGCGCATTCCATTGCATCGGCGTCCGCTCGCCGTCGCGGCCTTTTTCCTTCGGCCAGCCGGTCACGCCGATCGGATCCTTCACGTCCTCCTTGCGCGTAGGAGGCGTCGTCGTCATGCCGATCTCGTCGCCATAGTAGAAGAGCGCCGCTCCTCTGCTCGCAAAGAGAATCGTCGAGATCACCCTCTGTATATCCACATCGTGAACTCCGTCGCCGTAGCGCTTGTCGAGCCGTGGATTGTCGTGATTGTCAAAGAGCAGCAGCGGAGTATTGCCATCAATCCGAGTCTCGACGTCAGTCAGTTTCGCGCGAAACTGCGCGACATCAAGCTTGTTGATGAAGGCCACCTGAGTATCCATCGGAAGTTCGAACTCCGGTTCGCTCTTCGTTCCATACATCTTTGCCAGTTCGGCAATATTCGGCAGATAGGTCTCGCCGATCATGACGCGCGTTCCCGGAAACCGCGATGAGTCGAAGGCGTCCGCCGTCACCCGCATCTCGTTGACCACCGCATGAAGCCCCGGCTGGTTGTCGGTCTTTGTATTGTCCAGTTGCGGATCTCCGTATGCGTTGATGACCGCATTTCCTTCCTTATCCTTCACCACTCCTTCGTCGGCCATGCTGGGATCTTCATAGAGCGTGGTGATGGCATCGAAGCGGAAGCCGCCCACTCCCCGTTGCAGCCAGAATCGGACGATATCCTTGAAGGCCTCATGAACCTTGGGATTGTTCCAGTTCAAATCCGGCTGCTGAATATAAAACTTGTGGTAGTAGTACTGCCGCGTCTTCTCGTCCCACTGCCACGCGGAGTGACCAAACAGCGACTGCCAGTTATTGGGCGGCGCTCCTCGGTCGCTGGCTGTCTCCCCTTTGCCATCGCGCCACACATACCAGTCGCGGTAAGGATTAGTGCGCGACGAGCGCGACTCGATGAACCACTTGTGCTGGTCCGATGTGTGATTCATCACCATATCCATCAGGATTCGAATATGCCTCTTGCCTGCCTCGGCGACCAGCCGGTCAAAGTCCGCCATCGTGCCATACTGCGGATCGATGCTCCTGTAGTCGGAGACGTCGTAGCCGAAGTCCACCTGCGGCGATGGATAGCAAGGGGTCAGCCAGATCGCGTCGACACCCAGCTCTTTCAAGTAGTCGAGCCGCTGGGTGATACCGTTCAGGTCACCGACCCCATCACCGTTTGAATCTTGAAAACTCCGCGGGTAAATCTGGTAGATCACGGCATTCTTCCACCAATCCCGCTCGCTTAATGCGGCCGTACCGGCTACGGGTGCGGTTTGCGCCCCGCTGGCCAGCGCCGCAATCCAGAGAAGAAGCGCAACGGACCAGATTGGCCAGACTTGGGCTGGCAAGGTTTTGGCGATTCGTTTTGTCGGATGCATCGCAATCTCCTTGGCTCTTACCCGAACATGAATAACTTATCAAAGATTTGATTCACTCTCGTAACTATCTGGCTATCACCCCGCTTGATTATCTTGCCCGCTGAGTTTACCGTGATGAGCATATCTCTAATGCAGGTGACGCCTTGTCTTTTCTCTTTTTGCGTGCCCGATTTGCAATCATGATCTGCGCCGTAAGCGCCTTGCTGTCAACAAGTCTCTGCGCGGCCCAGCAGGCCGTCGAGCCTTGGAAGGCGCCCTCCTTCAGCGTCGATGCGAAGAGTCTCTATGAGGCTGCCTCGGCGGTTCCCGCGCCAGAGGGTGCGGTTGCCGCGATACTCGCAGCCGATGAGAGCTACTCCTTCGACGAGGACGGCCGCGTCACGCATGTCGGGCACTATGTCTATAAGGTGCTCAATCAGAAGGGCGCTGAGGGATGGGATTATCTTTCGGTAGGCTGGGAGCCGTGGCACGAGGCGCGGCCGGCGATCAGAGGTCGAGTCATCGCGCCAGACTTCTCGGTGCATACGCTCGATCCGAGCGCGATCACCGAAGAGCCGGCCCGGGGAGGCGACTACAAGATCTACAGCGACGGCAAGCTGTTGCGCGCGCCATTTCCGGCCATCGCTGCCGGCGTGGTCGTTGAGGAGGAGTACATCGAGCGCGAGACGCAGCCTTTCTTCGCGACGGGCCGTGTGGGCCGCTCCACCTTTGGCCACGAGCAGGTCCCCGTCGCGCATAGCCGGATCGTCTTCGATGCTCCTTCGACCCTGCCGCTGCGCTTTCGAAGCACCTTGCTGCCCGATTTGAAGCCAGTGCGAACGGAGTCCAACGGGCGCGTGACCATCACTTATGAAATGGGACTGATCGAGGGACTCGAGCCGCGCGAGCCCAATCTGCCTCCGGATGTGCCGTACTTCCCGGAGATAGATTTCTCCACCGGAGAATCGTGGCATGCGATGGCCTCGGAGTTCGCCGAGATCGTGGATGGCCGAGCCGACACCCAGGTGGTGCAGCCGCTCGTCGATAAGCTGGTCGCCGGTAAGACGAGTATCGCAAAGAAGGAAAGCGCGCTCGTGGATTATCTTGACCGCGAGGTTCGCTACACGGGCATCGAATTTGGCGAGGCGGCTCTGATGCCGCATGAGCCGGCCGACACGTTGAGCAAAAAGTACGGTGACTGCAAAGACAAAGCGACACTGCTGGTGACGATGCTGCGCGCGGCGGGCATTCCCGCATATGTTGCGCTGCTCAATGCCGGAGAGTGGACGGACGTTCCCGTGGATCTGCCCGGAATGGGGCTCTTCGACCATGCAATTGTTTATGTGCCAGCCGATCCAAAACGCAAGCAGCCCGCGCTCTGGATCGACGCGACAGATCGCTACGCGCGCCTGGGGCAGTTGCCGCCCGACGATCAGGGCAGGCTGGCGCTGATTGCGCGTCCGGAGACAACCGCGCTGGTCAAGACACCAGAGGCTTCATCGAAGGACAACGTGGTGCTGGAGTTTCGTGAGATCGCGCTGAGCGAAAACGGTCCGGCGAAGGTGACCGAGAGAAGCCAGCCCCAGGGAATCTTCGAGTCGCACTATCGCGCCAACTTTGCCGACAACCCGGACAAACAGGAGCGCGAAGGCCTGACGAATTATGTCAAGGGCCAATACGTCGCTGAGAAGCTCGCCAGCGTCGATCGCACCGATCCGGCCGACCTCTCCCGGCAGTTTGAGTTGACGCTCGTTTGCGAGAAGGCGCGGCGGGGCTATACCGATCTTGACAGTGCCGTGGCTGCAATTCGCTTGGAAGCCCTCTTCCAGAACCTTCCCGAAGATCTGAAGCACCGGGAAGACGCGGATGACAAGAAGAAGAAGGACGAGAAAGATTCCCCCAGAAAGCCGCGCACAGCCGACTGGTGGCTCAACGTGCCCTCCAGCGTCGAGTGGCGTTACAGGATCGTCCCTCCCGGCGGATTTGTGCCCAAAGAACTGCCCAAAGACGCCAGCATTCCCGTGGGTCCGGCTCTGCTGACCGAGGAGTTCTCTACCGAAAAGGACGGCGTTGTCGATGCTCGCTTCGTCTTTGACTCCGTCAAGCGCCGCTACACCGTCGCCGAGGCCACCGAATTGCGCAACAAAGTGGCGGAGATCGCCTCCGGCTCCGCCGTTCTCGTCAACTTCGAACCCAGAGGCGAGGTGCTGCTGCGCGATGGCAAGGTTCGCGAGGCGCTGGCGGAATATCGCAGCCTGGTCGCGCAGCATCCCAGCGAGGCGGTCTATCACCTGCAGGTGGCCAACGTGCTGCTGGAAGCCGGAATGGGCGAAGCGGCGCGTGCCGAGGCGCGCTTGGCCGTGAAGCTCGACCCTAAATCGGCGCTGGCCGAGAAGACGCTGGCGCAGGTTCTCAAGCACGACCTCGTGGGACGCAACCTGCGGCCTGGCAGCGATTGGGCTGGAGCGATCGAGGCCTATCGCGCCGCCATCAAGCTCGACCCCGACGACAATGGCACGCAGGCCGACCTCGCCGTCCTGCTCGAATATGACGCGGCCGGCCTGCGCGACGGCGAAAGGGCGAGGATGAAGGAGGCCGTCGCCGAGTACCAGAAGCTGGGCCAGGAGAAGCTGTCGGAGTTGGGGATCGCGAACAACCTTGCCTTTGCGCTCTTTTATGCTGGCGATCCCGAAGGAGCGATCAAAGCCGCGCAAAGTCTCAACCCTCAGCCCATTGGCCTGATTGCGGCCAGCGAGGCGCTGCTCCATGGCAGCAAAGCCGGGCTGGCAGAGGCTAACAAGCGCTCAAGCGATGATGCCACGTTCAAACAATCCGCGCGCACTGCCGGCCGGATGCTGATGAACATCCGCAAATACTCGCTGGCCGCCGACTTTCTTGAGACCGGCGCGGCCGGCGACAACGCCGCCCAGACGATGGGCCTGGCCTCAGTGCTGCGCACCGCTCAGCGCCACGAAGATCTGCAGCTCGGCAATACTCCCGCCGATCTCATCAAGCGCGTCTTTCTGCTCACGATGGACCCCGAGATGACAGAGGAAAAGGTTGAGGCGCTCTCAAGCCGCAATGCTCTCGCGGTGATCAGGGCAGAGGACGCGGAGGAGAAGAAGCAGGCCCTTGAATCCGGAAAGAAAATGAATAGCTGGCTGGCTCGCGACGACAACTCGCTCGATGTCGAGGTCGATATCCGAATGCAGGAGTTCGATCCCAAGGGTGAAGGCAGCGACGAAATCGGCTATCGCGAACGCGTGCAGGTTCCAGGCGGCATCAACACCACCTTCTTTGTGGTCAAGGAGTACGGGCAATACAAGCTCCTCGACAGCGAAGACAAGCCCAACGCGATTGGCTTGGAGATTCTCGACCGCATCAAAGCTGGGGATCTGAAGGGCGCCAAGGCGCTCCTCGATTGGCTGCGCGAAGACACTCATCTCGAAGGCGGCGACGACCCGCTCGGCGGAGCCACCTTTCCCCGCTTCTGGATCAAGGGCCAAGCCGCCGATGCACGCAAGATGAAGCTGGCCGCGGCGGCGCTGTTGGCGGGCAGCAAAGCCACGGCAGCCCAGGGCGTCGCGCTACTCGAAGAGGGCCTCAAAGACGCCGCGACCGATCGCGAAAGGACCAACATCCAACTGGCGCTGGCCGATGGCTACTCAACTCAAGAGAACTACACCAAGCTGCTGGAGATCTCTTCCACCTTGCTGACACAGGTCCCCGAGTCGAAGCTGGCCTTCAGAGAAAAAGTGCAGGCGCTGATCGGACTGGGACGCAACGACGAGGCCATCGCGCTAGGCGACGAACGGCTGAAGCTGCTGGATGGAGATCAGGATGTGCTGTTGGCGAAGATGGAGATTGAAGCCAACCGCAGCAACTTCGCGGCTGCGCGCGGCTTGGTGCAAAAGCTGATCGACCAGGGCAAAGAAGATGCCGGCCTGCTCAACGATTATGCGTGGTACGCGCTCTTTACCGGCAAGGTTGAGGATGACGACATTCAGAAGGCCATCAAATCCACGCAGCTTGCCAAGGACAGTCCGTCGATTCTGCATACTCTGGCCTGTCTCTACGCCGAAGTTGGCAAGACCAAGGAGGCTCACGACCTGCTGCTGCGCGGCATGGACGACCTCAACCTCGACGAGCCAAACGATGTCTACTGGTACGCCTTTGGCCGCATCGCCGAGCAGTATGGCGAACGCGAGATCGCCATCACCGACTATCGCAAGCTTGAAAAGCCGAAGGAGCCTCTGGCGATTCCGACTTCCACGTACCGGCTGGCGCAGATGCGCCTCAAAGCCCTAAACGCCGATGAAGGCGCAATCGGCAAGTAGGCACCAAACGCAACGACGCCACGACTGCACAGTACTTTACTAAGACATACGACGAGGCGGAGCCACAATGGACAGAAAAGAAATTCGCCGAATCGCAAGGCATACATTTGCTCATCAGCAATCCAACGAAGATTCTTGGTATGGCTCCGCTATCTCCTTCCATGAGGGCGCAAATATTCTCTGGCAACATAAAGACTCCATTCCTATGGGAATGCGGGTATTTCTTACTAATGCGGCACTATCTATTGAACTGCTGCTGAAAGCCATAATCATTGCGAAGGGCGGAACAGCTCCAACGACTCACAGACTTCCAGAGCACGCGCGTGCCGCAGGGGTTGCATTTACAAAACACCAAGAAGCGACTTTAGAGCTTTTGGGTGAAGTTCTTATATGGAGCGGACGCTATCCAGTCCCCACTACAGAGAAAGCTTGGGATCACTACTATGACGTCGTCCATGAAAAACACGTCATCAGAGAAAGAGAAGGAAATGTCGGACGAGTGAGGGCAAACCCGGAGACGTTTCCATCGGTTAAGAATTATGAGACGCTTTGGAACATGGCGAGCCACAAATGGGAGGATATTCAGCAGCAACGAGCCACAGACTAAGATAGAAGCAACCTTAGCTCTTTAGACCCCGTCTGGCTCAAAGGACGCTAACCAGAAACTGCGCCCGTTCGCGCATTGGCAATTCGTTGCAATAGGCAGCCTGTGTTAGCCGCCGCGCCGATTATCCGCCGCCTCACGGATAAATCCGATGCAGCGTCCGCGCAAACGGAATCGTCTCACGCACATGATCCAGGCCGCAGATCCAGGAGACTGCGCGCTCGATGCCCATGCCGAAGCCCGAGTGAGGAACGCTTCCATACCGGCGCAGGTCGAGATACCACTGGAAGGCCTCCTTCGGCAGTTTGTGGTGCTCGATGCGCGCGTTCAATAACTCATAACTAGATACGCGCTGCGAGCCGCCGATAATCTCGCCATAGCCCTCCGGCGCGAGCACATCCACGCAGAGCGCATAGCGCGGGTCGGCAGGGTCGGGCTCCATATAAAAAGCCTTCACATCTGCCGGATAGCGGTGAACCATCACCGGGCGGTCATATTGGCTGCTGAGCCAGGTCTCGTCGGGCGAGCCGAAGTCGTTGCCATATTCAAACGGCGCTTCGAGATGGCCGTCTTTGTGCGCCTGATTGAGCATTGCAGCCGCCTCGTCGTACCGCAGCCGCGGGAAGGGCGGAACGATGGCCTGCAACTTCGCCGGGTCGCGGCCGATGACCGTTAACTCCGAGGCGCGGTTCTTCAGAACAGATTGCACGATGTGCGAGAGGAAGTTCTCGGCCAATTCGAGCAGACCGTCGAGATCCAGGAAGGCAACCTCGGGCTCGATCATCCAGAACTCGGTGAGGTGGCGGCGAGTCTTTGATTTTTCCGCGCGGAAGGTTGGTCCGAAGCTGTAGACCTTGCCCAGCGCCAGCGCCGTCGACTCGATGTAGAGCTGCCCGGATTGTGTCAGATAGGCCGGATCGCCGAAATAATCGACTGGAAAGAGCGTCGAGGTCCCTTCGCACGCCGCCGGCGTCAGGATCGGCGGGTCGGTGCGAATGAAGCCGTTCGAATCGAAGTACTCCGCCGCCGCGCGCATAATCTCAGCCCGGATGCGCAAGATGGCCGACTGGCGCGGCGAACGCACCCAGAGATGCCGGTGCTCCATCAGAAAATCGACGCCGTGATCCTTGAGGGTGATGGGGTAGGGCTCCGATTCTGGCACACGCTGAACGACCTGGAGTCCCTCGACGTCGAGCTCATATCCGCCCGGCGCACGCTTGTCGGCGCGAACTTTGCCGGTGACTATGACGCTAGACTCTTGCGTTAGCCCCTTGAGTGCATCAAAGACTTCAGCGGGTACGCTCTTGACGTGTGCGACGCCCTGAACGGTCCCTGTGCCATCGCGAAAGATGGGGAAGAGCAGCTTGCCGCTCTCGCGAAGGTTGTAAAGCCAGCCTCTGAGCGTAACTGACTGGCCCTCATACTGGCCAAGGGTCGCGATTGTGGCGACTTGCGGTGCGGCAGGGGTGATCGGATCTTCGGGCACGAGCTTCCTCCGGACACTCTAGGATAGCGCGGCCGGCATTTCCAGATCGGGACGGAGGGCCTGCAAATTGCGGTAGAAAGATCGCTTTGGTACCATAAGAATTGCTGTTGATGCGCACAATATTTCCCAAAGGTCGCTCAAAATCCAAGACTTATAGAGGATCTATGACCGAATCGCTGGCGATTCAGAACGAAGAAACACAAAAATCCCAGGTGGATACTGAGACCACCGAGCGGGTTATTGCTGAGAAACATCTCGGCGAGCGAATCAGGCGGCTGCGGCTCAAAAAATCGATGGGCTTGGTCGAGTTGGGCACCCACACAGGGCTGTCGGCCAGCTTTCTCTCGCAGCTAGAAACCGGCCGGGTGGTGCCGACGTTGCGAAATCTGGCGCGCATCGCCATGGTCTTTTCCAAAGATCTCTCTTACTTCTTCGAGAGCGATCCGCAGGCGGTCTTCCGCCTTCACCGGCGCAAGGACCGTGTACGGATGCCGCAGACTGGCGTGGGATCTCCGACCTATTTTTTCGAGAGCCTGGGTTACCTGGTGCCGGACCGGGATATGGACCCGTACTTCGCCGAGTTTCAGCCCTTGACCGGCGAGATGGAGCCCAAGGCGCACATGCACCCTGGCTTCGAGTTTCTCTATCTGCTTGAGGGAGAGCTTGAGCTTCACCATGGCGACCAGACAAGCCTGCTGGAACCGGGCGATTCGGCGTACTTCGACGCCTCGACCCCGCATTCTTACAAATGCGCTGGAAAGAAGCCAGCCGGCGCGATCATCGTAACCATGCACCAGCCACCGACCGCGATGCCGCTTCCGCAGCGGCCGCCAAGTACTCCCATAGCAGGCAAGACCCCGACCGAGGCTGGATCAATAAAATAGTTCCAGCCGTGTCTCTGCTCGATCCCATTCCGTCGCCGGTGCTGGACGCCGACTTCACCGCCCTTGAGTGGGAGCCGCTACTGGCCCTCGTCGCCGGTTTTGCCGCCTCGCCCGTTGGCCGCGAGGCGATTCTGTCGCTCCGGCCATCGACCTATGAAGAGTGGATCGCTCGCCAGCATCAGCTCACCGGTGAGCTGCGGCTGCTGCTCCAGGAGCAGATATCCATTCCCGTCGGCGGCCTCTTCGATCCCACGCAACACGCCGCCAAGGCGCAGATTCCCGGCGCGGCGCTCGAAGCTAAAGAATTGCAGGCCGTGGCTCGTCTGGCCAACGACGTGGCCTCGTGGCAATCTCTGTTGCAATCGCCTCCGGTGCGTCTGGCAGGCAAGATGCCGGGGCTATCGGCACTTTCGTCCGCTCTTACCGGGTCATTGCGTCCACTGGCGGAAACCATCGAGCGCACCATTCAACCCGACGGCTCGCTCGCCGACAACGCCTCGCCCGAGTTGGGCCGCATCCGCCGCGAGCAGGAGCGCCAACAGCGCCAGATCGAGGAGAGCCTGCGCGCCGCCTTGCGCAAACTCTCCGCCGACGGCGCGACGCAGGAAGACCTCATCACCATTCGCGGCGAGCGCTTCGTGATTCCCGTGCGCGCCGAGTTGAAGCGGCGCATCAGCGGCGTCGTTCATGGCGCGAGTTCCTCAGGCCAGACAGTCTATGTCGAGCCTTTGGAAACCATCGAGCAGAACAACGAACTGGTCCGGCTGATTGAAGAAGAGCAAGCTGAGATCCACCGCATCTTTGTTGCGCTCACTCGCCAGGTGGGCGGCTACGCACTGGCTCTGGTCGAGGGCGCGCGGGTTCTTGCGCTCGTCGATAGCCTCCAGGCCCGCGCCCGCTTTGCCCGAGACTACGACTGCGTAGCTCCTGCCATCGCGCCCGATCTGATGCGGCTGGAAGCTGCCCGTCATCCTCTTCTCGAACGCCACTTCCGCTCCACCGGCAGCCGCCCCAACACGAGTGTCGTCCCTTTGACTTTGGAGTTGACCGCCTCAAACAGGCAGCTCATCATCAGCGGCCCCAACACCGGCGGCAAGACAGTCACTCTCAAGACCACGGCGTTGCTTGCCATGATGGCGCAGGCTGGCCTCCCAGTACCCGCCGCTGCAGCCAGCTTTCCCGTCTTCACCGCATTCCTCGCAGACATCGGCGACGCCCAATCGATCGAAGCCGAACTTTCCACTTTCTCAGCGCACATCAAAAACCTCGACCGGCTCTCGCGGCTGGCCGGCAACCGCTCGCTCGTCCTGCTCGACGAGCTAGGCTCTGCAACCGACCCCGAAGAAGGTTCGGCGCTGGCCGTCGCCATCGCGAGCTTCTTTTTGGCAGCGGGCGCTTGGACGCTTATCTCCACACATCACACATCGCTCAAGGTCTACGCGGCCAATACCGCCGGCGTGCTCAACGCTGCCGCCGGCGTCGACGAAGTCACTCTCGCACCCAACTACCAACTGCGGCTGGGCGTACCAGGCGCGTCGGCAGGCATCCAGACCGCCGAGCGGCTGGGGCTCAATGCCGCCATCATCTCCGCCGCACGAGAGCGCCTCGGCTCGCAGCAGGTAGATATTGCGCGCTTCCTCGACCGCATGCACGCCGAGCTCACCCAGCTCGAAGAGGAGCGCAAAGCCGCACGCAGCGAGCAATACACCCTCAACCAGGAGCGGGCCCGCCTCGTTCGCGAAGGCGACGTCGAGCTGCGCAATCGCACGCGAGAGCTCGAAGCCAAGCTCGCCTCGCTGCTCAAGGACTTCGAGTTCCAGATGCGCGAGACGGTTTGCTCCATCGAGGATCGGGCCGCTCAGCAGAAGCTCTCCAAGGAGGCCGAGCGCCGCATCCTGCGCCTGCGCCGCGAGTTTCAGGAGAGCTTCAACCAGACCGTCGTCGCCCACCGCACCGGCGCGGACCAAGGCGACGCCAACGCCCAGCCGCACATCGTCAAGCACGTCTCCGCCGGCGACCAAGTCCGCCTCAAGTCGATGAACAAGGTCGCAGTCGTGCAGCGCGAGGTGGAGAAAGACCTCTTTGAAGTCGCGCTTGGCCCCATCAAGATGCGCGTCAAGCGCGACGACATCGCCGAAGTGCTGCGCCCAGCGGAGATCCGCCTCAATGAGCGGGCCGATCCGCTCGCTGCCGTCCGCCAGCAGAGGAATGTGCATGTGACCGTCACCAGCGCCAATACCGACGAGATGCGCATGGAGATCAACCTCATCGGCCGCACTGTGGACGAAGCCACCGAGGAGCTGGAGAAGTATCTCGACCGCGCCTTTCTCGCCGGCCTGCCGCGCGTCCGCGTCATCCACGGCCACGGCGCCGGCGTCCTCCGCCGCGGCGTCCGCGAATTCCTCAAGAGCCATCCCCACGTAGCCACGCTTGCCGAAGCCCCTCAAAACGAAGGCGGCCAGGGCGCAACGCTGGTGGAGCTGCGGCAATAGTTGAGGAATTGGGATTCGGACTATGATCGAGGCAGAGGCACTTATATGGTGAACAGCACAGAGTATCGAACGCCTTCCGAAGCTGCGGCGCGGACAGGGAAATGGGCTGTGATCATAACGAAGCAACGTATCCATCAAATCACGAGGCAAAGGCCGTTTCCTTATTGGCACCTCATAGAGTTCCGCGGACCCAATGGCGGCGAAGCGAAGGGAGTTGTGGACCTGATTGCGATCCGCAAGGACCACTCTGAATCAGGTTCAGGCACCAAGTGCGGCGACAAACTGCAAATCGTGTTGATTCAAGTCAAAGGTGGAAACGCGGCTTGGCCAACGGCTGATGATCGCAAGCGTCTCCGATTCGTTGCCCGCTATCACAGGGCAAACAAGGTCCTTCTTGCTGTTTGGAAAAAGGGTAAGGGAGTGGAGTTCTTCTCGCTTCAAGACAAGCCCGTGGAGGGTGCGGAAAACTGGGCCAGGGTATCCGATCCGAGCGCCATCTTTTGTTAGGGTTGCGTTTGGCGGCAGGAGGGCCTGGCTCTCCGCGATTGGGATATGGGAGTGCATCATCTCCCAGTCGCTAGCAGCCTTCCAGATCGACCATCCCCCACGCCGGAAGATATGATTAGGCGACTCACCATTGCATCCGGCGACCGCGACCATTTGCAGCCGCCAATTTCCGCGCGAAGGGACAAAACAACATGAAGCGATTTACTTATGCCGTTGCCGTTATCGCAATCCTGTGCAGCTTGAGCGCGCTTGCACAAACCGCCAGCCCCAAGACCGAGACTAAGAAAGTGAACGACTGGTGGCACGGCGCCTATCTCACCCGGCCTCTCAACAGCCCGGACGGAAAGAAGCTCCCGCTCATCTCCGTCAGTGGCAACCACTTTGTGGATCCAGCCGGCAAGACGGTTCTCTTCCGCGGCGTCAGCATTGCCGACCCCGATAAAACCGAGAGCCAGGGCCACTGGAGCAAGGACCTCTTCGTCAAAATCAAGGAGACCGGAGCCACGGTGGTTCGCATTCCCGTCCACCCGGTCGCATGGCGCTCGCGCGGGACGAAGAACTACCTCGCCTTGCTCGATCAGGCTGTGCAGTGGTGCACCGATCTGGGCCTGTATGTGGACATCGACTGGCACTCCATCGGCAATCTTAAGCAAGGTCTCTTTCAGGACCCTATGTATGAGACCAGCATGACTGAGACGCTTAACTTCTGGCGCATCATGTCAGCCCATTACAACGGAAATCATACCGTCGCATTCTTCGAGTTATTCAACGAGCCGACGGTCTTTTTTGGCCAGCTCGGATCGGTCTCATGGGAAGACTGGCGTCAGCTCAACGAAGATATGATCGCTGTCATCCGCGCCTATGACAAGGAGACCATTCCGCTGGTGGCCGGCTTCGACTGGGCCTATGACCTGACTCCTCTGCGCATCAGTCCCATCCGGGCCGAGCACATCGGATACGTTACTCATCCTTATCCCATCAAGAGATCGAAGCCGTGGCCGCCCAAGTGGGAAGAGGATTTCGGTTTTGCCGCCGAGCATTACCCGATTATTGCGACCGAGATCGGTTTCGACCAAGGCGACGGCACCAGGGAACAGGGTATCGAATACGGCAACGAGATTACAGGTTACCTCGAATCGAAAGGCATCAGTTGGATCGCCTGGTGCTTCGACCCGGAGTGGGGGCCGACAATGATCTCCTCATGGGACACATTTCAACTTACTGACGAAGGAAAGTTCTTCAGCGATGTCATGCGCGCAAAAGCGGCTGCCTCGTCCCCGACGGCCGCCAAGTAGCTCAGCGCCCAAGCCATGCCAGCCGCCCCGCGCCAATTCGATGTGATTGTTCTGGGCGCGGGAGCGGCTGGGCTGATGTGCGCGGCTACGGCTGGCCAGCGTGGGCGGCGGGTGGCGCTGCTCGAACACAATGGGCAGCCGGGGCGCAAGATTCTTATCTCCGGAGGCGGGCGGTGCAACTTTACCAATCTGCACTGCGGGCCGGATAACTTCCTCTCCGAGAATCCTCATTTTGCCAAGTCGGCGCTGGCTCTGTATCAGCCTCGGCACTTTGTCGAACTCGTCGAGCGCTATGGGATCGCCTGGCATGAGAAGACGCTGGGGCAGCTCTTCTGCGACGGATCGGCTCGGGCGATTCTCGATATGCTGCTGGCAGAGTGCGAGCAGGGCGGCGTAGAGATTGTCCTGAATGCGCGCGAGATCCAGGTAGAGCGAGCGGCGAGCGGCGGGTTCCGGGTGGCGTCTTCGCAGGGCGAGTTTCAAGCCGGAGCGCTGATGGTGGCAACGGGGGGATTGTCGATCCCCACGCTTGGGGCTACGAGGCTGGCGTACGAGTTGGCGCGGCAGTTCGGCCTGGGTGTGATCGCGCCCCGGCCGGCGCTGGTTCCGCTCCTGCTGAGCGGGGACGAAGCGCGATGGACGGGGCTGGCGGGGGTGGCCGCGGAGGTTGTGGCGCAGGCTGGTGGGGCCCGGTTCCGGGAGAAGATGCTGGTGACGCATCGCGGGCTGAGCGGCCCGGCGATCTTGCAGGCGTCGTCGTATTGGCGGCCTGGGCAAGAGCTGGTGGTGGATTTCGCGCCCGATTGCCGGCGCGATTCGAACGCCGATTCAGGGTCGCCGGGCGGGGCCCTTGGGGCGATGCTCGAACCTGGAGCAAGGCGGGATGAGACTGCATTCAAGCAAGCGCTACGCGCGGCGCTGCCGCACAGGCTGGCGAGTTTCCTGGCAGAGGCCGCCGCTCCGGTGGGCTGGTCGAATGCGGCGCTGGAGGCCGCAGAGCGCAGGCTGCATCGGTGGGCGCTGCATCCGGCAGGCACGGAAGGGTTTGAGAAGGCTGAAGTGACCGCGGGCGGCGTGGATACCGACGACCTGCAAGCGCGGACCATGGAGGCGCGGGCCGTGCCGGGGCTGTTCTTTATCGGCGAAGCGGTGGATGTAACCGGGCAATTGGGAGGCTTCAACTTCCAGTGGGCGTGGGCTTCGGGGGTGGCGGCGGGGAGGGCGGTGTAAGAAGCAGTGGTCAGAGATCAGACACCTGCGGTCAGGGAATATCAAATCTTGGAGCGAAAGGACCGACAAGTCGGCTGCTAGTCGCCTTGCTGCGGGGGGGCGCGAGGTGCCAAGTCAAAAGATGCTGACGGGAACCATTCGGCGGCAGCAGGCTCCGTAGCCGGCCTTGCAGGAGATGCGCTGGCCCGCTTCCGCCAGTTGCGAAGCGACGCCGGCGCTTGAGCGAGTCGTCAAGCGCCTGGATGACCGGCAGTATCTGCGTGAGGTTGGTTTGGCCGGCCGGCACGACGGCCGTGGCTGTGAGCTTGCCGTCGCCGATGCCGAGTGTGAACTGGACGGGAACGGTTTCCTGAGGCTGCTCGGTCATAGCTGAGAATTGGAGCCGAGACGGGCTCGTGAGGCGCAAGCGGAGATTATTGCCGAGTTGGAGCGGCGCCTGAATCCGGCGGGGCGCCGGGTTTGGCGGGCGGCGCGAGGACGAAGCCTTTGCGGATGAGTGCGAAGCCCTGCTGGGGAAGCTCGGCCTGAAGGAGCTGGTTCTGAGGGCCAGAAAAGATGTGGGTGGCTGCGCCGGCGATGGTAGCCACAAGATGATGGACGGCGATGGGCCTGCCGTCGAGGCTTCCCTGCTCGTCAGCGTAGGTGGCGAGCTGTATGGGCTGCATGGAGGCGATCTGGGTTCCGGCTTTTTTGGGAAGGATGGCCCAGAGACCGGCGTTGTTTCGGGCGACGGCCAAAGCGAGGAGGGTTTCGAGAGCGCCGGGATCGAAGTCAGGAAGAAAGACTGCGCCGGGGTGCGGGTCCAGCCGGATGGTGGAGCTGCGGCCGTTGGCGGAGATGTTCACGAGGATCTGGGCGGCGTCAGGAGCCGCGGTGACGTTGACCGCCGAGCCGTTGACGATAGCGCTCAACTGCACATGACGAAGGCGGTTGGCCGGGGAGAGCTGCTCGGTCTTGGACAAGGAATAGGCGAGCCCTTGCATGGCAATGCGAACCACCGAGGTCGAGTTGTAGCCGCCCGGTGCAGCCGCGAAGTTGAAGCTGGCTGTACCCACGGAGTGACCATGCTGCGAGATGGTGAAGACGCCGGATTGGGCTGGTACGGCTTGGCCCAGGGCAAGAACTCCCGCCAGCGGGATGAAAGCGAGTATACGCACAAGTCTCTTCATGGTCTTCGGGGCAAAGCTCCCTGTGCAGTTAGACACGGGAATCCGCAAAAGAGTTGCGGAGAGCGCCTTGCCGAGCACTTTGAGTCAGCGGGTTGCGCTCTTCCCTTCCCTCGGTGCGCCGCTCTCAGAATTGCGCCGATGTTTGTATGAGGGCAGGAGCTTGCCTTCGCCATTCAGCCCATCGATGACCCCCTTGTCCGGCTTTGTGAGAGAGTCGGGTTTGGAGGGAATGCGACTGGATTTCTCTCAACAACGAGCCCAGCCTTCGGAACTCGGGCTCACAGGGACTCCACAACCTCGAGCCCGCGGACAACGCTCTGGGCCAGGGAGTCGGGATCGCTGGGAAAGCGCTCGCGCTCCCGCGCCGGCAGAGCTTCCAGCAGAGAAGAAAACGCTACAGCCGCGCATCCCGGAAACGCGTGGAAGCCTGCGGTGGTCGCCATCGCGCAACTCACCTTGATCAACTCGGTCATGCTCCATGCTCCATCCGGCCTTCGGGGTTCATGATGCTCGGAAAGAATGGGTTCAAGGTCGGAAGGCAGCTTCCAGTCCGCAATGAGCCTTCGTCCCGCCTGGCAATGGTCCCATCCGAAGATCTCCCGCTCCGCATCGAGAATGCTCTCCGGTGGACCGCGATGCGTCCCCAGCAGGACGGCATATTCTCTTGGCCGGATCACTCCCAGGGCAAATCGCCCGACATCGTGGAGAATGCCCGCGGTGTAAGCAAGATCCTTATCCATGAACCCGGCCGCAGCCAGTTGCGTGGCGATGAGCGCGCAGGCCAGATTGTGACGCCATAGTCCACGCATGGCCGGATGGCTGAGCGACTTGCCGAGATAGGTTCTTATGCCCACCAAAAGGCACATGCCTTGCAGTTGATTTGCGCCCAGTACGGCGATCGCCTGCAAAATGCCGGTGGCTGGATAGCGGGGAGCGTACAGGGGGGAATTTGCCACCATGAGCACTTCGCTGGCGAAGCCCGGATCGGTCGCGATCAGGTCGCTCAGCTGGTGTAACTGCACGTTTTCGTTGTTGGCCAGTTGCAGGATTCGAATCGCAACCTGCGGAAACGGCGGAAGGCGCAGATGAGCCCAGGGCAGGCAAACCTCGTCTCTTCTTTGCCCGATCTCCACCGCCAAAGCCTCCGTAGATTGCGGTTATGCTCCTCAGGCGCGGCGCGGCCCATTCTCACCTGCGCGGGAGGGGCCGCCGCCATTCTTTGCGGTTCTGCCCATTTGACAACTGCTTCGGCACTCAACCCGCCTTTCTGTAGTCAACCCTTTATCCAGCAGTCTCCACTGCACTAATCCGTATGGCTACATTCGATGCCAGGCCTTCGATATCGGGATGAAACTGCCTGCGCTCCCGTGCCGGAAGCTCGTCCAGCAACTCCGGATAGGGCGTGGCCTCGCATCCTTGAAAGGCTGCAAAGCCCGCCGCGTCCGCCATCCTGCAACTGACGCCGATCAACTCAGTGATACCCCAGGAGCCGTTTTCCAGCCTGGGCGCGTGATGCTCCGCGACGACCGCTTCAAAGTCCGAAGGCAGATTCCAATCGGCAATCAACTGACGCCCAATTCCGCAATGGTCCGCGCCAAACAACTCGCGCTCGGCCTCGAGGATGCTGCCGGCGCTGCCCTTGTGCGCCCCCAACAGCGCAGAGTATTCCTTGGGGCGCACGGCGGCCAGCCCCAGGCGGCCGATATCGTGCAGAACCCCCGCCGTGTACGCGGTGTCCTTGTCGAGGAACCCGGCCGAGGCCAACTGCGCGGCGATCAAGGCGCAGGCCAGGTTATGCCGCCAGATCAACTGAGTAAAGGGGAGATTCAGCGCCTTGCCCACGAACGATCTGGCCCCCACGGTCAGGCACATCCCCTGCAGGTTGTTGATGCCCAATACAATGATCGCCTGCTGAATGCTCTTGGACGGGAAGCGCGGGGCGTAGAGCGCCGAGTTGGCGATGGTGAGGACTTCACCGGCAAAGGCCGGATCGGAGGAAATCAGATCGCTGAGCTGGTGCATCTGCACATTCTCGCGGTTCGCCAACTGCAAGACCCGGATGGCGACTTGAGGAAACGGGGGAAGGCGCAGATGCTGCCAGGTTACGTTGCCCACATCGGGTTTTCGCCGCTCGATCAGCGCCACTGGGATCTCCACTTCTGACAACAGCGGCGTTGGAGTACGGGCTCACTGCCGGCCATTGCCGGCGCGCCCTTCCATTCCGCTAAGAACCATTTCGGCAGAAAACCGCTTTTCTGCAGTGGAGCGAACGGCGCGCCGGCCGGCGCAGATCCCCAAGGCGAGGATAAGTCAATCTGCGTGCCCCATGTCCCTCGCATTTGGGGACATGGGAGGGGCTGGCGGGTCCAGGTTCCATAAGTAACAAAAGGGGGCGCCCAAATCTCGTGGCACATTGGCTTCCGGTCCCTATTTCCGGCTTCCCTGCCCTGTCCGCTGCGCGTGAGCCGCACTATAATCGCGGCATGTCGTTTCTCGGCGATCCACGGCGGCGGTCCATTGCTCTGCTTGCGGGCGGGGTGTTTTTCGTTCTTGCTTTGCTGGGCGCTTTGCAGGCCTTCAACACCTCCAATATCGGTCTTCTCAATCCGGTCACCAGCGGGGAGACGCTGGTGTTTACGGCGCTGACCGTGCTGGTGTTTCTTCTGCTGCTGGTGTTGATGCTGCTGCTGCTCAGGAATATTCTCAAGCTCTATGCCGACCAAAGCAGCAGCGCCCTGGGCGCGCGGCTGCGGACGCGCCTGGTGCTGGGCGCGGTTCTGATAGCGCTGACCCCCGCAGTCTTCATGTTCCTCTTCAGCTTTCAACTGATGAACCGGTCCATCGACCGCTGGTTCTCGCCCAACACCTCGGCGTTGCGCGAAGACTCGGCCCGCGTGGTGCTGGAACTGGCGCAATATGTGACGTCGAACGCACGCGTGGAGGCGGAGTCCATTGCCGCCTCGGGCGCGCCGGACCGCGAACTGCCGGAGTTGAAGGATGTGCTGGGTTCCCACCGCATTACGCTGGACGGCGGATTTGTGGTGGTTTATGGGAAGAACCTGGGGGTTCTGGCAAGTTTCCAGGCTCCGGATGAAAAGAGCCAGGCAAGCCTGCTTCCCTGGCTGGAGGGTGAGCGCGGGGGCGCGGTTCGGCTGCACGGCCCGCTCACTGCGAATCTGCTCTCAGCGGCGCAGCGCAGCGATGAACCGGTGATCGGGGTGGGGGGTAACGAGTACGCCCTGGGCATGTCGGCGACCGCCTCCGGCAAGGTGGTGGTGGTGGGGCTGCCCATGCCGCAGGGGCTGAACCAGACGGCCATGCGCATCCGCTCCGGCGCGGACGAATACTGGCGGCTCTTCCGTTCGCGCAACCAGATACGCACCATATTCTTCCTGACGCTACTGTTGATTACCGTGCTGGTCTTTTTTTTCAGCGTGTGGCTGGCCCTGTTTCTGTCAAAGCAGATCACGCGGCCGGTGGAGGCGCTGGCCGACGCCATGGATGAGATTGCCGCCGGCAAGTACGACCATCGAGTGGCAGTAATCGCCACCGGCGAGATGGGCGACCTGGTGCGGGCCTTCAACCGCATGGCGGCGGATCTGGATGCCAGCCGGCAGTTGGTCGAGAGCTCGTCGGCGCAACTGACGGCCGCAAACCTGGCCATCGAGGAGCGGCGGCGGGAGTGGGAGACGATCGTAGAGACGATTCCCAGCGGCGTGGTCACGCTGGACAGCGCGGGCATCGTGCTCAAATCGAATCGCGCTTTCGCGGCGCTGATGGGGCGGCGCGAGGACGCCAGTCTGGCCGGGGAGCGCGTTGACGAGCTGTTGCCTGCCGATTGCGCAGAGGATCTGGCAGGTGTGATCCGCCGCGGGCAGCGCATGGGCCTGGCCTCCACTGAGATCGACTTCCACGCTTGCGGCCGCACCATCCATCTGGCCGTCACCAGCGCCCGGCTGGAGCTGGCCAGGGGGCAGACGGGAACTGTGCTCGTGATGGAGGATACGACGGAGCTGCTGCGCGCGCAGCGTCAGTTGGCGTGGAAGGAAGTGGCACAGCGCGTGGCT
>Ga0181529_10001858_pt1 | contig 26384 bp, 21 predicted proteins | sample PEATcosm2014_Bin_36_FD_119763 | JGI IMG/M metagenome (GOLD analysis project Ga0181529, IMG submission 119763) | Peatland microbial communities from MTU Mesocosm Facility, Houghton, MI, USA - PEATcosm2014_Bin10_30_metaG | ecosystem: Environmental > Terrestrial > Soil > Wetlands > Peat | place... | reverse complement strand
CGCAGTTTCACCGCTCGCCGCCGCCGTTCGTTGAGAGCTTCTTCTGACAACTTCCGACCGTCAATCTTCTCCATACTTCATTAGACGAACCAATCGCAGAAATGTTTCACTCGTTTAGGGCCGGATCAGTAAGTATACGCACCATCATCATTGGAAAGAGGACAAAGGCTTCCACCTCGATTGTATTTTTGTTCCTGCTGCTTGGCTGAAACGAATCTCTGGGGTTGAGATTGGAACCTACTCGCAGTGGGGGCGGGCGAGCGACCACTGTCCGGTTACAGTTGATCTTCGCGAATGCGACTGAGCGCCACAGGCAGCAACTGCGCTCGCGCTCAGGTCTGGACGCTGAGCGAACGGCTGCTGAAGCTGGGTGCCCGCGTGGCGGCCCCGGTGCGCCGCATGGTGCTGCATCTGCCCGCGTCGTTCCCGTTTCTGCCTGCTTCCGGCATGTGGTGTTGGCACTCAGAGCCTTGCTGGATTAGTACAGCCTCGGCAGATGATAACAACTTACTTCCCACCGTCATGCAGGTTGCGTATCAGAAAGCTGCATTCAAAAAATCCTCACACGGCTCGAAGGCGGCTATTACTGGCCTCATTTGGGAGTGCCTGGGAGTACCAAAGGTGGTTCCATCTCTTTCATGCAAAACCATTGCTGAATGCGGGACCGCCGCTTAATCTGTGTTCGGGAGCATAGTCCATGAGCCATCAGGAACAGATCATTGCAACAACCGATGAGCTGACGAATGCAGTACTGTCGGTCGTAGAATCCTTCGAGCCGTATCGAGCCGACCATCGTCCAGACTGCGCGGACTTTGAACGCTGGCTTATCTGGAACGACAAGACCTCCGAGCGGCTGGGCATCGTTGCCCTGGTCGGGCCACAGGAGAACGCTCTACCGCTTCTTGAAAAGAAGATCCTCCTGCGCACGCGCACGATGGACTTGCTGCGCAACGCCGCGTAGCAGTGCACCTGTTCTACAGCGGAAGTAGGATAGATACTTGCGTACTACTTTTGAGTAGTACTCGTATCATTATCATCATGTTCAGCAAACTCCGCTGGGGAGTTCTCAGCACCGCCAACATCGGCCTCAAGAAAGTCCTTCCAGCGATGCAGAAGGGCCAATACACCACTCTAGCCGCGATCGCATCGCGCGATCTTGCAAAGGCTCAGGAGGCGGCGACTGCGCTTGGCATTCCCACGGCCTACGGTTCGTACGAGGAACTCCTGGCCGATCCCAATGTCGACGCGATCTACAATCCGCTTCCCAATCATCTTCATGTTCCCTGGACCATCAAGGCCGCCGAAGCCGGGAAGCATGTTCTTTGCGAGAAGCCGCTCAGCCTCACCGTCGCGGAGGCCAAATCGCTTCTCGCTGTTCGTGAGCGCATCGGAGTCAAGATCGGCGAAGCCTTCATGATCAATTGCCATCCCCAATGGCTTCGCCTGCGCCAATTGCTCGGTGAGGGCCGCATCGGAGAGCTTCGCTCCATCGTTGGCGTCTTCAGCTACTTCAACATCAACCCGGCCAACATCCGCAACCGGATCGAGTGTGGCGGCGGAGCACTCATGGACATCGGCTGCTACCTCATCCACGCATACCGCTATGCCTTTGCCGAGGAGCCCACGCGAGTCGTTGCCAGCATCGACCGCGATCCCGCGATGCATACCGACCGGCTCACCTCGGCGATTCTCGATTTTCCCAATGGCCAAGCCATCTTTACTTGCAGCACGCAGTTGGTCCCCTACCAGCGCATCCAATTTCTCGGCACCCGTGGGCGCATCGAGATGGAAATCCCCTTCAACGCGCCTCCCGACCGCCCCACGCGCTTATTCATCGACGATGGGAGCGACCTCTTCGGCAGCGGTATCACCACGGAGACCTTTCCCGTTTGCGATCAATACACCCTGCAGGCCGACGCCTTCTCCAAGGCTGTTCTGGAAGACGTTGAAGTCCCCGTTCCCATCGAAGACGCCGTAAAGAACATGGCGGTCATCGAGGCCCTCTTCAACTCCGCCAAGACCGGTCAACGGGAGTCTCCTCGGCGATGAAAAACTTGCACCACAGGCTTCTAATACTACAGTGTTACAAAATCACGGAAGGCGCTCGGCTTCCATCAGAATCGCAGGAAATTCTTGGTTTTGGTTCAGCGTGCGGGGAAAGAGTGGTATAACCATTGACCTTGCAAGCAATTCATTATAAAGGATTTGAAATTTTGTAACACTGTAGTACTAAGGTAGTGCTTGCAGTGTGTCCTGCGTCAATATGAGGTATGCCCCAGAACCTCGGTCAAACCTGACATCGTTTCTGTCCGACTAGGGTTGTTTCTGGAATTCCTTGACACATTGTCGTGCAAGTCATAGACTCTACCCTGACAGTGTGGAGGTGTTCTTTGGTCGCAGCGGCAAGGTGGGGCGGCAAGCGGGTGGGATACGTCAGGGTGAGCAGCGTTGACCAGAACACTGGGCGGCAGCTTGAAGGACTTGACCTGGACAAGACCTTCACAGACAAAGCCAGTGGTAAAGACGTGAAGCGGCCCCAGCTTCAGGCAGCACTGGAGTACCTGAGAGACGGGGATGTCCTAGTTGTTCATTCGTTGGACCGCCTCTGTCGAAACCTTGATGATCTTCGAAAGGTCGTGACAGACCTCACGGGACGGGGCGTGCAGGTGCAGTTCATGAAGGAAAGCTTGCTCTTCACCGGCGAAGATTCCGCAATGAGCAAGTTGCTGCTGTCAGTCATGGGCGCATTTGCCGAATTCGAGCGAGCATTGTTGAAGGAGCGCCAGCGCGAGGGGATCGCCATTGCGAAGAAGGCGGGCGTCTACAGGGGCCGCAAGCCATCACTGACGCCGGAGCGTGTGCAGGAACTCCGGGCGCGTGTAGCGACCGGCGAGAAGAAGGCCGTCATCGCCCGCGAGTTCGGCATCTCGCGCGAGACGCTATACACCTATGCTCCGGTTAGCTAGTCGTCGTGTAATTGGAATCCACGCCCCCCGCGTGGGGGGCGACTGGTGAAGTTCCGGACTACAGCTACGGCCAACGTGTTTCAATCCACGCCCCCCGCGTGGGGGGCGACGATTTCAAGGGTTTAGGGAGCATGGTGGCTCCCACGTTTCAATCCACGCCCCCCGCGTGGGGGGCGACCTCTTCACCTCATGCTGTACATCGGCTGCGATCTAACGTTTCAATCCACGCCCCCCGCGTGGGGGGCGACACCACCGCAGCCTAACAGTTTTGTTGCATGAGGTGTTTCAATCCACGCCCCCCGCGTGGGGGGCGACGCTCGCTGAGATATTGAAGATTGCAGATGAATGGTTTCAATCCACGCCCCCCGCGTGGGGGGCGACTCGCTCCGGCCCTCGCACGTTGGTTGGTTCATCCTCGTTTCAATCCACGCCCCCCGCGTGGGGGGCGACGGCACATAAGATAACCAACTCAATGCGCTAGAGATAGCCTGTCACAATTGCGGACTTTTGTGTTGAAGATTTTCATGGAGAGTGCTTGATGCGTGAGTTCTCCGGTATCTATTTGAGCGGATAGAGCTTGTAAGATTCGCGGATGTCAGGGTAAATCTGTGCTTGCTTGGGATCCGCGCGAGAGACCGCCACCTTCATGCTCAGTTGATTACAGGATGATGGGGCCTTCCGGATCGTAGGCGACTTTGGTCCCAACATGCTCTACCCGCCGCTTCCATTCCGTTCCGAGAAAGTAGAAGCGGAGGCTATCCTGCGCAGGATCGGCTTCCGACAGAAGGCTTGCCCGCAGCACCACCCATTGAGCTGCGTCGACCAGGCATTCGAAGACCGAGTTCTGCACTCTCTGCCCATGATCTTCGCACAATCGCGCGACACGGCGCAGCCTGCGTCGTCCGACATCGTCACGGGTGCTGACATCGTAGCTGACAAGAACCATCATCGTCGGTCATCTCCAGAAGAACGCGGGGTAGGTGTCGAGTCCGCCGCGGATGTAGCGCGCCAGCAACAACGCCTGCACATAGGGCACCAGTCCGAGCGGGATGCGCTCCTTCAGGAACGGGTGCTCGATTTCGTCTTGCTTGCGCTGTTGCCATGCGGAGACGACCTGCTTACGTGTAGTGTCGTCCATCTGAATGCCCCCGCCATCCTGCTCGGTAAAGCCCGCGCCCTGCACCTGTCTCCGATTAATGAGTGTCAGCACCAAGCGGTCGGCCAGCACGGAGCGCAGCTCCTCCATCAGGTCGAGAGCAAGGCTCGGTCGTCCGGGTCGATCTGTGTGCAGGAAGCCGACGGCTGGGTCAAGGCCCACACTCTCCAAGGCGGATTCGATGTCGTGGCGCAACAGCGCGTATACGAACGAAAGCAGTGCATTGACGCGATCGAGCGGTGGCCGACGCGAGCGACCTGCTAAATGAAACGCCTCTCGGTCGCCTGCAATCATCTGATCGAAGACTGAGAAGTACGCCTGTCCTGCCATGCCCTCATGTCCTCGCGCTTCGTCGATGGAGGCGGCGCGGGCTGCCTCCGTTGCAGCCCACGAGAGTTGATTGGCAGCCTCGCGCAACGCGCTCTCGCGTGCCTCGTCGACGATCTCACGAGCTGCCCGCAGCAGCACCACGCGGCTGTTCGCAATCTTCGCTGCGACGATTGTCCTTACCGTCAACAGCGCTCCCTCCGCACCGTCGGCCATCCGATACTGTTGCCTGCGCAGCAGCACATTGCCCGAAATGGGCCCGGTCACGCGAGCCAGAAACCTTCCCTGCTCGGTAAGGAACGAGATGCCAACGCCGCGTTCGCAGCACAGCCCAAGCACCGGCGGACTACATGAGACCTGCCCCCAGCACACCAGTCCTTCGAGCGTGTGGATCGGAACGCGCAGCTTGAGTTCCTGTCCCATCTTTATCGCAATGGTCTCTCCATCGCGGTGCAGGTAGCTGCCTTGCGTCATCACGTGCAGCGTGTTGAGCAGCTTCCTCACCGAACCTCCTGTTCGAGCGAATGCAACTGCTGCGCCACCCATCTCGCTGCGCCATTCTGCTGCGCGGTTGCCTGTGGCAAACATAGATCGACCAACGAGCAGCTTTGGCAGTAAGGCCCAGGCGTAGCCGCAGGCGTCTTCCGGTTGCGATAGAGACGGTGCATCGTCGCAGTGAGATCTTCTGTCCGCTCGCGAAGTTGCGGCGTAAAGACAACCTCCAGCCGTCGCCGTGGATTACCGTAGAAGATCGCGCCACAGGCAATCGACACACACAACATCTCTTCCAAGCAGAATGCCTGCGCGCAGAGTTGCACTGTATCGCAATCGTTGGGCTTGCTCTTGCCGCGCTTGTACTCCACCGGATACGGCACGGGTCTGAACTCGACGATGTCGGCGCGACCGGTCAGATGCAGCCGCTGCGACTGTAGCCACATGCCGCGCACCGTGCGTACATCGGCTCGACGGCTCTCTCCGGGCAGGTCGGCCTTCTCGTGTAACAGCCGACCTTCGGCAGTGCACAGGTTCTCCACCCACGCCTGCTCCAGATGAATCAACGCCCACTGCCGAGGACAGAATGCCAAATGCTGCAATCCGCTGATCGGCAGCTCATCGTCGTCAAGTTCAGAAGCAGCCATGCGGAGGCTCCTGTCGAGACTACCTTCGCTGCGCTAGACCCATTTGTCTGGCGACACCCACTCTTCTTTCGTGATGCCCTCGGGCACAGCGCCGGTGAAATTGATGTCATAGTCTGCGCATGAACGCGGAGGACGGCCTTGCTCCGTGACTTCGGGAAGCAACTTCGCCGTAACTTGAGAGAATAGCTCGTCGGCCCGCGCGTTGCCACACTTCGATTCGTGACGGAAGGCGATGCAGCGAACCGGGGCCATCAGGCCGCGCGCTGCGGAGCGATCCGTCTCGAACATGGAATTCAACGCTTGCTTCAGAAGCGTGAGGTCTTCATCGCTGAATCCGGTTTTCTCCGCCAGCGTCGCGTTGATAAATCCGTGGCAACGATAAAGGCCGTAAGGCACATTGAACTTGCGACCGATGGTGCGCTCCTTCTCGATGTCCTTCTCGTTGGTGACCGCGCAGCGCGTGATGGCAAATTCAGCGGGGACAATCGGGTCGATGCTACGCGAGAAGGTAAGCTGCAAGGGACCACGAACCTGACCGCAGTTGACCTCCGTTGCCATCACGGCTCCGAAGGTGCGAATGTCGAAGAAGTTCGCACACATCCATGCAGTCAACTCCTTGGCTTTTTGTTCATCTTTCGGCAGCTTCTTGGATTCCGGCTTGATTCCCTTTGCAAGATACGCCTCATTGTGCAGATTGTTCAGCACAGCTTTCTCTCGGATGTAAATACGCTGTCCGGGCTGCTCGCCATGCGTTTCGACGACGAAGTTGCGAATCTTGCGCTTGAGGCAGACGTCGGTGACGAGACCTTGGTTGGTCTCGGGGTCGATGCGCGGAAGGTTTCCGGCGTCTGGATCGCCGTTTGGGTTGCCGTCGGTGACATCGAAGAAGTACACGAAGTCGTAGCGATTCTGGAGAGGCGTGCTCATTAGTTGGCTCCTTCTGCCTTGTCTTTCTTGCTGGTGTAGAGATCTTGACGCTGATGAAAGTATCCGAGAACGAACTTGCCTTGATCCTCAAGCGAAAGAAGGCGCGGAAAACAGTTGTTGAGCTTGCACATGACTTCGCCCATATCCTGTTCACGACGAATGCTAAGGCCCATATTTAATTGTTTTAGCTTGGCCAAATGATGCTGATAGAGACGGAACAGAAGAGGGAAGACCAGCGCAGGGGTCGTACTGGCAGATGAAAAGTAACTATCCTTGATCGTCCTGTTTGGCCCTTCGGCTGAATCATTGGCTTTTCCTTTACCGTTGTCTTCCTCATCATCAGGGCCTTTCCACTTCTTGGTACTGTCGGTCTGTGTTTTTTCGAGCAGGGCAAAGGCGCGACCGCAGCAATAGGCTGCGTCGGTGTTCGTGGTATCGAGCATTTTGGAAACCTCCAACGGATTGCCGCGCAAGCGGGAGTTGCGAACCAGACAGCCTTTGATGGCAGCGACGCGCGCATAGGCCACCTCGCCATCGCTGTGGATGCGGCGCAGCATCGTGGCGAGTAAAGACTGCGGATAAGCCGCGCCGGTCAACACGGAACGAGCAAGATCGCCTGCAAGTTGCGGTGAGGTCGCTGTCGTGTCGAACTTGATCCGCTTGCCCTTCTCTTTGGACGCCCGTCCCGTTGCGTCGGCGATGCGACGCAGACTCAGCAGTAGGTCTTCACAGCGATCAATAAGCTCAATGTCACGTAGATGCTGGCCCAGCCGTCGCTGCAACTCAGTAGCGTCGGCCTCCACCCAGAGGCGCACCGAGAGCCGCGAGGCGTTGGGCGAGAGCCCGAGCAGAAAGAACTTCGTCGGCGTTCCGTCGTCTGGATTGACCACCTCTGCACGAGTGCCGTCGCGCAACTGGGTTAGCAACAGTCGCGCCTGTCGCACGCGCTCCAGATCCTCTTCGGCATGTGGCGTCTCTTCGGCAAATGCTCCGCCGAAGATCTCGTTCAAACCGTCCTCCAACACCGGAGTCGAATGGTCGGCCCAGAAGACGACCGTACTGTCGCCAAGCGATATTCGGCGGTCTCGGCGATCAAGCAGATGATTCAGAGCTTTTGTGTATTTGAGTGCAGTAGAAGCACCAACAGGAGCGTTATAGCTTTGCGACTTTCCGTAGGATTCATACGCCGAGGCGTTGAATGAAACCAGTAGTGCTCCGCCTGGTTGCGCTCCAGAAACTCCCTTTATCTTGGGCTCATGCAGGCGGGCTATCTCATCCATCTCTCCAGAGACAAGGCACATCCCGCGCACTTCGTTAGCTTCAGTGTCCGTCTCTGACTCACAGTGTTCAGGAGGAGCAGAAATAATGTCGTGAACATACTGCATCTCTCCAGCAACGCGGAAGACACCGAAGTTTGTGGCTATCTCCGAGAGCAGTTCTGTATATTCCTGCGCTTGCTCCGGCGACCAAGCACTAAGAAACGAGCAGACTGCACTGAAAGCAGGATGAGCGATCTGTGTTTCCAGCGCAAGATGCTTGCTGCGGAATGACTCAAAGGCGAGTATTGCTCTCGCCGCTGCTTTTGCCGCTTTCTCAGGATCTGGGTCGGAATTTGGAACACAGCCCAGCATGTATGCGGCATTGTCCCAGAGGAAGCATGGATTGAGACCTTGCCCAGACGGCTTTCCCTGTCCTGGCACGATCATCGGCGTTGCTACTATCGCTTTGCCATCTTGTTGCTGCATGGATTGAAACTGGTTCAAGCGGCCATCCGGCTCCAGCACGATGCAGAAGCTTATCTTCTGGCGCGAGAAACCGGGCGGCGCAAGCTGCGATTTCCCGTTGCCTGAAGCGGCGATGCGGTCGTAGTGCTCGGCGAGGCGTTGCAGAATCATGCGTACGCCTCCGCGAAGGGCGGCACTTCGATCACGCCATCCTGCATGGTTGCGTGAAAGAATCGCGCCTGCATGTTCTTGGGATCGGTGAAGTCGATATCGTGCAACATCCAGCCGAGGTCGCGCGGGCCGGCGAGGCTGGCGTCGACGACGGGCGTGACGCTATCGGCTTCGAGCAGCTCGAAGTCTGCGGCAAACTCGCGGCAGCCGAGATAGGGACGCGTGTAGCAAGCGCCATTGCGGGCTCGCCGGTTGAATTGGTCGAGATGTTTCGCGATGTTGTCCGGGCCGCTGAGGATTTCGATGTTGGCTTCGATGATGTACCCAACTTTTCGCAGCATGAGCGTGGCGCGTTGCTGCCGATTGTCACCTTCGTCCACATAGAACGCGAGGTTGCCGACGCCATCCTTCATGGCCTTCGTCGCCCCCGCGCCGATCTTGTCCTTTACCTCATTGCGGCGAACGGACGTGAATTGAATTTTATTGAGTACGGTGATGCGGTCGATGTGCCAGCGAATCTCCGGCTTCCAGTAGATGGCCTCTACAACACCACGAGCGGCGGAGGGTGTCATTACGTCATAGCTTACTCGCTCGACCTTCATCTCGGGACGGGTAAAACAGGCCCATTCGCCCCAGCAGTGCAGCTTGATGCCGAATGCCACCGACGCCTCCTAAATACCCCAGATCGATTCATCCAGGCGCATTGATTCCGGATCGAGTCCCTTGCTCTTGTTGTAGAGCGAGGGGTTGAGAAGAAGCCAGACGCCGGACTCGTGTTCCGAGACAAAGCCGCGGCTTTCCATCTGCTGCACAGCTTTTTTTCGGACAGAGACCAAGTATGGCTGTAGTTCACGTTGCGGTACAAATGCTACGCTGTCCGCCAACAGCTTGCCCCACAATAATCTGGCATCGTCGTTATAGGGAACCAACATCGGCAACTGCTCGTCTCGAATCATGCGAAATGCGTCGGCAACTTCGCGGAACTGGAGGAGTGCTCGTCCGTTTTGAAACCTCATCTTCTCCATGACTTTGTATTTGTCCCAATTCTGCTTCTGGCTCCAGTAGAGGAGTCGGAAGTATGCCTCAATGGCCTCTGGTGCAAGCGGATCGGAGGAATACTTCGGCAAGAGTTCTTTGCCAACATCAGCCGCTGCTCGGAGCAAGCCTGCGGGCGGCTTGTCTTCCGCTTCGAAGACATAGGTCAAGCCCAGCGGCAGAAGCCCTTCCCGGTTGCAGCGACCGGCGGCCTGCGCGATGGAATCGAATCCGGCCTCGGCACGATAGACCACGGGAAAGTCCAGATCGACGCCCGCCTCCACCAACTGCGTACTGACTACACGACAATGCAGATTTGCGGCCAGACGCTTGCGAATGATCTTCAGCACCGTTCTCCGGTGCGCTCCGCACATCCATGTACTGAGATGAAAGCACTCGCCAGAATTCGACTTCTCCGCGATCAAATCGTAGAGGCGAGACGCACTTTTGCGCGCGTTCACTATACATAGTACGGACTTTTCCTGTACAAGCCGCGCGGCCAGTTCGTCCTCCATCAGCCTACCAACAGGAAGCACCTGCACACGCTTTAGCTCATGAAAAAGCGGAGTTGCATCGGGGATGATGGGACGAACCGCTTCGATGCCAATCTCGAAGTCGGAGCGACGTTCGAGAGCTGGTTGCGTAGCCGTGCAGAGGACGATGGAACAGCCATAGTTGAGCACCAGTTCGCGTAACGCAGCGAGCGCAGGCTTGAGCAACTCGACCGGAATCGTCTGCGCTTCATCGAGTACGATCACACTCTGGGCAAGATTATGCAGCTTGCGACAGGGCGTTGTTCGATACGCAAAAAGGCTTTCCAATAACTGAACATTCGTGGTGACAATCAGCGGCGCATCCCAGTTCTCGGTGCCGAGTTGGTTCGAGCGAGTGTCATGCTTAGGCTGAAGATTGCTATGGTGTTCTATCAGGCCCGCTGCGGCCAGCGGCCCAAGTGCCTTGCGATATACATCCGCCGTTTGCTCGATGATACTGGTGAACGGAATCGCAACCACTATGCGCTGAAGATCGTGCTTCAGCGCGTGCTGAAGGGCAAAGGCAAGCGACGATAACGTCTTGCCGCCACCTGTGGGAACATTGAGCGAAAAGAATCCCGGAGCCAATTCGGCAGCTTCGCGACAGTGGTTCAAGACAATCGCTCTCTGACGATTGACCTCCGTTGCACTTACCTCGCTCTGCATCCTGCGCAAGCTGCCGTCCAGTGTGTCCTTGAGCGCAGCAAGCGAGGGTCGGCTCTGCCATCGCCTCTCCACAGATGCTTCGGGATTGCAGAACTCCTCGGTGCGAGTGCGATCCGCGTCAATCAGGCAAGAGAACAACATGCGCGTAAAGAAGGCAAGCTGGAAGGGCGCATCGGCTCTTCCTACTGCGGGTTTGAGTGACAACGCTAGCGTCGGCAGTTCGATCTTGGGTGCCGTAACATCGGGGATGGGATACTTCGCTGGATCGAGCTTGTAGCGAAGAGTACTGCGCTGCGTCGCATCGTCGGAGGAGGACTCATCCGGTAGCCCGACATGATGCCCTGCTATGCAAAACGCCAGAAGCTGGCCGGAAATCTTCCCCAGAGACTCTGCAACAAAACGCGCACCATAGGCTGAGTGATCCACACGTTTTTCCGGCGCGTTCTCGTCCTCTGCGCCCGCATCGATAGACGCGGCTCCGTCGATGTGCAGATGGCGCTGAAACTTGTCCGAGAGCTTGCCTAAATCATGGCAGCGACCGAGAACCTCTCCCCAGGAACGCGCTCCAAACGCGTCTGCGAAGGTGGATGCAGATTGTGCCACTTTGTCGAGATGAGCGGCAAGAGGCTCCCAAGCGGGAGGAGGGTGGCCGGAAAGCGTGTGAGCAAATCGGTGTTCGAATAATCCATCCGACATCATGGCTCGAACCTCGGAGAGTAGCGAATCTAAACCCTTAAGCCTTGCGACCCCAGTTTAGTCTCTCCAACATCGAAGTTCGGCTCTGACGGAACACCCCAGCGTTTGTATCCAACGTCAGGACCAATAGTGGAACACTTCATCTCGCGCGAGCGGGTCCCAGACGCATCGCAGCGTAGACGAAGGCGTGGGCCGGCGCTGGTCGGTGGGTTGGGCACGACGAGACGAAAGCAGCATGGCGTCAGTCGGGACGCTTGCGTGCTGACCGGAGATGGAGAAGAGGGATCGGAGACGGGGTACGCGCTGCCCCCGGCGGGGACCGCGTCTGGCGGTGAGGTGACGGTGTGACTCATCAGTGTTCGGGATGACGGCGAGGGGCGTGTGCATGGTGCGGCTGGCGGAAACGGTGACGTCGCAGATGGCCCAGACCGGGGCGAAGTCGATCGTGGCGGTGTAGGCGACGACGAGATGGCTGGTGCCGATGGTGCGCGAACTCATCGCCAACGCCGTCGAAGCCATGGGACTCGTCAGCTACCCGGGGCCTCGTGGTCGCAAGGTTCGCTTCGGTCTGCTTTCAGTGGCCGCCAGAGTGCATAGTGCCGAGCGGGCCGACCGCCGCGCCCCAGGGAGTTAAGGTAGCGACTGTAGACAGCCTTGCCGCCGCGCGGGCACACTCCTCCCCGGGTAAGTCTCAGGCGTGTCGCGACGTCCGCGAAGATCAGTGTCGGCCAGGTCACCATGCTTGCACCATGCCGCGCACACTGATGAGCATGCTTTTGACCGCGAGGACGACCTCATCGACGCGGTCCAGCTTCGCCCAACGGCTACGTATCTCAAAAATTACAGAGTTGTGTTTTGGCTGGTTCGGTTCTCCTGCTTCTCCTGCTCCTGCGATGTCTGCAATCGGCATATCGTCCACCTCACTCAAGTAATGGGAGTGGAAGTCGGGACACTGCACACTACGGTCTAATGGCACTCAAAATGATGGTGGCGATGCCTTTGGCGGCGGCGGTGAGCAGGCCGAAGAGGATGAGGCCAAGGAGCTATCATGCTGCGGCGGCGGAATGGCTGGAGGGGGATCGCACCGGCGGAGAGGTACGCGGGGCGTGGCGGGGGCGAGGGCTGCTCCTATTAGGTTGGGGTTGCTCTCGCTTGAGGAGGATAGTGATTATCAGGACAGGTGCGGTCTTGCCTGACGTGGTCTCCGGGAGGAGATCACTCAGGATGTTGTTGGGTCTGGCGTAGCCCGAGTCCGTAAGGACGACTACCAGGGGAGGAGGGGAGTGTTCTGGAACTTCGGCGCTACGCGCCCCTCTCCTCCTCCTCTACTGTTTTGCTCGCGCAGCGAGACGCATTGCCTCTAAGACAAAGACTCTAAGACAAAGACTCTCTGGGTGACATCCGAAGCATTGCACGGACAACTGAGGCTTAAAATTGTCGCAGGTGTCACTCCCCCCGGGGTGACAACCGAAGCTTAATTTTGTCGCAGTTGTCATCCCCTGGGGTGACATCCACGCCTATTGAGCCGCAGTTGTCATTCCCCCCGTCACTAATGATGGTGGCCACACCCCTGCACCGAGAACACCCCATCACCGAGACCGCGCTGGTCAGACCCTCCTTCTGCCACACAACGAAATTTACCTTGTTTTGCACACTGCAAAGATGCATAAAAGAGCCGTTATTACTGGGGATTTGCTGTTCTCGCAGGCCCACTTTTGACACGTTTTGTGCCTGAAAAAACAAAGTGAATTCAAAAAATGAACTAGCAAACCGTAGGGTGAGGAGACTTACGCATGGCAAACCAGCACACTCTCAGACTCCTGCGACAGCTCAGCTCCAGTCCTGCCGTACCGAAGCTCACCCCAACAGCCCGTATGGCCGTCGCTGTCCTTGACCAGTCTGATCGCCCGCTGTCGATCGGCGATTTGTGCGACCTCACCGGTGCTGTCCCCTCGACTCTGATTATCACCATGCGCCTGCTGTTGTGCGCCGGGATTGCCACCGTCGAGCGTGTGCGCGGCCAGCAATATTACTCACTCACACCGAGACCAACCACCCAGGCCGCCGTCGCCATCAAGGCACCAGCGGGAGGCCTCTAATGTCCTACGTCCTCCAGTTGCTCTACAACGACACCGACCAGATGGCAACGACGCTGGCGAACTTCCACATCTCCGACAAGGACAGCGGGCTGGCCAACAAGCTGTCCGAGTCGGCCCGCTTCGTCTTTTCCCGTCTTGTCCTCTGCGCCGGATACGACAAGAAAACCAATGAGTGGACCGCGCGAATGGACTATAACCACCTACACCGCAAAACCGGGATCTCGGTGCGCCACATTAAGCGCACGGTCAAGCTCCTTGAGGAGCACCATCTCCTCGTCGTCGAGCGCAAAGAGGGGGACGGCGGCGACGAGGTTAACTTATACACGCTTCCCTCGCGCGAGATGTGGCGGGTGGGCCGCATCAACGCCGCAAAAGAGAGGGAGATTATTGCCATCTGCAAGCAGGTGAAAAAGAGGCAGTTGGCCGCGATGCATAAGTTAGCTCCCGAGCTCCTGGATGCCGATGGCAACGTCGCGAATCCATCCCCCGCCGCCTCTACCGCCGATCAGGCAATTCTCGACTCAATAAGCACTGGACCGTTCACGGTCGACACCGACGACGCTGATGACATCGCAGCCATCAACGCCAAGACGGACGCTGCTTGTCTGGCTGCCACCGGTGGGGACTGCCTGACGATCGCCACCCCAGCTACTCCCAGCCCCACCGCCAATGACGCCGCACGCCTCCAGGAGCTACAAGGCTACGTCCTGGGCATCTACGCTCGATTGAAGTGCACCGACGCGCCTCAGGATCTGACGTCGTCCGCCCGGGCAATGGGAGCGCTGCTCAAAAAAGAAGGTCCCGAAGAGGCAAGCCGCGTCTACGAGTTTGTGCTCGACTGCAAGGACTCCTTCTGGCGGGACGGGCTTCAGACTGCCAAGGACGGTCCTGTTGCTTACTTCGCTCGAAACTTTGACGCGATTCGCAAACAGGCCGACGAGGCCGCCTCGAAGAAGTCCAAGGCCACCCCCGCTCCGGCCCCCGTGAAGGTCTGGAACCAAGAGCGTTGGCAACGGGACTATGACAGGGCCCAGCTCGCGATGCAAGCCGCCTGTGAAAAAGGAAATCCGAACACCTACAGCCATTGGGATGCCATCATCCTCAAGCTTGACGCTGAGCGGGCCGCTCAGGCCCCGGCCCCAGCCGTGGAGGTAGAGCCCGGGGACAACCTGAGCTGCGACGAGATGGACTACTACATCCCGGACATCTAGCACGTCAAATAACCATGGACTCAGGCACAGTCACGGTCATACCCAACCGCGTCACTATCCGCGCCGATCACGCTGGACATCGCCTGATCGATGTGTCCACCTTCGACGAGTTGCCGACTCTGTGAACCTACTGCTGCCACTGCCATGTGATTTTTGATGATGGCCTCTTTGAGGACACGCCGCAGAGGTCGTCGACACTTAGCCGCGTCGAGCGAGTATTGTGATCATGGCTTGGCTGGATGAGAGTGACGAGGGGACAGGCCAGCCCAAAAATAATTCTGGATAATAATTGGGGTCATCATCAGTTTTCCGTTATTTCTATTCATGAAAATGACTACAACCAAGCTTGCCCCGACTGTTTTGCCTGACATCCTTGACGTTGCCGGTCTCGCTGCCTGGCTGCACATACACCCCACCACCGTCCGTGCACACGCTCTGCAGGGCCTCATTCCAGGTCGCCAAATCGGCAACCGGTGGCGCTTCAGCCGCGCTAAGATCGAGGTGTGGCTCTCGGAGAGTGACAAGGCTGCCTAGCGCCGAAGCCGTGCCGCCACTGCGTTAACCAGGGGTCGCATCTCCTCCACCGGTGTACCGCCATAGCTCATGGTCATGTCGATCGACGAGTGCCTCATCAGGTCCTTCTGTTCAGAGAGAGTGGCGTCGCCGCTACCAATCCAGGATCGATAGCTGTGCCTGAATGTATGGTAGCCGATGTGGGGCAAGCCGAGCATCTTGGCAACCGGCTGGATATGATCCTCCATCATTATCCCCGCCCACCTGGGATTGTCCCCGCGCGAGGCGGGGAACAACCATTTGCTGGTCGCCGACTCGTGGTAGGAAATAAGGGCGTCAGCCAACTCCTCCGGAATAGGCAGCTTGGCTTCGGATGCGGGCGTCTTGGTCTCCTTGACCTCTCCATGCGTCCAGGCTCTCTTGATCTCCACCGTCTTCACCACGAAGTCAAAGTCATCCCACTGGAGTGCTCCTGTCTCCTCAATGCGCAGGCCCAGGTGAGCGGAGATCATGATAATGATCGAGTAGGGTTCGTCGAGCGCGTCGATCAGGTCCATCACCTGCTCCGGCGTGAGTAGGACAATTTGCTTCTTCCGCTTGGAAGAGCCCTTGACCCTTACCAGCTTCATCGGGTTCAACCCGACCGGCACTATCTCCCAGAACATGGCCTTATCCAGTAGCTGCTTGAGCAGCCGCCGCGCCTTACTTTTTGTTGCTGCGCTGACGGTCAGGCTCTTGAGCCACGCATCTACTGCCATGGGTTTCAGGTCCGCAATGGGCTTGTCCGCCCAGCGTGGGACGATCTGAGCCGCAAAGGTAGACTCATATGTCCCCCGTGTGCTGCGTGCGAGGCCGGGCAGACACTCTGTGCGAAACCGTGCAATCAAGTCACCAATTGTAGCGATGATCGGAAGCGGTTCTTCTTGCTCGCCATTGAGCTGCGCGATGGAGGCGGCCAGATGCTGCCGTAGTTTTTTCTCGGTGGGGAATTCAGCGACTGAGAACATCTGCTGACGCAGCTTTCCATGGATGCGGTAGCGCCATTCCCAAACCTCGCCGCTCCGCACTCTTTTGACCCTACGTATTGACCCATTCTGGTATGCTTGTCCCATGCGCCTCTCACTCTTCAATACGTTTACGTTGCAAATTATAGCAACTGTGGGGATTGTGGGGATGATTAAAATAGTAAGTTGTTTAGAATCAGGAGAAGCGGGAGTAGCTCAATGGTAGAGTAGCGGCTTCCCAAGCCGTTGGTTGCGGGTTCGATCCCCGTCTCCCGCTCCAGAGATTTGCGGTCCAATTATTTTCCATCGCAGATACTGAGCGTGAAGGTCACTTTCCGCTGGAGCTGACACGAGCAATCGAGGCGATGCTGTCGAGTTGCCGTTTGTACGCCGTTTGATCGCTGTCTATTCGTCCCCTCCCCCTGCCATCCCCCTTGGCGGCGGAGTGGGGTGTAAGTGGATTGCTATGTGGTGGCTACAGGGAAAACTTACATAATGAACGATTTATTGGTAAGCGATTTGGAATCAATCTGTTGCGTGGATTGGGCTGGCCAAATGATTCATTGCGTTGATGTTGCGGATAAAAGATTCAGGAAATAAGGGTTATGGGTGAAAAAGAGGCTTTTGCGGGGTGTGGCTCCGGCAAAAGATTGATTTGGTGTGAGTTGCTGGGAAGTATTCAGTCGGTGTGGCTTGCATCGGTTCTCCTGAAGTGCAGCGGCGCTACAAAGGCAAATACTGAGATTCTGGCTTCGCCAGAATGACGAACTAAAACAAACAAAGGCAAATACGGAGATTTTGGCTTCGCCAGAATGACGGCGCGTGGGGCTGCACCAGAATGATGGTTCCTGCTGCTGCACCAGAATGACGGCGCGTGGGGATTCGCGGATAAAATGTTGATCCGGTGCGGCTTATTCGGTTGAGAAAGAACGGTGCAAGCGGGCGTTTGCCCAAAGCTTGATGGATTTGGTCCATATATTAAGTGTATCAAGCGGAGCATAACTACTATGCCAACTATTTTTCGTGGGGAAGTGGTTGATGGAGTGGGAGTTATGGGGATTTTTTGGTGTCGAGGGGCTTGACATGCGGATTTGCTGGGGTTTTTGCGGGGAAAAAATGCGGGGGTCCCTCCACTGCGGCGGCAAAGTGCGCCGCCTCCGGTCGGGATGACGAAGTGGGTGGGTGCGGAGGAGAACAGACAACAGCAAGGGCAAAGGCGAAATGCGGGGGTCCCTCCACTGCGGCGGCAAAGTGCGCCGCCTCCGGTCGGGATGACGGTTGTTGGGGGTGGTTCGCCTCCGGAGGGGATGACGGAGGGTGGTTCGTCATCTTCAGCGGGAGTGAAGAGGCGTTAGTGGACGAGGCTGGCGGTCTTCTGCGGACCTTTGTCGCGATCTACCAGGGCCATGGCTTCGGGGAGGAAGGTGGTGGCCTTGGCGATCTCGGGGTCGGCTTGGGCGCGGACCTTGAGGCCCTCGAGCTGGCCGAACTGAGAGGTGAAGAGCTCGGCCTTGATGTTGGACTTGATCCAATCGAGGTTGGCGGCGATGTCGGCGTCGGTCGAGTCCACCTGGTTGGCCTTGAGGAAGTCCTTGAACTGTTGCAGGATGGCGTTGTCAACTACGAAGTCGCGGGAGACGGTGTGGGATGCCATGTAGTGGCGGGTGAAGGTGCCTGCGCCGCTTTCCACGAAGACGTAGTGTTGCAGCAGCGAGATCTGAAAATGGTTGAGATCTGGCGAGTCGATTTTCTCGTCGGGAGTGATGCCGCCGCCGCCGTAGACGGTGCGGCCGGAGTCGGTGAGCTTGACCTCGAGGTTGGATTTATCGGCCTTCTTGGCGCCGTCGCGGACGAAGAAGTAGTCGTAGGCCGATACGCCGTTGTAGTCGCGCTGGATGAGGCGTCCGGAGGGGGTGAAGTAGTGGTAGGTGGTGAGGGCGAGGCCGGTGTCTTCGGAGACATTGAAGACGGTCTGGACGAGGCCCTTGCCGAAGGTGGTTTCGCCGACGATGAGGGCGCGGTCATGGTCCTGCAGCGCGCCGGAGACGATCTCGGCGGCGGAGGCGGTGTTGCGGTTGACCAGGACGACGATGGGGTACTTGTCAGAGCCGGATTCGCCGTGGGCGGCGCGGTAGACCTGGTCGGGGAAGGCGCGGCCGCGCTGGCTGACGACGATCTGTCCCTCCTTGAGGGACTTGTCGGAGGTCTCGACAGCCTCGTTGAGCAGGCCGCCGGGGTTGCCGCGGAGATCGAGGATGAGGCCGTGAAGGGAGCCTGAGGCCTGGAAGTTGTCGAGGGCGTCGCCGACTTCGCGGCTGGTGGTCTCCATGAAGTTGGAGATGTGGATGTAACCGACGCCGGGCTTGAGCAGGAAGGCTAGATCGACGGAGTAGCGCGGGATCTCGTCGCGCACGAGGTCGAAGTTGAGCGGGCCGTCGTGTCCCTCGCGCTGCATGGCTACATGGACGTGGGTGCCCTTGGGCCCCTTGAGCATGAAGGCGACGGCGGCGGAGTCGAGGCCATCGGCGGACTTGCCATCGACCGAGAGGATGAGGTCTCCGGGACGGATTCCGGCCTTGTAGGCGGGCGTTCCCTCAAACGGGGCGAGCACGACGACGTGCAGGACACCGGCTTTATCCGCCTGGGGCTGGATGGACATTCCTACGCCGTAGTACTTGCCGTGCTGCTCCTCGCGCATCTGAGCGAAGGCCTTGGGGTCGTAGAAGTTGGAGTGGGGGTCGAGGGCGTGCAACATGCCGGGGATGGCGCCGTCGTAGATGGCCTTGTCGACTTTTTCCTGATCCAGCGGCTCGGCGTAGTTCTGCTCGACCAGGTTGTAGACGTCGGTGAACTGGTGCAGGGAGTCGCGCAGCGTGGACTCGTCGGATGCGGACTGGGCGGCGACCTTGTTGCTGATGAAGGAGCCGGCGAGGGCGCAACATGCCAGAAAGAGAGTGACGGAGAAGAGAGCGCGGCGGGTGCGTGGGGCCATCGGCTTGGAAACCTCGAAGTGGAACGGGAAGAGATGCGGCTGGCCGCGTCGGGAGGCCGGGTTGCCCAGGGTAATTCCAGTCCAGCTTAGGACGAGTATACAACTGTTCGGGCTGCAAAGCGGCGGAGACGGAGAGGCAGGTTTGCGGGAGATTGGTGCGGGGCGGGGTGGGGCAGATAGAATAGGCGGAGCAGATGGTTGCGTACGGAGCGGACGGCTGGCTGGCAAGGTACGGGATGAATTTTTGGGCAAGGGAAGCGAGAGAGACCTTTTGAGATCTGTGAGCTTGAACTCTGTGGACAAGATGCGGACCGGGATGGGGAATGGAGCCGGGCGACGTGCTTTGCGTGGGACCGGCAGGCTGGCTCTGATGCTGGCGGGCGCGCTGATTCCGATGGGCGCGGCGTTGGGACAGGTGAAGGTGCCGCGATACCAGAGCCCGATTGAGGCGCCTGCGCCGCAGTTGACGCTGCCGGTGCCTTCGGCGATCGAGGCGAACGGCACGGTGGTGGAGTATTCCATTGTTCGCGTGAACGACCAGATCATCGACAACAGCGACTATATGCGCGCGGCAGAGGAGTTGAAGGGTGAGGCGCAACGGTCGAACTTGACAGCGGAGGAACTGGCCGAGCGACAGAAGGACCTGCTGCGCGACATGATCGACCAGCAACTGCTGCTGTCGCGCGGCAAGGAGTTGGACATCAACGCCGACACGGAGGTGGTGCGGCGGCTGGATGAGATCCGCAAACAGAACAAGTTCGACTCGATGGAGGAGCTGGAGAAGGCAGTGCGCCAGTCTGGCATCTCGTATGAGGACTTCAAGGCAAATATCAAGAACGGGATCATCAGCCAGGAGGTAGTGAGCAAAGAGGTGGGCCAGACACTGCGGCTGACGGCCAAGCAGGAGCAGGCTTACTACGAAGCGCACAAGCAGGAGTACGAGCAGCCGGAGCAGGTGCGGCTGAGCGAGATCCTGATACCGACGCCGGAGGACGCGACAGATGCGCAGATTGCGCAGGCCAAGTCCAGAGCGGAGGACGTGGTTGCGAAGTTGAAGGCGGGCGGGAGCTTCGAGGAGATGGCGAAGCAGCTCTCGGGCGGACAGACGGCGGCCAAAGGCGGAGACCTGGGGGATTTCAAACGCGGGGCACTGGGGTCGAGCGCGCTGGAGGACCCGGTGTTTGCGCTTGATGCGGGTGGAATCACCGCGCCGATCCGCACGCGGCAGGGGTTTGTGGTGCTGAAGGTGACGGAACATACGCAGGCGGGGATTCCTCCGCTGAGCGCGGTGGACCAGCAGGTGCAGGAGGCGATCTATCGGGACGCGATCCAGCCTGCGCTGCGGACGTATCTGACGGGCCTGCGGGAGAAGGCGTACATCGACATCGAGCCGGGATATGTGGACACGGGCGCAAGCGCGAAGCAGACCAAGCCGGTGTTTTCGTCGTATGCTGCGCCGGCGGCGAAGAAGAAGGTGCAGAAGGCGCGGCTCGATAGTGGCCATGCGGCTGCGAGTGCGACGGCTGCAACCGCGGGTTCCGCGACGGCTGGAGGTGCGAAGGCGGGTGTTGCGGGGCCAGTGACGGCGGCGAACTCTGCCGCGGCGAAGACGGCGAAGACCTCGAAGATCGCGAAGACCAAGACGGTGGCTGCGGGCAAGAAGAGCAAGAAGATTCGGCGGGAGAAGATCCGCTTCGGACAGGCGCCGCGGAATGCGCTTCCGGCCTCGCCGGAAGAGGCGATGGCATCCGGCACGGACCAGGGACCGGGCGCGGTCGCAAGCGTTCTGCCCGCACCGGGCGCGGCGATTGCCCCGATCGAAGAGACGGCGGATGTGACATCGGACGACGAACCGCTTGCACCCAAGACGGCAGAGCGGAAGAAGACAAGGTACAGCGATCGCGCGCCGATCGAAGACAAGGCCAGAAGGGACGCGGCAAAGGCGGCGAAGGTGAAGGAGAAGGCCGCGGCGACTCCGGCCCCGCAGACCGCGGAGGAGAAGGCGGCGCAGAAGTTGCAGGCCGCGCCACTGGGACTGAGTGGAGATACGGCGACCAAGAAGAAGAAGACGAAGCGGGTGAAGGGCGAGGCGAAGGCACGGCTGCAGGAACAGGCTCCAGCGCCGCCCAAGGCCAAGCCGGAGGCGACGCCGATTCCTCCGAAGAGCGTGCGCGAGAACGGCGAGCCGGTGGTGAGTCCGCCTCCGGTGGTGCCTGCGGTGACGGCGCCAGCAGACGCGCAGCCGAGCACGACGGCGAGCCCGTCCGCGCAGTAGCAGTAGTCTTTTTGCTCTCCCTCGATTGCTTCGCAATCGAGGGAGAGCTTTCTTAATAAATGGCTACGCTTTCGGCACGGCTGAAGCCGTGCCCTTAAGCAAAACGGGGTTTCCGCAGCCGGGGATGATTGCGTCCCTGCATACAAACTGACCTCAGCGGCTAAACAGGCTGCGGAAAAAGGCTTGATTGCTGCTTCTGGTAAAAGGCCCGGGGCTAAAGCCCGCTGAATTTGTTGGACTTATTCGTGGGGCTGAAGCCCCACGCTCCCTCCGGAAGGCAAAAACGTGAGTTTTTCCGCAGCCTGTTAAGCCGCAGTTGAAGTGCGGCACTTATGGCACGGCTGAAGCCGTGCCCTTAAGCAACGCGGGTTTTCAGCCTGTGATGCAGTGTTATCTGAACGCGGGTTTTTCAGCGTGGCGGGGGTATGCTGGGGGCATGAAAGATTTCTTTGTGGTGGATGCGGCGAAGTTCGATGGGGCGGCGGTGACGTCGTTCTTTGCGGTGTCGTCGATGTCGGTGCGAGAGAAGAAGACCGGCGCGGGGCAGTATCTGGCGCTGACGCTGAGCGACAAGACGGGCTCGATCGAGGCGCGGATGTGGGACGACATTGCGTCGGCGGCGGCGACGTGCGAAGTGGGGTGCTACGTCAAGGCGCAGGGGCAGGTGTCGAAGTACCAGGGGAAGTGGCAGATCACGCTGACGAAGATGCGGCTGGCGGCGGAGTCCGAGGTGGAGGCGGCGGACTTTGTGCCGGCGTCGCAGTTCGACATTGGGGAGATGTGGGCTGAGCTGCGCGGGTATGTTGACGAGTTCGAGAATGCGGAGCTGCGGCGGCTGGTGTTCGCGTTTCTGGACGATGATGAGATTGGCGCGGCGTACCGCGCGGCCCCGGCGGCGAAGGTGCTGCATCATGCGTGGATTGGCGGGCTGCTGGAGCATGTGGTGGCGCTGGTTAAAGTGTGCCGGGCGACGGCGCCGTTCTATCCCGAGGTGGACCGGGACCTGCTGGTGACAGGCGCGATCCTGCACGACATTGGCAAGACGCGCGAGCTGTACTGGGGGACGACCTTCGGCTACACGCTGGAGGGGCAGATGATCGGGCACATCTCGATTGCGCAGGGGATGCTGCGTGAGAAGGTGGCGGGGCTGGCGGGATTCCCCGACAAGCTGCGCGTGCTGGTGGAGCACATGATCCTGAGCCATCACGGGAAGTATGAGTTTGGGTCGCCGAAGCTGCCGATGACACCGGAGGCGATGCTGCTGAGCGCACTGGACGACGTGGAAGCGAAGTTCGCGGCGATGCGGCGGGAGTTCGCGGCGGCAGAGGCGGCGGGGAAGAAGGCGGATGAGACGACGGAGTGGGTGAGGAGCATGGACCGGCCGCTGCTGAACTCGAAGGCGTATCTGGACGAGGAGTAGAGCGAGTTATTTGCGGAAGTGGAAGGCGGCGCCGATGGTGAAGAGGCTGGGGTGGAGGGTGGCAATAGGGAAGTTGAGCCAGTTCTGGAATTCGTAGTCGGCGCGGAGGTTGATGGTTGGGGTGAGGGTGAAGTCCGCGCCGCCGCCGACGGTGTAGAGGTTGTAAGCGAGGTTGGCGATGTTGCCGGAGAAGTTGTAGACGCCGCGGCCGACGAGGACTTTGCCGTAGGGAGCGAGGCGTCCGTGGATGAGGTAGAAGCGGGGGCCGAGTTCGTAGGTGCGTTCGTAGATGGTGGGGTCTGAGGAGGGTTTGACCTGGTGGAAGTCGGCCTCGAAGCCCCAGTGGTACCGCTTGTCGAAGGTGGCGTAGGCGGTGCCACCGGTGAGGCTGAGTTTGTCGAAGTTGTAGCCGGAGCGGCCGAGGGCGAAACCACCGCCGAACTGGATGTCTCCGGGGCGGCTGGCGGTGGGCATGGATTGAGCGCGTGCCGCAGCGGAGAGGAAGCAGGCGACGATGAGGGCGAAGGCGCGGAGCCGGTGGGTATGGAATGCGCGCGGGCCGTTCATTCTCCTCCTTCCTGTGGTGCCGAGACGATTGCGGAACCGATTGTCGAGCCGGTTGCCGATTGAGGACAATCCAATGGTCAGATCCAACTCGATTGCGCGGCGGTGCACTGGTGTAATCGAAGCTGCCGCCGGGAACGTCTACAGATTGCAACTCGCCGCAAGAAAAACGGCTATAAAGGAATCAGTGTAAACTCCTGCGAATGGTAGCAGGTTTTCGCGGTTCATCGTGCAGGCACACCATGCGAGGTTTCTCCGCTCTGCTGACTGTCGCGCTTGTGCTCGGGCTGGGACTCGGACTGAGTTGCGCGGCCCGCGCGCAGACACCCTGCACGGGGCTGTGTCTACAACAGACGACGTGTACGGGGAATGCGACTACATCGGTGAGCGGAGTGGTGTACGCGCCGAATGGGACGGATCCGCTGCCCAATGTTACGGTGTACGTTCCGAATGCGCCGGTGGATGCGTTCACGCCTGGGGTAAGCTGCCCGATCTCCGGCTCGCCACCCTCGGGATCGCCGCTGGTGGGCGCAATTACAAATGTGGATGGTACCTTCAATATCTTTAACGCTCCCGTTGGGAGCAGTATTCCTATTGTTGCCGTCTCCGGCAGGTGGCGGGTGCAGTCGGTGGTGAATACGACCGCCTGCGTCAATACTGCGATTAGCCTGACCATGCCGCAGAACCAGACGCAGGGAGACATTCCCAAGATTGCCATTGCGACGGGCTCGGCCGATCAGGTGGAGTGCGTGCTGTTGAAGATGGGGATCAACCAGTCGGAGTTCACCGATCCGGGCTACGGAGGGAGAATCAACCTCTATGGCGGCGGTGGTGCAGCAGGATCGGGAGTGATCCTCGATTCCGGCACTCCCACGCAGGCTTCGCTGATGGGGACTTACTCGACGCTGCAAAACTACGACGTGCTGATGTTACCTTGCGAGGGCAAAGACTACACGAAGCCTGATTCAGAACTTGCCAACCTGTTTACTTTTGCGAACTCCGGCGGTCGCGTCTACTCCAGTCATTACAGCTATGCATGGATGTGGCAGAATCCTCCCTTCAATAGTGTGGTCAACTGGAACGTTGGACAGGCTGTACCTCCCCCTCTTAATGACGACAAACAGATATTTCCTGCGACGATCAATACGGGCTTCACCGCAGGCCAGACTCTTGCGCAATGGCTGCAACTTCCTGCCATCGGCGCTTCGAGCACATCTGGACAGATCGGCATCGAGACCCTCAGGCACGACCTTAACGGCGTAATTCCTCCGACGCAGTCCTGGTTGACACTCAACGACGCCATGGGCAACGACGCACACCCGGTGATGCAGTTCGTCTTCGACACGCCAATTCCATCTACCTCCAACCCGACGCCGAATCAATGCGGTCGAGTTCTATACAACGAGTACCATGTGGAGAATCCGACAAGCAGTTCTGGTAACGTGCCTGCCGGTACGCTATTTCCCAACGAGTGCAACCTCAACGCTGCGATGACTGCGCAGGAGAAGCTGCTGGAGTACATGCTGTTCGAACTGACGGACCAGGGAGGGCAGCCGTCGCTTCTGCCCGCGCCGCAGGACTTTGGCACCCAGGCTATTGGATTCTCCAGTCCGCCACAGACTTTTATCTGGACCAACAACTCCACCTTTCCGGTGACCGTGTCGTTGGTGGGCCTTACGGGTGCGGATTTCAACATTACGTCGGACAAATGCTCATCGGTATCTGTGCCTGCCGGGATGAATTGCACGATCACGGTGGTGTTTACGCCGCTGGCGTTGGGGGCACGAACCGGGACGCTTTGGGCGGTCTCGTCCGGGTTCTCTCAGAGCGCGTCGCTGACCGGGACGGGGGTTCCGGGATTCACGCTGACGCCGGGGTCGCTGAGCTTCGGCAACCAGGACGTGGGCTTTGCGTCCGCGCCGCAGACGTTGACGCTGACCAGCAACGCCAGCGGGCCGCTGGCCGTGCCGGCGTTTGCGACCACTCCCGCGGGCCAGTACATCGTGAACCAGGCGGCTTGCGGCAGTACGCTGGCGGCGGGAACGAGCTGCCAGATCGGCGTGACGTTCGAGCCGACGGCGACAGGGGCGCAGAATGGGACGTTCGCGGTGAGTCCTGCGAACTCTCCGGGGCCGGGCAGCCTGATCTACAGCGGAGTGAGCTCGACGCTGAGCGGGAACGGAGTGGACTTCACGATCAGCCTGAACCCCGGCGGCGGAAGCGTGCCGGCGGGCGACGGAACGACGACGACTGCGACCATAACGCCAATTGCAGGCTTCAACGCGCCGCTGTTTGTGAGTTGCACGGTGGCGGCGGGAGCGGCGGCATCGAATTGCACGCTGAGTTCGGTGGCGGTGGTTCCGACCTCGGCGGTGACGACGGTGGCCAGTATCTACACCACATCGCAGTACACGGTGATTGGCTACAGCGGCTTCGGCGGGCGCGGCCTTCTGTGGCTGATTGCGGCGGCGAGCGGCTGGCTGCTGTGGCGAGGGCGCAGAAGCGGGCGCGCGCTGCTGCGGGGTGGTCTGCTGATGGTGCTGCTGGGGGCGATGAGCCTGGGGCTGACGAGCTGCACGGGCAAGCTGCCGGCGGAGAATGCGGCGTGGACCGCTCCAGGGAACTATACGGTGACGGTGACGGCGACGGATGGGCAACTGTCGCACTCGGCGACGTACAGCTTGACGGTGCGGTGAAGTAAGGCGCGTTGCAGTTTCACCGAGGGTGAAGAGTGTTGCGCCTCGGGAAAAATGCGGGGATTCTTCGCTGCGCTCAGAATGACAAGCAAGAACAAGCAACCGCAGGTCCTTCGACTCCGCCTCCCGCGATGAGACTGCGGGAGGCTCCGCTCAGCGACTGTCTGTTTTGTCAAGGGGAGGGTTATGGAAAAGACGGCGCGGCGCGCCTCGGAAACCGCAGAGGGCGCGTTTCCCGCTTTCCCACAACCCCGGCTGCGGCTGCGGGAT
>Ga0181529_10001857_pt1 | contig 26403 bp, 22 predicted proteins | sample PEATcosm2014_Bin_36_FD_119763 | JGI IMG/M metagenome (GOLD analysis project Ga0181529, IMG submission 119763) | Peatland microbial communities from MTU Mesocosm Facility, Houghton, MI, USA - PEATcosm2014_Bin10_30_metaG | ecosystem: Environmental > Terrestrial > Soil > Wetlands > Peat | place... | reverse complement strand
GTTGCGCACCATCCAGAAGGCCTGGCCGATGGCATGACCCGCCGACGAGCACGCCGTGGAAATGGTGAAACTAGGGCCGGTGATGCCGAACTCCATCGAGATGTGGCTGGCCCCGGCGTTGGCCATGGTCTTGGGAATGGTCAGCGGGTGCACGCGGTTCAGGCCCATCTTATAGACATCGTGGAAACCGATATCCTCCGTGCTCTGCCCGCCCACGCAGGAGCCGGTGATGATGGCCGCGGTCTCGCGCAACTCCGGCGTCCACTCGACGCCCGCACAGGTAACGGCTTCGCGCGCCGCGATCACGGCGAACTGCGCGAAGCGGTCGATGAAATCGGCCTGCCGGTCCTCGAAATAGCCCCGGTGGCTGTAACCGCGCACCTCGGCGCCGTTGCGAAAGCGCAGCTGCGATGCATCGGTGGATTCGATCGGCGCGATGCCGGAACGGCCCTGGCGCAACGATTCAGCCACTTCGGCGGTGGTCCGGCCGAGTGCGCAGATGGCGCCCAGCCCGGTGATGGCGACGCGGCGCATGCCTTACTGGCCGGCCTGGGTTTCCGCCGCGGCCGCTTTGGCCGCCAGCAATTTCTCCACCCCCACGCACATATCGCGCACGCCACGGACGCTGCGCACTTCGTCGTCGGGAATGTTGATGTCGAATTCGTTCTCGAGCGCGAACAGAATCTCCACCGCGTCCATCGAATCGATCCCCAGTTGCTGAAAATCGCTATCGATGGTGACCGTCTCCAGGGGAATCCGTTTGGAGGTTGCGATCGATTTGCGAACCCGTTCAATCAAGTCGTCGGACATAGAAGTTGGCTTACCGTTTCCAATTTGTAGCCCCGCTCCCGCAACAGCGGAAGCAGGCGACGCACGGCCTCGATGGTGGCACCGATATCCGGCTGCGTACGGAGTTCGCGGCCATCGTGCAGGCACAGGATCGCGCCGTTGGACACGCGTCCCGCCATTCGTTCGACGATGGCCTCCGCCCTCAGATTCCAATCATAGCCCATTACAGTCCACATAACGCCCTGAAGGCCAAGCCGCCGCTGCGCGCGCCGCATGCCGAACCAGCGGACGCCATAGGGCGCGCGAAACCAAACGGGCCGCGCCCCGGTGTGCTCCAGGATAACCTGTTGCGCGCGCTCCATGTCGGCGCCGATGAAATGCCCCGACCGGAAGCAGCAGAGCGGGTGGCTGTAGCCATGGTTGCCGGTCTCGTGGCCGGCCTCCGCCACTGCGCGCGCGATAGCGGGCAGCCGCGCCACGTTGGCGCCGCACGGAAAGAACGTGGCTGGCGCGTGGTGAGCCCCGAGAATCTCCAGAATGTGCTGCGTGCCTTCGCTGGGGCCGTCATCGAAGGTCAGCGCCACCGCCCGCCGCTCGCGTGGCCCTCGCCACATCGAGGGACCGAACACCGCAGAGGCCCTCCCGCGCACCGCCCAAGCCATCGAGGCCACACCACAAGCCGCGGACCCGCCGGCAATCGGAAGCGCCGAAATCATAACCTCTTATTGTAGGGACTATTGTGTCGATGCAGCAGGCCCGTGGCGCGGGCCGTCGGCCTGCAGAGCCGAGAGTCATCTCGGCTTTTCTTGGCTTCTCTTCAAGAGATTCTCCTCCGGCCGCAGCCACTAACGTCTCATGGACCTCCAGCGCCACCGCCGTCTTCCCCACATTTATCCCGAAGGCAAGGCCCTGTTCATCACCTGGCACCTCCGCGGCAGTAAGAGCTAACTGGTTTGCAAAAGCCCCCACTCACCCCACATACCGCGCATACAGGCTGCGGGCCACGCCTGGGTCGCTGGTGCCTTTGACGATAGCGCGGCCGTCGGGGAAAACGGTTAGTACGTAGGGCGGGGTGAGGAATCGCAGGGCGAACTCGCTCGAGCGCACTTCGCCTAGCGGCTCCAGGCGCGCGCGCAACTCTTCTAAGTCGATGGGGCCTTCGCGCTCGCGGACCTGCACGGCGTCGCGGCCGCACATGCGTACCGGAGGCCGCGCGGATTCCTCCAGGTATGGAAACTCACGGCGCGCGCAGGTGGGGCAATCGGCGTCGCGCGGCGGGCCGTCGATCTGGCGGATACCGCCTTCCCAAACATCGATGGTGGTGATCCGTGATCGGACCAGGTCGGCGTGCCCGCTCAGGATCTTCAGCGCATCGGCCACTTGCAGCGACGCTACGGCGGAGATGATCGCGTTCAAAACGCCGGCGGTTTCGCAGGTGGGCTGCGGGCCGGCGGGAGGGTCCGGATAGACGCAGCGGAGGCACGCGGTGTGGCCGGGGATCACGGGGAGTGTGATGCCGTAACTGCCCACTGCGGCGCCGTAGATCCACGGAATGCCGCGGCTCACCGCAAAATCGTTGATCAGGTAACGCGTTTCGAAGTTGTCGGTGCCATCGAGGATCACGCCGGCGCCGCCCAACAAATCGGCGGCATTCTCCGCCGTCAGATCCGCCACCACGCCGCGCACGGCAACCGAGGAGTTGATGCACTCCAGCCGGCGCGCCGCGGCCGCCGCCTTGGGCAATGCTTCGGCGGCGTCGGCTTCTTCGAAGAGCCACTGGCGATGGAGATTGGAGGGCTCGACGTAATCGCGGTCGATGATGGTGAGCCGGCCCACGCCGGCGCGGGCCAGCGCCGCCGCATGAAAGCTGCCCAGAGCGCCGCAGCCTGCCACCACCGCGTGGGCGCGCAGCAACGACTCCTGGCCCGCTTCGCCTAGCCCCGCGAAGAGAATCTGCCGCGAGTAACGCTGGCGCTCGGCCGCATTCATCAGTTCGATGGTAACAAACCTGCTCTAAACGGCTTACGCTATCATGTTTCTGGTGCGCCGCCCGTTCGCCAGCGTCTTTCGCATCGTCGTGCTATCCCTTGCCGCGCCAATGATTTTGCTGCTTGGGCAGGACGCTTCTTGGGAGGGCAAACGGATCGCCGCGATCCAGTTCGAACCCAGCCGGCAACCACTCGACCCGGCTGAAATCAACCAGATCCTCCCGCTGAAGCGGAACCAGCCATTGCGTCTGGCCGACGTGCGCGCCAGCATCGAGCGCCTCTACGCGACCGGCCGGTATGCGGATATTCAGGTGGATGCCGAGCCCTACCAGGACGGCGTGGTGGTTCGTTTCCTCACCAAGAACAGTTGGTTCATCGGTCACGTGGTGGTGGCGGGAGAGGTTTCCAACCCGCCCAGCGCGGCGCAGCTCGAAAATGCGGCGCAACTCGATCTCGGAGCACCCTACACGGAGGCTAACGTGGCCGCGGCCGAAGCGAGCCAGAAGAAGCTGCTGGAATCGAACGGGTTGTTCGGCGGCAACGTGACGCCGGTCCTCACTTGGGACAACGACTACCAGCAGGTCCACATCCGCTTCGAGACCGATAGCGGCGTCCGTGCCCGTTTCGCGGCGCCCACGATCGATGGCAACGTCCAGCTCGACCGCGCGAGTGTCCTGCGCGCCACCCGGTTCCAGCGCTGGATCATCCACACCTGGAAACCGATGACGCAGACGCGGCTGCGCGATGCGGTCGAGGGAGTGCGTGCGCTCTACGCCAAGGATCATCGGCTGGAAGCCAAGGTGACGCTGGAAGACGTGAAGTACGATGCCGCGACCAACCGGGCCGCGCCGGTGCTCGCGATCGACGCGGGCCCGCGCATCCGCCTGCGCGCCATCGGCGCCAAGATCTCCGAGAGCAGCCTCGGTCGCTTTGTGCCGATTTTCGAGGAACACTCGGTGGATGCCGACCTGCTCACCGAGGGCTCCCACAACCTGCGAGACTACTTTCAATCCAAGGGCTACTTCGACGCCGAGGTCGAATTCAAGCAGCAGCGCGTCATCAACGACCAGGCCAGCATCGATTACCTGATCAACCTCGGCGAGCGGCACAAGCTGGTCTTCATCGGCATCCAGGGCAATCGCTATTTCTCGAACGACGACATACGGGAACGCATGTTCCTGCGCACCGCCTCCTGGCTGCAGTTTCCGCACGGCCGTTACAGCGCCGACCTGCTGCGGCGCGACGAGGATTCGATTGCCAGCCTATACCAGTCCAACGGATTCCGCGACGTGAAGGTGACCGACCGGCTGGACGACCGTTACCAGGGCCACAGCGGCGAGCAGGCGGTGTGGATCGCCATCGACGAAGGCGCGCAAACGTTCGTCAACAGCCTGACCGTGGACGGCATCGAGCAGCTCGACAAAGCGAAGATTCTCCCCCTGCTCAGCTCGGTCGCGAATCAGCCGTACAGCGAGTTCAATATCGCGGTGGACCGCGACGCGATCCTGGCGCAGTACTACCAGAACGGCTTTCCCAACGCTACCTTTGCCTGGAGCTCCAAGCCGGCCACGCCGAATCGCCTGGATCTGCGCTACACCATCCGCGAAGGCGGTCGCGAGTTCGTGCGCCAGGTGTTGTTCAATCCCGGCGGTTTGGCGCACACGCGGCCCGGCTTGGTGTATCGCAACCTTCAACTCAACCCGGGCGATCCGCTATCGCCGACCGCCATGGGCGAGACCGAGCGCCGCCTGTACGACCTGGGCGTCTTCTCGCGCGTCGACATGGCGATTCAGAATCCGGAGGGAGAGACGGATCAGAAGTACGTGGTCTACGATCTCGAAGAAGCGCGGCGCTACTCCCTGTCGGTTGGCGTGGGCGCCGAATTTGCGCGCATCGGCGGCTGCGCTTATTGCCTGGATGCGCCGGCCGGCCAAACCGGATTTGCACCGCGCGTCTCGCTCGGCATCACGCGTTCCGATTTGTGGGGCATCGCGCACAGCCTGAGCCTCCGCACGCGGTTCTCCACGCTCGAACAGCAGGCGATTCTCACTTACGATTGGGCCCGTTTCCGCGGCAACGACAAGTTGCTGCTCACCTTCACCGCCCGTTATGACGATTCCAAGGACGTCCGCACCTTTTCTTTTAAGCGCGAGGAAGTCTCCACGCAGTTGAAGCAGCATGTCAGCAAGCCGGTAACGCTGCTCTACCGCTACACGTACCGCGCGGTCAACGTGGACCAGGCCACGCTGAAGATTTCGCCCGAACTAATCCCGTTGCTCTCGCAACCGGTCCGGCTGGGCCTGCTTTCCTTCAACCTCATTCAAGACCGGCGCGACGACCCGCTGGACCCGCGCAAGGGCGTCTACAATACGCTCAACGTGGATTTTGCCGAGCACATTTTCGGTTCGCAGCGCGACTTCGTGCGCGTGCTGGCGCGCAACTCCACCTACCATCCACTGGGCAAGAAGCTGGTGCTGGCGCGTTCGACCGAGATCGGCAACATCGCTGCGTTCCATTACAGCGGCGTTGGGGAGGATGCGGTCCCGCTGCCGGAGCGCTTCTTCGGCGGCGGCGGATCGTCCGACCGCGCCTTTCCCGAGGACCAGTCCGGACCCCGCGATCCGGAAACCGGCTTCCCCATCGGCGGCAACGCCCTGTTCTTCAATCAGACCGAGCTGCGCTTCCCGCTGATCGGAGAAAATGTCGGCGGCGTGCTGTTTCACGACTTCGGCAACACCTTCACCGGCGCCAGCGACTTTTCCTTCCGCGTGAAGCAGGAGGGCCTCGGCGACTTCGATTACATGGTGCACGCCGTCGGCTTCGGCGTCCGCTACCGCACCCCCATCGGCCCGTTCCGCGTGGACCTGGCCTACGACCTCAATCCGCCGCGCTTTTTCGGCTTCAAGGGAACCGAGCAGGATCTGGTGAACGCCGGCGTCTACCCGTGCCAGGCGGCCGTCAACCAGTGCACCCAGCAGAGCGTAAGCCATTTTCAGTTCTTCTTTTCCATAGGACAAACGTTTTGAAGAGGAACCTCGAGTTGCGATCCACCGCGCCCATCCACTTGGTTTTTCTGGCGCTGGCCGCGACGCTCGCTTCGGCCGCCATCATCGACCGCATCGCGGTTTCGGTGGGCAATCGCGTGATCACCTCGAGCGACATCGAGCGCGAGATCCGCGTGACCGCGTTCCTGAACGGGCAACCGCCGGATTTGAGCCCGGCGAGCAGGCGCGCCGCGGCCGAGCGGATGGTGGAGCAGAGGCTGGTGCGGCACGAGCTCGAGGCCAGCCGCTATCCGGTGCCGCAGCCCGCCGAAATCGAGCCCACGCTGGCGGCCTTCCGGCAACGCTATTATCCGGCCGAAGCCGATTACCGGAGCGCGCTTGCCCGTTACCGCATCGGCGACCGGGACGTGAGAGACGCGCTGCTCTGGCAGCGCACGCTGTTGCAGTTCGTCGATGTGCGCTTCCGCCCGGCGGTGCAAATCACCGGAGAAGAAATCCAGAAGTATTTCGACACCGTGCTGGCGCCGCGGGTGCGCGCGGCCGAGCCCGGGAAAACGATCTCGCTCGACGATTATCGCGACCGGATCGAAGACATTCTGGCGGGCCAGCGCGAAGACCGCGAAATGGACAACTGGCTGCGCGAGGCCCGGCGCCAAACGCCGATCGTCTACCACGATGAGGCGCTCCAATGAAACGCCGCCTCCTGAAGATTGCGGCTTACACAGCGGCGGTGGCACTGCTGACGGCGGTGGCTGGTGTGTTGGTGCTGCGCAGCGATTGGTTTCGCGGCAAGGCGCGCGCCTGGCTGGTGAGCTCGATCGAAACCGCAACTGGCGGGCGCGCCGAAATGGGCGCGTTTCGATTCGATTGGAGGGCCCTGCGGGCCGAGGCCGACTCCTTTGTACTGCACGGCACCGAGCCCGCCGGCAAGCCGCCGCTGTTTCGCGCCGCCTCCATCGCGGTGGGGTTGAAGATCGTTTCGCTGGTGAAGCGCGATATCGACATTCGCTCGCTCGACGTGGAAGCGCCGCGGATCGCCCTCATCGTCGATGCGAACGGCCGCACCAACCTGCCGCAACCGAAAATCCACGGCCTGCGCGGCGATGCCATGACGTCGATTCTCAAGCTCGCCATCGGCCGTTTCCGCATCGAGCATGGCGAGTTTCAGGTGGAATCGCACTCGAGCTTCCCATTCACGGCGCAGGGGCGGAACCTCGAAGCAGCGCTGATTTACGATGCCGCCGGTCCGCGCTACCGGGGCAATATCGCCATCGAGCCTCTGGAATTCGCCGCCCCGGGCGTCGCCCAAACGGCGGTCGCCATCGCCGCGTCGTTCGTCCTCGAAGCCAATCGCATCGACGTCACTGCCGCCAGCTTCGCCGCCAGCAAATCGCGGGTAAGCCTGGCTGGACAGATTGAGAACCTGGCCGCGCCGCACGGCCGGTTCGAGTTTCAGGCGCGCCTGGATAACGGCGATGCCGGACGCATTTTCGAGACCCAGTTGCTCGAGCGCGGCACGGCGGAGGTGAAGGGCACCGCCGTCTGGCGCGGCGGCGCCGATGTTTCGATCGCCGGGCATCTGGTCGGCAGCGGCCTGGAATATCGCGATTCGAGTATCCGCCTGTACAATTTCACGGCTTCCGGCCCTCTCACTTCCGATTTGCGCAGCGTCACCGTGCACCCGATGCGGCTTTCCGGCGAGGCTGTGCTGAGCGGCCAGTCGTTTCCCGTCGAGGCCACCATGGCCGCAGCCGTGCTGCGCGGCGTCGATCTGGAGTTGCGCCAGGTCCTGATCGCCACCTTGGGTGGCAGCTACACCGGCGCCATCGGACTGCGCGCCTTCAATCGCTACACGGTGAACGGCGCCGTGGCCGGTCTCGACGTGCGCCGCGTGGCGAGACTCGCCATCCCCGCGCCGCTGCCCTGGGACGCCACGGCCGGCGGCTCGTTGCAAATGGAAGGCTCGTTCAACAACCCGCGGGCACTGCATTTGATTACCGCGCTCCAGATCGGGCCGGCTCCGGCAGGGCCGCCGGTGGAAGGCGAAGTCAGCGCGGATTGGGATTCGCCGAGCGGCATCCTGAATCTCGGGCATTCACGGCTCAGCCTGCCGCACTCGCGCGTTGCGATCTCCGGCGCCGCCGGCCGCGAACTGAGGGTCCACCTGGAGACGCGCGACCTGGGCGAGTTGCTGCCGGCTTTAGGTGAGCGCGCGGCGGCGCTGCCGGTGAAGCTGATCGGCAGCGCGGCGACGTTCGATGGAACGGTGATTGGCAGCCTGGACCATCCGCAGATCCAAGGCCGCGTGCAAGCGGGCGCCTTCACATATGCGGACCGCGCGTTCGATGCGTTCGACACCGCGGTCACGGCTTCGCCGGACAATGTCCGGCTCGATCATGCGACGCTCGCCCACGGGGGCCTGCGCGCGCAGTTCTCGCTGGCCGTGGCGTTGCACGATTGGGAAACAGGCGACCGCAGCGATATCTTCGGCAACGCCACCATCCATGACGCGCCAGTAGCCGAGTTGGTCGCGATGGCCGGCGGCGCGCCGGCATCGGCCACCGGCACGCTCAAGGCCGCGCTCGCGATCAGCGGCGTGACGGGCGATCCGATTGTGCAGGCCGATCTCGATGCCGCCGATGGCGACATAGGAGGAGAGCCCTTCGACCGCATCACTGGCCACGCGCGGTACCGCGCCGGCACGCTGGAGCTTTCCGCGTGCGAGATTCGCGCCGGCGCCAAACAGATCCGCGTGGATGCCAGCTTCGCCCATTTGCCGGGCCGGTTCGACACCGGCGCACTGCGGTTTCAGATTTCGACCAACGCCGTGCCGATCGAGCAGGTTCACCTCCTCGAAGCGGCGCGGCCGGGCGTGAAGGGCACCGCCCAGGTGCAGGTGCGCGGCGCCCTCGATATCGTCCCGCCGGAAAACGGGCGCCCCGGATTTCGTATACGGGATCTGCATGCTGAAGTCACCGGCAAGAAGCTGCAATTGGCGGGCGGCGATCTGGGCGACGTGCGTCTTATCGCGGAGACCGAAGGCGGCGCTTTGCGAGCGCACCTGGAATCGAACTTCGCCGAATCCTCGATCATTGGCGACGGCCTATGGCGGCTGGCGGAGGATTACCCCGGCAGCGCCACCATCCGATTTACCAAGGTGGACCTGGCGCAGTTGCGCGCGTGGCTGGCGCCCGCTGGATCGCTCGCCGGCCTGGCCGGGGCAGCGGAAGCCTCGCTGCGCGTGGATGGCCCCGCGCTCAACCCGCGGGCGATGACGGCGGAGCTGCGCATCGCGCGCCTGGAAATCGCGCCCGCCGCTTCCACCGGTCTCGCACCCGCCGCCTTCGCGCTCCGCAACTCCGGAGACATCGTGGTCACCATGGCTGGCTCGGTCGTCACCGTGGTGGCGGCGCGATTCACCGGGCACAACACGGATTTCGGCGTCACCGGGCGCGTGTCGCTGGGTCAGAAGAACCCGCTCGACGTGCGCGTGGCGGGCCGCGCCGACCTTGGCCTGGTGCACGACCTGGACCGCGGCCTCACCGCCTCCGGCGAATTGAAAGCGGACGCCAGCGTGCGCGGGACCCTGGCCTCGCCGCAAGTCGCCGGCCGCCTGGAATTCGCGGGTGCGGGGTTCAACATCAGCGACGTCTCCAATGGCATCTCCAATGCGAACGGCGTCCTCCTGTTCAGCGGCGACCGCGCTTCCATCCAGAACTTCACCGGCGAAACCGGCGGCGGCAAAATCGAGCTCAGCGGTTTCGCGGCTTACGGCGGCGATGGGCCCACAGTGTTTCGTCTCCACGCCACCGCTCACCAGGTGCGCGTCCGCTATCCGGAAGGCGTCAGCACGGTGGCCAACGCGGACTTGCGTTTCACCGGGACCACGGCCAGCAGTATTCTTTCCGGCACCATCACCGTGCTGCGCACCGGCTTCAATCCGCAATCGGATTTCAGCTCGCTGCTGGCGCAATCGTCCGAGCCGGTGCGCACGCCGGCGGCGCGCCCGGGCCTGCTGGGCGGCCTCACTTACGATATCCAGGTGGCCACCGCGCCGGACATTCAGGTGCAGAGCGCGCTCGCCCAGGACGTCCAGGTGGAAGCCAACCTCCGCCTGCGCGGCACTTACACCAGTCCCGCCGTGCTGGGCCGCGTCAACATTACACATGGCAAGATTGTCTTCTTCGGCACGCGGTACAACATCTCGCAGGGATCGGTCTCGTTCTTCAACCCGGTCAACATTGACCCGGTGTTGGATGTCGATCTGGAGACCAAGGCCCGCGGCATCCAGGTCACCCTCAACGTCTCCGGCCCACTCAGCAAACTCAATCTGACGCCGCGCTCGGATCCGCCTTTGCAATTCAGCGAAATCGTGGCCCTGCTCGCCACCGGCCGCACGCCCACCGACGAGGCGTCGCTTTCTTCCGGCCAGAACACCGCCGCGCCGGCCTGGCAGCAGTCCGCCGGTTCGGCGCTGTTGGGCGAGGCCATTTCGAGCCCCGTCACCGGCCGCTTACAGCGCTTCTTCGGCGTCAGCCGCCTGCGCATCGATCCTACTTTGCCCGGCACCGAATTCAATGGAACGGCGCGCGTCACCCTGGAGCAGCAGGTGACGCCCGACATCACGTTCACCTACATCACCGATATCACCACCAGCAACCCGCAGGTAGTGAGCGTAGAATGGGCCTTCGCCAAGCAGTGGTCCGTGGTGGCCCAGCGCGACGAAAACGGCCTGGTCGGCATGGACATACTGTTCAAGAAACGGTTCTGAGATGGCGAACTGGGCGAGCGAGGTTGCGTCGCGAAATAACCGCTCCCTTTGGTCGCGGCTCCGATGCGCTCAGAGCGACTCGGCGCGGGGAGCGGTTGGCGCCGGGTGAATTCGTCATTGCATGACAAGCCCTGACCTTTCGAAATCGCGCGTTCCCTGGCTGCGCTGGGCGGCGGTGCTAATCCCGGCTGTGTTGCTGCTGGCCTTTCCGCCCGCCGGACTGAACGCAAAGCAAGATCATCTGCTGGCGGTATTCGTCGCCACCATCGTCGCGCTGGTGGCGCAGCCGGTGCGGATGGGCGTGAGCTGCGTGATAGCCATGACCGTGCTGGCATTGACCCGCACGCTGCCGCCGGCGCAAGTGCTTTCCGGCTTCGCCAACGTCACCGTGTGGCTGATCTTCACGGCTTTCCTGTTTTCCCGCTCGTTCACCGAGACTGGCCTGGGCAAGCGCATCGGGTACCTGTTCATCCGCCGGTTCGCGCGCACGCCGCTCAGCCTGGGCTATTCGCTGGCCGCCGCGGACCTGGTGCTGGCGCCCTTCATCCCTTCCGATACCGCGCGCGGTGGCGGCGTGATTTACCCGATCGCGCGGAGCGTGGCTGTCGATTTCGGCTCGGAGCCGGGTGGCCCCACGCGCTCAATCGGCGCGTTCCTGATTCTGGTTTGTTTTCATACCACGTACGTGGCCTCGGCCATGTTCCTCACCGGCATGGCCGCCAATCCTTTGATCGCGGATTTCGCCCGCCAGTATGCCCACGTCGAGCTGACTTGGATGCGCTGGGCCACCGGCGCCATCGTGCCCGGCCTGTTGACGCTGACGATTGTCCCGTGGCTGCTGAAGCGGTGGTGCCGGCCGGCCATCCGCGATACCGCACCGGCGCGCGCGTTTGCCGCCGCCGAGCTGGCGCGCATGGGCCCGCTTTCCCGCCGCGAGAAGTGGCTGGTGGGAATCATGCTGGCGGTGATGGCCGGATGGGTCACCTCGCCCTGGCACGGAATCCCCAATGCGTTCGTCGCGCTGGCCGGCCTTTGCGCGATTCTGCTGGCGCGCGTGCTGGCCTGGGACGATCTGCTGGACGAGAAGAAAGCCTGGGACGCGCTGATCTGGTTCGCGCCGCTCATCATGATGTCGGATGCGCTTTCGAGCGGCGGTGCCATCGGCGTGCTCTCGCATTCGCTGTTCCGCGCCTACGCCAGCTTGCCCTGGATGATGGTAGGGCTGGCGCTGGCGGTGACTTATCTTTACGTGCACTATGGTTTCGCCAGCATGACGGGGCACATCATGGCGCTGTATCCCGGCTTTCTGGTAGCCATGTTGGCCGGCGGCGTGCCGCCAATGTTAGCCGCGCTGGTGCTGGCGTACTTTTCCAACTTAAACGCCGGCATAACTCATTACGGCACCGGCTCGGCACCGGTCTACTTCGGCTCCGGCTATGTAAGTCAGGCGGATTGGTGGCGATGGGGATTCTGCATTTCCTTAGTCAACCTGGTGATCTGGCTGGGCGTGGGCTTCTGGTGGTGGAAGGTGCTGGGATTGTGGTGAGACTCCGGGCGCGCGCGCCTTCGTGAAACGGCGCCGCCGGCTCAAAGGCAATTAACGATTTCACTCTGGATTTTGACCCAGAGGGCTCCATGGGCAGGCGCGGCATAGTGCCTCCTCCGCCGCACGGGGGCGGCGGAGACTCGCCAGGCGCCAATCCGGCCGAGCCCGAAGTCGCCAGCCTCTTCACCGCCCTTCAGGAACAGCTCGGACTCAAGCTGGAGCAGAAAAAAGGCCCGCTCGATCTGCTGGTCATCGACCACTCCGAAAAAGCGCCGCTGGAGAACTGACCGCGCCGCCAACCTTTGTCGCCTTACGCGGCGCTGAGCGGCCGCCGAACAGACCTACGCCTGCTGTTGGGCGAGTGGGCCGATCAACGGCAGAACCGTCGTCTTCCCCTGGAAGGTGGTGATCAACAGATAGATCCACAGCACGAAGCACGCCAAGTTGTACAGAGAGTGGATGCTGAAGGCGATGAACCACAGGTGCAGGATCCCAAACACGATGCCGAGCGCAATCGAGCCGGCCACCGTAGCCACGAAAAGAAAGATGGATTGGAACGCGTTGAAGCGGACGGTCTTGTTCTGGTTGTAAGGCGCGATCACCAGAAACACAATCGCCGGTATCAGCAGATAACAGAGTGCCGAAGCGACGTTACTCGCCATCGGCGCAGCGCCCACCACGGGCGGCGGCGCGCCTGCTCCCGGCGGCGGTGTCGCCCCCGCGCCCACCGGAGCGCCACACTTGGGACAGAATGCCCCCTCAGCTTGAGTACCACAGCTTGCACAAAACGGCATAAGACAACCTCCTTAAGAACTCGCACCAAATCCGGCTGGATAGGAGCAGCCTATTTTCCCAACCCGCCATGCAAGGCGTTCAGGAACTGTGCGGTCCACCCGCCCAGCCACATTACCACAGCCGCAGCGCCATAGGCCAGACCCGCGCGCGTAATCCACATCTGCGCGGCTGCCCGCGAAGCCGGCCGCCGGCCGGGCGCCACTGCGGCGTACCCGAGCAGCGCCACGGCGATCCCCAGCGCGCCCAAAACCAAAACTGGTCCCGCCGGCATAACGTGCCAGGCGGCGCCCAGGTTCCCATGCAATGCCAGCACGGTGCTGCGGCTGAGGCCGCAGGTTGGGCAGGGCAGCCCGGTGGCACGGCGAAAAGCGCAGGCGACCAGGATGGGCCTGCCCATGAAGTAGACCCGCTCCAGGTCGGCGGCCAGCAGGACGCGCGCCAGCGCGGCATCGACCAGAATGGTCGCGCCCACCACCGTCGCCAGAGGGGACCGCAAGCCAGCCGAATCCATCACATTCCCTGCGGATTGTTGACCACGTAACAGTTCACGGCCTTGTCATGCAGCGTCTGGCCGCGCTCGTCCCACAAGGGCCAGAGCATATCGAGCGCCGGCAGGAATGGGACAAACGACAGCGCCACGCGCACCACCAGGCGGAGGAAGGCCGTACCCTGCGAGAGCAGGTTGCCGGAAGCGTCCACGACCTTAACGTGTACCACGCCCTGCCCGATGGAGTAGCCGCGTTGCGCAACCAGGTATACGCCGTTATACAGGCCGACCACCAGAGTGGCAACGGGGAACAGAAGGAAGAACATGCAGCACATGCTGGAACCGGCGCCGTGGCCAGCCAACCCGGCGATGCCGGCCAGCATCGCAGCGGCGAAGAAATACAGAATTGCCATGCCGACGCCCACCAGCAGGCTGTCGATGAGAAAGCCGACCACGCGGTTACCCCAAGTGGCGTACCCGGCGGCGAACACCGCGGGGTAGGCTGCGGCGGGAACGACCGGCGTCGCTGGCGTTGCGGCAAACGGCTGCGCCGCTCCGCAAGCAGGGCAATAGGCCGTGCCATCGGCCATGGACGAACCGCAATGTGAGCAGAACATGTTTTTTTCGCTTACTGAGGATTTACATTACATCTTTTACGGCCTGGAGGGAAGCGAAATCAGCGGCCGGGAGGGCCCAACACCACCAGCGGGATGATGGCGCCCAGCACGGCGCCCACTATCAGCGCCGCATTGCCCGCGCCGAGGAAGGAAGCCAGCAGGCCGGCCAGCGACCCCAGCCCTGCGCCTACCACGGCGATCATGATTCGTTTGCCCATGAACAGTCGGGTCGTCGGCCGCTTTCGACAGCGGGAGCAATCCAGCCTATTTCTTGTCCGGCTGGCCGGTGATAAAGACGGTATCGCCCGGATGGACCAGCTTATAGCGGTCGCGAATTTCGAGCTCCTGCTCGGAGGGATCGTTCTGCAGGCGGCGGATGTGGTCTCGCTTGCGCTCGATCTCGCGGGCCAACTGCGCGTTGCGGTCTTCCAGGCGCTTGATTTGCTCTTGCCGGGCCAGCACGGCGGGAATGCCCCGCGCTCCGCCGAGAGTCGCCGCCACATAGGCGGCGGCCATCAGGAAGACCACAATATATGCAGTTCGGCCGAACGGCGCTTTCATCAAACAGTGCCCTGGAAGATAATAGTAACACCGCGGTGAAATTCTTCCACGCACTTTTTTCATGACAGACAAAATCGTGGTCTTCAGCACCTGCGCTTCCGAAGAGGAAGCGGAAAAGCTGGCCCGTTCGGTGGTGGAGCTAGGACTGGCGGCGTGCGCCAGCATTGTACCGAACGTGCGCAGCTACTACCGCTGGCAGGGCGCGGTGGAGTCGGCCGGCGAGTACCTGCTGGTGATCAAATCGGCGCGGTGGCAATTCGCGGCTCTCAGCGCCGCTCTGGAGCGGATGCACTCCTACGAAGTGCCGGAGGTGCTGGCGGTGCCGGTGGTGGCGGGGTCGGCCCCCTACCTCGCCTGGCTCGATGCGAGCCTTGGCGCCGGGAAGGAGGACGCTTCCCAGTGACGGCCGCAGGTTCCTCCGGCCGGCTCGATCCGTGCCTGGCGCTGATCTTCGATATGGATGGGGTGGTGATCGATTCCAACCCGGCGCACCGGGAGGTCTGGGCGGCTTACAATCGCAGCTACGGCCTCGAGACCACCGGGGCCATGCTGCAGTGGATGTACGGCAAGCGCAACGATGAAATCGTGCGCCATTACTTCGGCGAGGACCTTTCGAGCGAGGAAGTAGCGCGACGTGGCGCGGCCAAGGAGCGGTTGTTTCGCGAGACGGTTGCCGGCCGGGTGGAGCAGATGCTGGTGCCGGGTCTGCTCGCGTTCCTGCGCCAGCACAACGGCGCCCGGATGGCGGTGGCCACCAACGCGGAACCGGAAAACGTGGCGCTGGTGCTGGATCAAGGCGGTATCCGCCCGTATTTCCAGGTGGTTGTGGATGGGCACCAGGTGCGGAAGCCAAAACCCGACCCGGAAATCTACCGGCTGGCAGCCCAGCGGCTGGGGGTTGCCGCGTCGAATTGTATCGTCTTTGAGGACTCGAAGTCGGGTGTCCAGGCGGCCCGCGATGCGGGGATGAGGATAGTAGGAATATTAACTACGGAAGATAACTTGCCGTATGTTAACATTTGTGCCAATAATTTCTTAAGCGAGAATTTGCACGCATGGCTCGCTGCCCAACAGTGCGTGTCTTGAAAGGCTTAGCGCTGCTATTGGTCGCCCTGGCGGCGTCCAGAAGCGGCTTAGCCCAGACTGCGCTGACACTCGGCGAGCTAAACGCCCGCACCCCGCGGGACTACGGCGCGGTGCATGCGCGCCAGGAAGTGTCGATTCGCGGCACGGTGAACGCGCTGCCTTTCCATTTCCCCGAGTACACCATTCTGACCATCCAGGATGGCACCTCGGGAGCGGCCTTGCATACGCCGTCAACGTCGACCCTGCTGGACGCTTTGCTCCCGGGGGATGTGGTGGAAGCCAGCGGGAGCGTCATCACCCTCGCCGGAATGGTGATGGTGGACGTAGGGAGCGTAAAGAAGGTGCTCCGCGCAGCCGGGTTCCAGGCAGCCACCGCGTCCATTGAGGACCTCCAGCGGTTCAAGGCCCTGGGCAGGTTGGCGCGGGTGAAGGGACACCTGATCGGAAGAGGCTCCACCACCGCCGGCCCCTACTTGATGATCGGCTCGGACAAGGATTTCTACCGGATTTTCTTCCCCGTTCGGGACGAGCGTCTCTATCCGGCGCTGCCGGCGATGGCGCCCGGAGATGAAATCGAAACGGTTGGCGTAGCTTTCCAGTACGCCGCGGGAAGGCCTCCCTACAATCGGGGCTACGAACTGCTGGCGACCGAGCCGCCGGTGGTAGCGCCCGCGGCCTCCGGCTGGTGGTGGTCGCCGCTGGTTGTGTTGGCGACGATGCTCGTGGTGGCGGCCGTGGTGCTGCTGATGGGCGCCCGCGAGCGGCGTTTGCGCCGTCAGCGGGAACTGCTGCGAAGGACGTATCAACTGGGAGAGGAGATTTTTGGGGCGGCATCCATCGGACAGATCCAGAAACGTCTGGACGATGCCCTGCCGGTGGTATTGGGAGTGACCCGGGTGCGTCTATACCGGTACAACCGGAGCGCCAAGCAGCTCGACGCGGTGAGCGCCGCGTCCGGCGAGCCGGGCACGATTTCGCTCTCCGCGCCCACCGGCGGTCCGCACGCGGGGGCGGTGGCCTGCTTCCACTACCGCAGTTTGCTGGCGATACCCGACGTGAGCCGCAGTCCTTTCCCGGTCGCAGCGGGCGAAGGGCAGCCGAGTCCCAAGTCGCTTCTGTTCGTCCCGATGATTGCGCAGGGCGAGGTGGTGGGCGTGCTGGAACTGGACCAGGACGACCGGGTGCGCGATTTTTCGGCCGCCGAACAATCGCTCGGGCAGCATCTGGGCAACCAGGTTGGCGTGGCGCTGCGGATGCTGGATCAGCGCTCGGTGCAGGAGCAGCTTTCGCGCACCGAAAAACTGGCGGCGGTAGGCCGTTTGATTTCGAGCATCGTGAACGAACTGGAGGCGCCGCTGGCATCCATCCAGGAACTGGCGGACCAGGCGCGGGAACGTGTGCGGCAGGCGCCGGGGGAGCGTGAAGTGGCGGCGATCGAGGTCGAGGCGCAAAAGGCCGCCTCGGTGGTGGCGCGGCTGGTCACCTTCGCCTCATCCGAGCAAGTCGAGGCGCGCCCGGTTGCGGTGGGCGACCTGCTGCGGCGCCTGATCGATTTCCGCGAAGGCGACTGGAAAGCTTCCGGCATCCGGGCGCGCGACCTGGTTTTTCGCGAGCCGCTGAAGGTGCTGGGGTCGCATGGACAACTGGAGCAAGTGTTCCTGAATCTGCTGGTGCATGCGGAACAGGCGCTGGCCGACGCCCCGGAGAAGACCCTGACTATTCGCACCAGCGTTCTCGCCAAACGGCTGCTGGTGGAGGTTTCGTTTTCGGCGCCGGGCGAGTGGCGCAATGCGGAGGAGACCGCGGCCGTGCTCGGGCTCACGCAAAGCGTGGTGGCCGGCCATGGCGGCGAAGTGCGACTGATCGAGAAGAAAGACGCCGAGCCGCGCTTCGAGGTGGAACTGCCGCTGGCGCCGCGCGAACGCTCCACGGCCGCCGCGGCAAGCGGACCCGAGGACGCTCCGCGGCGCATGACGGCACTGGTGATCGAACCCGACGAAACGGTCGAACGGCAGTTGGTGGCCCTGCTGGAGCGTAGCGGCGCGCGCGCGATACCGGTGAATAATGCCGACACCGCGCTTGAACTGGCAGGCCGCGCCCGCATCGACTTGGCTCTCTGTTCAGTACATGCCCCCGGCTTGAACTGGGTCGAGCTGTCCGAACGCATGCGGCCCCGCGTGGGCGCGTTCGTTCTGATGCCGGACCGATATGACGCCGAGCTGGCAGCCGACTTCGAGGGCGACAATTGCTTCGTCCTTCCCAAGCCGGTCCAGGAGGCGGCATTGACCGACATCCTGGACTTCGCCGAGCGCGCCCCGCTGGCTAAAGTCGTTTCCATCAAGAACGGCGTCGCGTAGAAGCTCGAGCCGCAGCGCCGGTTCTCCTCCAGAAGACCAGATTCCGCACAACTTGCGCCGCAACTACGCCGGACGCAGCAACCGCTCAACTCGCGGTGCGGAAAGACCCAAAAAGGTCCTGAGAAGGGACGCGCGGACGATCGACTCTATATTCGATGGAACAACGTCCCATGGTTGGCGGCAGAGCACTCTCTCGCGTTCGGATCTGGCTGATGCCGCTTGCGTGCCTGTGCCTGGCATCGACGGGCCTCAACGGCGCCGGGGGCGCCTGGACCGGGCAGCAGGAGTTGACTGCTTCCGATGGCGCGATGGGGGACCAATTCGGTGGCTCGGTGTCGTTGAGCGGGGACACGGCGGTGATCGGGGCAGCAGACAGGAATGCCTACCAGGGAGCCGCGTACGTGTTTGTGCAGAGCGGCGGCGTATGGAGCCAGCAGCAGGAGCTGATTGCCTCCGATGGTGCCGGGAGCGACGCTTTCGGCAATTCCGTGTCGGTGAGCGGGGACACGGCCGTGATCGGGGCTTCCGGCAAGAATTCCGGCCATGGAGCCGCGTACGTGTTTGTCCGCACCAGCGGAGTGTGGACCCAGCAGCAGGAGCTGACCGCTTCCGATGGCGCGGCGGGCGACAATTTCGGCTGGTCCGTGTCGCTGAGCGGGAACATGGCACTGATCGGGGCTCCCGACAAGTCGAGCTATCAGGGAGCCGCGTACATGTTCACGCTCAGCGGCGGGGTGTGGCGCCAGCAGCAGAAACTGCGTGCCTCGGATGGCGCGGTGGGAGATAAATTCGGCTACTCCGTGTCGGTGAGTGGCAACACGGCGATCGCCGGAGCTGTTGGCAAGAATAGCTCCGAGGGAACCGCGTACGTGTTTGTGCAGAGCGGCACAGCCTGGGCCCAGCAGCGGGAGCTGACCGCATCCGACGGCGCGGCTGGCGACTGGTTCGGTGGTTCCGTGTCCGTGAGCGGGAACACGGCGCTCATCGCGGCTCGGGCCAAGACCATCAATTCACAAGCCCAACAGGGGGCCGCGTACTTGTTTATGCAGAGCGGTGGGACTTGGAGCCAGCGGCAGGAGCTGACTGCCTCCGATGGCGCGGCGGGCGACTCCTTCGGCGGCTCCGCGTCGTTGAGCGGAGACACGGCGGCGATCGGCGCTTTGGGCAAGTCTGACTATCAGGGAGCCGTGTACGTATTTGTGCAGAGCGGCGGAGCGTGGAGCCAGCAGCAGGAGCTGACTGCCTCTGATGGCGCCGCGTACGATGAATTCGGCTGGTCCGTGTCGCTGAACGGGGGCTCGGTGCTCGTCGGGGCTTTTGACAAGGCCGTCAATTGGCAAGGCTTCCAGGGAGCCGCGTATGTGTTCGCCGCGACACCCATCGCCACCGGCATCGGCATGTCGGGCGGAGGCGCCAATATCGCGCAGAACGCCTGGATTTCTATCTACGGCTCCAGCCTGGCGCCTGCCAGCGTGGGCACGGGCCTCACCTGGAGCGCGGCGGACTTCCCGTTCGGCCAGATGCCGACCCAGTTGCAGGGCGTCAGCGTCACCGTGAACGGCAAGCCGGCTTACATCTACTACGTCAGCGCCACACAGGTGAACGTGCTCACGCCGCTCGATCCGGCCACCGGCCCGGTCGCCGTGACGGTGAACAATGGCACCACCACCAGCGCCGCGCTTACCGTCAACCTGCAAATGGCGTCGCCGGGATTCCTGCGTTTCGGCGACGGCATCCACATTGCCGCGCTGCACGCCAATTACAGCTACCTGGGGCCGGCCTCCCTGTCGGTGCCGGGATACACATTCACACCCGCCACGCCGGGTGAGACCATCCTCCTATTCGGCGATGGCTTCGGCCTGCCGGTTTCCACGCTGACAGCAGGATCGGATGTGCAGACCGGCGCGCTCCCCACCCCCTGGCCGCAGATCACCATCGGCGGGACGACGGCCACGGTGCAGTACGCCGGGCTGATCAGCCCGGGGCTGTACCAGATCAACGTGGTGGTGCCATCCAATGCCGCGAACGGCGACAACCAGGTGATCGCGACCTACGGCGGCGCGAGTTCACCCACCGGAGCTATGGTCCCGGTTTCCCAGTAGGACAGACGATCGGGGCTTGACGTCTGTCAACGTGTCGTGTTAGCGTGCGACAAACCACGAAAGGCGATGGTCTTACAGGCTACGCTCCCAGATGCTGCGCCAGAAAGGGCAGGCCACGTTTGCCCCAGAAGCCGTGTGGGCCATCGAAGACTTCCAGTTCGGTGCGCTCGGCGGCGCCAAAGACTTCGTAGACTTTCTTCACGCGGTCGAAGCTCGCGCGGGTCGCGGCGATGGGGAAGATATCGTCGTGTAGTCCGCCTTCGGCAAACAGTGCGCGCGGCGCCACCAGGCCCGCCACGTCGTACATCTCCGCCCAACTGAGAATACCCGGCACGTAATTATCGATGCAATGCGACACGCTCATGATGCTGTCGCGGAAGGTGTTGAGGGATGAGCTGGCCAGCGCGGCGCGAACTCTGGTATCGAGCGCGGCGGTGAACAGCGTGCACGTTCCGCCGCCGGAACAGCCCAGGCAGCCAACCCGCGCGGCGTCCAGTTCCGGGCGGGTGGTGATCCAATCGATGGTGCGCATGGTGTCATAAACACGCCAGCCCAGAATCGTCTGACCGAGCAGCAGCGCCGAGCCGCCGGCCGGCTGGCAGGCAGTGGCTGTCAGGCCTTTGGCTTTGGTGATGGCGTCGCGGCGGCAGCCGAAAGCCATCGGTTCGATGGCCACCGCGGCCATGCCGTGTTCGACGATCTGGATGGCGTAATCGTACTCGTAAGGGCCTTTCACCGCGCGGTCGCGGCCATGTTCGTCGATGCCGACAAGGTCGTCCACGCCGCGGCCGTGGCCGGGAATCGCGATCACCGCGGCATATGGCCCGCTCCTCTTGGGTGTCAGCAGGTAACCGATCACCCAGACGCCGGGCCGGCTCTCAAAGACGAACTTCTCGCGCCGGTAGGCGGGATACTCGCGGACCTCCAGCGTCTGCGCGTGGAGCGGCGTACGCTCGGCGGGGAAGCCCCCCACCAGCTCGGCGATTTTGGCGCGTAAGCCGCGCTGCCAGTCTTCGGCCTCGGCCCGGGTCGTGGCGCGGAAAGTCATCCGCAGCGGGGCGGCGTCATGCAGTTTCATGGTGTAGAGCACCGGGTCGAAGCCGGCAGTGTCCACTCTGCTCTCAAAGCCGTCGAGAGCGCCGGTGTACTGGGGTGAACTGTCCTGGGCGGGACCCTTGTCCAGGGTCGCCGCACCAACCACGGCGAGTTTGCCGAGATCGCGTCGCGTCATGGTCCAATCATATCGCCCGCGCCGAGCCGCGGCGATCAGGTGTTTCGCCGCTTCGAAACAGTAGTTAAGATAGGTGGGGAGACCAGATTGAAGAAGCTCGCCGTGCTGGTGCTGGTGGTGGCAGCCGCCATAATCGTATGGGGAATTCTGCGCAAGAGCCGCCCGCCGGCAGTCGGCTTCGCACGCGCCCAGCGGCAAACCCTGGTGAGTACGCTGCCCACCAATGGAAAGGTTGAGCCGTATGAATGGCGGCCGGTGCGCGCCGAAACTGCCGGCTTGCTGAGCACCTTGGCGGTGCACGAAGGCGAGCTGGTGGCGCAAGGTGAGGCGCTGGCCGAGATCAGCGACCCCGCGCGCGCCACCGATCTGGAAGCTGCCCAGGCGCGGGTGGATGAGGCGCGCGCCCATCTGGCCTCGCTCGAACAGGGCGGCAGGCCGGCGGAACTTACCGAGATCGACAACAGCTTGGCGCGGGCCCGTTTCGAGCTGGAGAAGGAACAGAAGGATCATGCCGCGTTGCAGCGCTTGCAGGCAAAGGAGGCCGCTACCGCCCGCGAGGTGCAGGAGGAAGCCGACAAGGTGCGGCAATCGCAGATTGAAATCGATGGCCTGGAGAAGCGGCGCAAGGCGCTTGTGGGCGCGACCGACGTGGACGCCGCACGAGCGCGGCTGGCGGATGCGCAAGCCGCGCTGAACGCGGTCCGCGCGCGCGCCGCGGCGGCCGTGCTGCGCGCGCCGCTGGCAGGCCAGGTCTACGGGCTGGTGTTGCGGCCGGGCGCCTATCTGGCCGCGGGCGATCTGCTGGCCAACGTGGGACGCCTCGACCGGGTGCGCGTCTGGGTGCATGTCGACGAGCCCTTGCTCGGCCGCGTGGCGCCCGGCCAACCGGTCACCATCACCTGGGAAGCGCTCCCCGGAAGGCAGTGGCGCGGTGCGGTCGAGAAAATGCCGGCTGCCATTCAGCCGCTGGGTTCGCGCCAGGTGGGCGAAGTAGTCTCCGTGATCGACAACCCCGGCCGCGAACTGTTACCCGGCACCAACGTGGACGCCGAGATTCGCACCGGGGTCGCCGATAACGCACTGGTAATTCCCAAGGAGGCGCTGCATCACGATGCCGTCGGCGATTGGGTGTTCCGCCTGGAGGGCGACCACGTGGCGCGGCGCGTGGTGAAGACCGGCAACACCACCGTGACCCAGGTGCAAGTAACCGCGGGCCTGGCCGAGGGCGATGCCGTGGCCATGCCCACCGACGTGCCCCTGGCCGATGGCGTGCGCGTCACTCCGACCATGTAGTGGAGCGGACCTGCCCCATAAGGCGCTAACTTGAGGGCCTCCGGACTAGTAACGTTTCGCCTTTGCTCGTTTCTTAAGCCCGGTCAGTGATACGTTAGTGCCGATGGGCGGACGCCCTCGTTCGCGCGCGACCCCCGGCCGCGCTCTTGCCGGCCGGCCAACCGGTGAATCGCTGAGCCCAGCCACCGCATCATTGGAGTGACTGCCCACTCAGGAAGAATCCCACATGATGCCTCAACGTTCACACTCCCTTGTGCCGATATTATGCGGCGCGGCCCTTGGCGCCGGCCTCGTATACGCCGCGCTGCCTGCCGGCGCTAAAGTCGAAACCGGCCAGGCGTCGTTCACGGATTATCGCCGCCAGCATCCGGGGGCCGTGCGGAAGATTACGGTTGCCGATCTGCCGCAACCGTACGCCACCGAAGCGGTTGATAATGGCCCACACCTTATCCCGCGCCCCGCCGATGCCTGGCCGAAGGCGCTGCCCGGCTTCTCCGTGACCGAGTATGCCAGCGGTCTGACGAACCCGCGGCTGGTGCGTGCCGCGCCGAATGGCGATCTATTCGTGGTCGAGAGCGAGCCCGGCCGGATTCGCGTGCTCCGCGGCGTGGACGCCCACGGCCACGCGGAGAAAACCGAGGTTTACTCGACCGGACTGTCGCAACCGTTCGGACTTGCCTTCTATCCGCTCGGACCCAATCCTACCTATCTGTATGTCGCCAACACCGACTCCGTGGTGCGTTTCCCGTATCACAACGGCGATATGCAGGCCACCGGTAAGCCGGAAACCGTGGTGGCGAAAATCCCGGGTGGCGGACGTCTTCGCGGCGGCGGCCACTGGACGCGCGACCTGGCATTTTCGGGCGACGGCGCCAGGCTGTTCATCTCGGTGGGATCGCATTCTAACGTTGACGATGCGGACAACAACCCTGCCGAATTTCACCGTGCCGATATTCTGGTGGCGAACCCCGACGGCTCCGGGCTCGCAGTCTACGCCTGGGGAATTCGCAATGCGGTGGGAATTGCGGTGCACCCCCAGACCGGCCAGTTGTGGGCGTCGGTGAATGAGCGTGACAATCTGGGCGATAACCTGGTGCCGGACTACATCACGCATATCGAACCCGGCGGTTTTTATGGTTGGCCTTGGTTTTATATGGGGGGCCACTGGGATCCGCGTCACCAGGGGAAGCATCCGGAGTTGCAGTCCAAGGTGCTCACACCGGATGTGCTGCTGCAGCCGCACAACGCGTCGCTCGAGATGACATTCTACGAAGGGACGCAGTTTCCGGCCGAGTATCGCGGCGACATTTTCGCTTCGGAGCACGGGTCGTGGAATAAGGCTGTGCGGACCGGTTACGAAGTGATCCGGGTGCCGCTCGTAAACGGCCACGCCACCGGAGAGTACGAAGATTTTGTGACCGGCTTCGTGACGCCCTCCGGCGACGTCTGGGGCCGGCCAGTGGGAGTGACGGTGGCCAAAGACGGATCGCTGATCGTCACTGATGACGGATCGAACACGGTGTGGCGCGTGGCGTACGCGGGACGATAAGTAGGGCATGCTTCAGCTTGCCCACGCCCGCTGACGGGCGCGTTTCTTGACTGCTGCTCACGCCACCAGCGCCGGCCGGGATTCGAGATAATTCGAGCGCACCGCGAAATCGTACAGGCCGTTGCGGAAACGTGGATCGGCAATGCCGATCAGCACTTCGGCGCGCTGCCGCAGCGTCTTGCCGTGCAGATTCACCGCGCCAAATTCAGTCACTACGTAATGCACGTCGGCGCGCGAGGTGACTACGCCGGCGCCGGGGTCGAGCACCGGCACGATGCGCGAGACAGCGCCCTTGCAGGCCGTCGCCGGCAGCGCGATCACCGGTTTGCCGCCCTTCGAGCGGGCCGCGCCACGCACGAAATCGAGTTGCCCGCCGAATCCGCTGTAGGGCCGCGTGCCGATCGAATCCGCGCAAACCTGACCGGTCAGATCCACCTGGATGGCCGAGTTGACCGCGATCATATTGTCGTTCTGTGCAATCACGAATGGATCGTTGACGTAGCTGGTGGGATGGAACTCGAACATGGGGTTGTTGTCGATGAAATCGAACAGCACCTGCGATCCAAAAATGAATCCCGCCACCACCTTGCCCGGATGGAGCGTCTTCCGCGCGCCGTTGATGACGCCCGCTTCGATCAGCGGCACCACCCCGTCGGGACACATTTCGCTGTGCACGCCCAGATCCTTGTGGCTGGTGAGGCGAGCCAGCACCGCGTTGGGAATGCCGCCGATTCCCATCTGCAGCGTGGCGCCATCGGGAATCAGCGAGGCCACGTGCTCCGCGATTCGCTCGTGCACCTCCGTCGGCGGCTCCTGATGGAGTTCGACCAACGGCCGGGACGTGGGAACGATGGCCGTGATCTGGCTGAGATGCAGGAACGCGTCTCCCAGCGCGCGCGGCGTGCGGTCGTTCATTTCCGCCACCACGATGCGCGCCCGCCGCGCTGCCGTCAACGTGCAATCCGCACCCACGCCCAGGCTGACGAAGCCGTGCTCGTCGGGCGGGCACACCTGCACGAAGGCGACGTCAATCGGCAACTGGTGCTCGAAGAGCCCTTCAATTTCGCTCAGACAGATCGGCGTGTAATCGCCGCGGCCCGCCGCCACCGCTTCCCTTACGTTGCCGCCCAGAAACAGGCCGTTGTGCCGGAAGTGGCCAGCGTATTCCAGCCGCGTATAGGCCAACGAGCTTAGCGTCAACATGTGGCACATCTCGACGTCCCGCAGCTCGTCGGCGCGTTCCACCAGCGCGTCCAGCAGCGTGACCGGAACGCCACACCCCTGCTGCACCCAGACCCGGTCGCCCGAGCGGACCAGCCCGACCGCACATTTCGCGCTCGTGGTCCTTTGTTTGTAATCAGATAACATGTTCATAACTATGCACCACAAAGAAGAGGTGTCTATGGCATGTAATCATTATAAATCGAGTGAAACAGACCTTCAACACTTTTTATGTGGGCATAAAGGAGGGTTATGACAGAGTGCGCGGCCTGCGAATGCTATATTGGTCGTTCTCTCATGGCGAATCCAAAATACGCCGCTTCCGACAAGCCGGTGCCGGTGGCTGAGCTGGTGGATACTCTCAGCGACGGGACCAAGGTGATGCGCCGTCTGCCCCGCATGCGCGCATGCGGCGAAAAGGACGAAAAAGGCAAGCTCTGCGCCGGCCACCTCAAGCGTTGGTATTTCTTTGGCGACGAAGTGAAGCGGAAGTTCGGCGCCGACGCCGAAATCTACCGCTGCGAGCATTGCAAAACGCTCTACCTTCCTAACCCCGGCGAGCAACCGCGCACGGGCACGCTCAGCTATTAGATAGTACTGAGTCGATGCAGCGCGGTCCAATGACCAATCGACCCATGCCGGCGCAGCGCCTCCGGCCCTGGAGTTTCCACATTTTCGTGAGACCGGTAGCACCGGCGGTCTTTGCCTTGCCGCCGGCGCTACCGAAAAACGAACCGCGCCACCGCGTTATGGCAGCGCGATCTCGAGCGGCGCCGATTGCGGCCCCTCTTTCCCGGTTGCGCCGACGGCGGCGACGGCATAGCGGTACGTCTTGCCGTGCTCGACGGTGTGGTCGGAATAGGTGGGAACCGCGCCGGTTTCGGCAATGCGCTCGAAGCCGCCGCCGGCGGGAGCGCGGTACACGCGGTAACCCTTGATGCCGGATTCATCGGCGGGATCCCACGCCAGCTCGATGGAGTTGGGCGCAGCCACCGCGCGCAGTCC
>Ga0181529_10001856_pt1 | contig 26405 bp, 23 predicted proteins | sample PEATcosm2014_Bin_36_FD_119763 | JGI IMG/M metagenome (GOLD analysis project Ga0181529, IMG submission 119763) | Peatland microbial communities from MTU Mesocosm Facility, Houghton, MI, USA - PEATcosm2014_Bin10_30_metaG | ecosystem: Environmental > Terrestrial > Soil > Wetlands > Peat | place... | reverse complement strand
GCTGCATACTCGTATCAAGGCGGAAGACTCCGTTTATTGAGATTGGTCCTTGCTCGGAACTCAAGCTCACATTAGCAGAGCTTCCGCCGGTCTTTCCGAAACCTAACTTGGACAAGCCTGGGTTGAAACCTGCCCCACCGGATACAATGAAAGCTCATGCGGGCCTGGAACCGGGCAAAACTCTTGTGGGGATATTTGCGGCGGCGGACTGCGCTGAACGCGCTGCCGGTCGAATACATCGTCGAGACTACCGCGAAGTGCAATCTGTATTGCCCAATGTGTCCGCGCGAAACGCACGCGCAACCGAAAGCCGATATGGAGGACGCGATCTTCGAGCGGCTGGTGCGCGAGTCCGCCGATTCGGCGGAACACATGATGCTGATCGGCCTTGGCGAGCCGTTCCTGGACCCACGCATCTTCGACCGCATCGAGTTCTGCCATCGTCACAGTATTGCGACGCTGCTTTCGACGAATGGGACGTTGCTCGACGAACGCATGGCGGCGCGCGTGTTCGATTCGCCGCTCGATGAGATGACGCTCAGCTTCGATGGCGCCAAGAAAGAGACCTTCGAGTTCTACCGCAAGGGCGCTAATTTCGAAAAGGTGCGCGACAATTTCGTGCGCTTCGCCCGCATGAAGCACGAACGGCGATCGAAGCTGCAAGTAGTGGTGCAGATGGTCTCGATGGAAGGCAATGCGGGAGAGACAGGCGATTTTCTCGCATTTTGGAGCGCGCTTCCCGGTGTGGACCAAGTGCGCATCAAGGAGGATGAGACCAACCTGATGCGTCCCGATGCAGGCCACGCGGCGGAAGACTGGAAGCATCCGTGCCACTACCTGTGGCGCGGTCCCATGTATGTCAAGCAGAACGGCGATGTATACCCGTGCTGCCAGAGCTACATGTTGGACGGCGCGCCGGTGGGCAACCTCACCCGTGAGTCGCTGGTGAATATCTGGAACTCTCCGGAGATGGAACGTATGCGGCGGCTGCACGGTTCCGGCCGCGGCGGCGAGGTGGATGTCTGTTCGCGATGCTGCACCACAATCCCGCATCCGGCGCTGGTGATCGGCAGCCTGATTCTGCATGGCCGCACGGTGCGGCGTCTGTTGCCGATAGTGGAGAGGCTGACGTACCTTTCGAAACTGCCGCGCCGATTGCTGCGGCCCCCAAAGCGAATGGGGTAGGGCGGAGGGGGATAGCGGCGGGTGTCGATTCCGGAGACGGCGTGTCACGGGGGTAGTCGCCCGGAGACTGTTACATTTTTCTGCAACGCGACGCGGGGCAAATTCGCCCCGTTTTCGGACGGTTAAGTTACTGAAAACAAAATAAGCTGGCGTGTAAGAACGGGGTGAATTCGCCCCGTTTTGTGGACTTTTTCAACGATTGAGATCCCCGCGCGGTCCTGGTTGGCAGGTCGCGGACCTGCCCCACTTCTCTTGCCGAGCTTTCGTTCTTCGAAAACCTAGGGTCATTGCGTAAGAGTGCGTGCGCCGTGGAGCTTCCTGTACTTACTGTGGCATGGAGGGAGGCGCGAGGCGGATGCGCGCGGCGCGGGGAAGTGAGTGTAAGTCTTGTGTGGCTGGCGGCTTGGAGGGTGCAGAAATGGTCAGTGGGTGTTGTGACTCGGGATTTGCGCGGTGGGCCCGGACTGAGATTGTGGCTGCCCGGAGCTGCTCAACACGCTGACTTTGACCAGATTCCGGGGACGGCGTTTCACGGGACGAATCGAAGCACTCCGCTTCCCACGAGCGGACTTCGGGGGCCTTTGCGACCACTTCCGCGAAATCGGCGTGATAGGTTAAACTGGTCCGGCCTTGCCAACTTCCGAGCGGGCCACCGAGCCCGAGCCCAATGCGTTTGGGATACGCCCAGCCAGAGACGTCGCGAAGGGGCCCGTCGGTGGCGATCGGTTTCTTCGGCCGTGATCCCCGACCCTTTCCGCGTTGTTCCCTTGCGTGGAGTCTCCCCTTCTTTTGGGCTTGACTCTGCGACGTGGGGTGAGCAGAATGGATCAGCGTTACTTCCGCCAATGACAGGCGGTGGTACCAGTTGATATGCCCAAGAACAACGTCCAATTGAGTCCGTGGGCGAAAGTCGCCCCATTCGCCTTCATTTCTCTCGCGGGTTTTCTGGCGGCGGCGGCACTCGTCTTTCTTATGGTCTGGAAGGCGGAGACACTGGTCGCCCTCGGCCTCACGGGCAAGCTCTACTATATCGTTCTCCTGCCGCTCGGCCTGTCGGTAGCCGCGTTCCTTTTCGGAGTCCTCCAGTCATACGCTGCGTATGAGGGCCGTCAACTGGGTGGAAAGCTGGTTCTCGGGGGGCCGATCGTTGCTTTCTTGTTGGTCGTAATCCTCGGATTCGTCCTGGTGCCCGATCTCTCGACCTTCCCCCTGACCGTATATGTGCATGGAGCGAACGGAGCGCAGGACACCGTCCTTCGCAACTCGGGCGAAGTGTTTATCGATCTCGGTGGCGATCGCCGTCACGTGCAAATCGGCGATCAGGGGCAGGCGTACTTCCCCGCAATCCCGGCCAGCTTCCGCGGCCAGGAGGTACCCATCTGGGTTGCTTCGGACAAATTCGAATCCGTTGCCTCGGACAGAGGACTGAAGCTCGATAAAGCCAGCATCTACCTGCGCGGGTGCGTAGAAAGGCGGGGCGAATCTACGGCCGTGTCGAGACCGAAGGCGGGCTTTGCCTTTCTGGCGCACAGGTGCGGGTGGCGGGACTTTCGACCGCCGTAGACCCAATTTCGGGCCATTTCGAATTGACCATCCCGGGCGACCGGCTGCAAGACGAATTGGAACTGCAAGCGGTGGCTCCCGGCTGCGTCTCGGGAATCTACAAAGTGGTTCCCAATGCCAACGAGATAACGATCCCGCTCGGCAGACGACAAGCCAAACCAGGGAGGCCCTGATGCTCGTGTTCCTCCGCATCGTGACCGCATCTCTGGCTCTTTGCGAAGTGTGCTCCGCTGGGGCGGTGCTGAAGGGCCTGGTGCTCGAAAATGAGGTTGGCGGGCCGCCCGCGTCCGGCGTTCAGATCACTTCGACGGGGGCCAATCCGACGACAACCGGCGACGACGGCCAGTTCACACTTGGCTTTCCCGGAAAACAACCGGGCGACCCGGTTCGACTGGCCGCTGCAAAGGCCGGCTACGTAGTCGTCAACGACGTGCAGTTGGAGCAGATGCTGCCGGTAAACCCCGACGCCAAGCCCCTGCTGATTCTGGTTTGCCGGCAGGCCAGCCGCGAGGAGATGGCGCGTCGCTATTACAGGCTCAGAGGCTTGGACGCGATCGAAGCGGACTACCGGAAGCGCCTCGCTGAGCTTCAGTCCACCGGTTCCGAGGCCATTGGCCACCTCCGACAGGAACGCGACCAAGCTAGAAGTGCCGCCGAGAAAGCCGCCGAAGACCTCGCCAGGGCGAAGCCAGGCCAAACGTCCGAACTGTACAACCGGGCTATGCGGCTTTTCCTGGACGGCCAGATCGAACAAGCTCTGAAGATCCTGGGTGAGGAGCGCCTGCGCGGTGATCTGGCGGCCGCGAAACAGAGGAAAGTGGAAGCCGAAAAGGAGGTCGAGCAGGCCGCCGAGTCCTGGGTTCTGAAGGCGCAGTTGCTCACAACCCAGTTCAGATTCGCGGACGCGGAGGCCGCCTACCGCGAGGCGCTCGACGCTGCACCCAACAGTCTCGGCGTCAATTTCGCGTTCGCATGGTTCAGCCAGGGACTGAAGCGTCACGCGGTAGCGGCGAAATCTTACGAGCGCTGCCTGGAGATTGCGCGGCAAGACCGAAACGAAGCAGCGGTGGCCCTCGCGCTGAACAACCTGGGCGACCTGGATCGCGACCGGAACCGGATGGACGACGCCCGCCAAGCCTTCGAGGAGGCGCTCAAGATTCGTCGCGAACTGGCCCGAAAGAGCTCCGGGGCCTACCTGGCCGATGTGGCGGCGACGCTGAACAACCTGGGCATCCTGGACCGCGACCAGAACCGGATGGACGACGCCCGCCGAGCCTTCGAGGAGGCGCTCGATATTCGCAGCGAGTTGGCCCGGCAGAACCCCGAGACCTACCTGCCCGATGTGGCGATGACGCTGAACAACCTTGGCATCCTGGGCCGCGACCAGAACCGGATGGACAACGCCCGCGAGGCTTTCGGGGAGGCGCTCAAGACTTACCGCGAGTTGGCCCGGAAGAACCCCGAGACCTACCTGCCCAATGTGGCGATGGCGCTGAACAACCTGGGCGTTTTTCACCGTGAACAGAACCGCATGGACGACGCCCGCCAGGCCTATGAGGAGGCGCTCAAGATCTACCGCGAACTGGCCCGGAAGAACCCCGAGACCTACGTGCCCGATTTGGCGCGGACGCTGAACAACCTGGGCGTCCTAGATGGCGACCAGAACCGGATGGACGACGCCCGCAGGGTCTATGAGGAGGCGCTCAAGATCTACCGCGATCTGGCCCGGAAAAACCCCGAGACCTACCTGCCGTATATAGCAGGGACTACGGAGAACCTGGGCGTCCTGGATAGCGCCCAAAACCGAATGGACGACGCCCGCCAAGCCTATGAGGAGGCGCTCAAGATTCGCCGCGATCTGGCTCGGCGGAGCCCCGAGACCTACCTGCGTTATGTGGCGGGGACATTGGACAGTCTGGGCACCCTTGACAACGTCCAAAACCGGCTGGACGACGCCCGCCAAGCTTATGAGGAGGCGCTCAGGATTCAGCGCGAACTGGCCCGGAAGAGCCCCGAGACCTACCTGCCCGATGTAGCGACGACGCTGAACGACCTCGGCGTCCTGGACCGCGAACAGAACCGGACGGACGACGCCCGCCAAGCCTATGAGCAGGCGCTCGGGATCTTCAATGGGTTCGCAGTGCGCGATCCGGAGCGGTTCCGGACAGAGATCGCGAACCTGATTGCGGTGTTAACCGAACTCGGGAAGTGAGTCGGACGAAAGGCGACTCTTGGCGCGAGTCGCGCGAACCTGGGTCGATGTCAGAAATGTGGAAAATGGTTAGGCTGTGAGACCCAGGTGGTGGTCGTACGTCGTGCTGCCGATATGCCCCGAGGCGGTGCCGTACAGTCTCCCGGCCAACCCGCGGCAATCCGCTGGCCGGTTTGCCGCCATCTCGGACCTTAGCCGCTCAGTGTGTTGTCCAGATACGGCGTTCTGGGCGGATACTCCCGCGAAGTCCCGTTCTCACCACCAGGCCGACCTGGCTCGCGACCGGCGCGGTGGGTTCAGGCCAATCCACCGCAACCTGAGTCATCACTGGTGTTGCGGTCGCGTCGAACGTCGCCGGGCGGTGCGGACAAGGGCGCCTACGCCGCTGGTCTTTGCTGCGACTGTCCGCTATTTGCCTACCACCAGCACGTGGAATGTATCCGGCACGACCGGCGGGCGGACGCGCTGGCCGGGTTTGGCTTCCGGCATTGGACCGAATTCGGCGGTGAGCAGGTAGATCTTGTGCGTCGCCGTATCCACTGCCATGGTGCGCGCGCCGGGTTCGGTGGTGACGGTGTCGACGGGCTGCCATTTGCCGCCAACCAGCCTGACCAAAGTCAGCGTGCCGTCGCGGCCGTTGGAGCTGAAGGCCAGTCCCGTGCCGGGATCGTAGCCCGCGGCATCCGGGCCCTGGCCGATCGCGGGAGTGGCGATCACTTTCATCTGTTGGATATCGGTCACCGCCATCGTCTTATTGCCGCAGACGGAGAACAACACGCCGTCCTGGGTGTCGATGGCCAAGCCCGATGGTCCGTCGCACGGGTCGAGCTTGGAGGTGCGTGTGACTGCCGGTTTGGCGGCATCGATCTCGATCAACTCGGACGTGTTTTCCAAATTGGCGTAGAGCTTGCCATTGCTCGCCACGGCGCAGAACTCCGGCTTCGGGCCGACGGGGAAAGTCGCCACCACGGCGTTCGATTTGGCGTCAATCGCGGTCGAGTCGCCGGAGCGGCCGTTGAAGGTGAATACGCGCTGCGTTTTCGGCTCATAGCAGATGGCGTCCGGATTTTGCCCCGCTGGGATTTCGGCGGTCTTGGCGAAAGTGCCGAGATCGAAGACCGTCACCGAGTTGGATTGGCCGTTGCTGATGAACCCCTTGTGGAGTTCGGGGGCGACCGCGATGCCGTGCACGCCGTGCAGGTCCGCGACGGTGCCCAGCACGGCGGCGGTTTCGGTGTTCACAATCGCGATGCTGGTGCCGTGAGAGACGTAGAGCCGGTGGTTGGCGCCGTCGGCAGTGACGTAGTCCCAGCCGCCGGTACCGCCGATCTTGATCGTGTTTAGAACGTGGTAGCCCTCCGCGGCGAATGCGGCGGATGCCAGCAGGACGAATGCAAAAAGCGTCTTCATCGTATTGCTCCTTAAACCGAATCGGTTCCTGCTTCCAGGTAATAGCGGACGGCTGGCGTTACAACCAGCGAAAGGACCATAGAGGCGAGGATGCCGCCGATGACCGCGATGGCCAGGGGCTGCAACATCTGCGAGCCGGCGCCCCAGGCAAACGCCAGCGGTATCATGCCGGCCACGGTGGCAAGCGCGGTCATCAGGATGGGACGCCGGCGGCGCTCGCCGGCGCGCAGCATGCTCTCCTCCGGCGCCATGCCGGCGGCGCGAAACTTCTGGTCGGCATCCAGCAGTAGAATGCCGTTCTTGGCCACGATGCCAATCACCATGATCAAGCCCATGAACGACGACAGATTGAAGGTGGTGCCGGTCACTAGCAGCGAAAGGAAAACGCCGGAGGTGGAAAGGATGGCCGAGGCCAGCACAGCCGTGGGCGCGGCGAAACTGCCGAACTCGAACAGCAGCACCGTAAACACCAGCACGATGGCCAGCAGCAGCACCACCACCAGCTCGCGGAAGGATTTTTGCTGCTCTTCGTACTGGCCACCGTAGGCGACGCGGATGCTGGACGGGATGTGCAGATCGCGAACCGCCTGCTGCACCTTGTCCATGCCTTCGCCCAGGTTCAGGCCTTCGAAGCGGGCGGTCACCTGGACATCGCGCTGCAGATTCTCGCGGCGGATCTCGGTCTGGCCCGGAATCTGCACCATGCCGGCGAGTGAGCCGATGCTGGCGGTCTTGCCGGTGCCGCTCACCAGCACGGTGTCGCGGATGGCATCGAGCGTGGCGCGCGTGCGCTCCGGGAATCGGACACGAATCGTGTAAGCGCGGTCGTTCACCACCAACGGCGCCGCGGCGGGCTCGCCCTGCAGCATGGCGCTGGCATCCACCTCCACTTCCTGCGGCGAAAACCCGGCGCGGGCCGCCACTACCGGATCCACGTTGAAGACCGTGGCGGGACCGCTGATGGTGTTTTCGATCCCGTCCAGCACGTCGACCACACCGTGAATCCTGCCGATCGCCTTCGCCGTTTCCGGCGCCCAGCGTCGCAGCGTGCCGGGGTCGTCCGAAAACATCTTGATGATGCAGGGTTCGGGGGCATTGCTCAGGTCGCCGATCATGTCCTGCAGGATCTGAGTGAACTCGATATCGAGAACCGGCTCGGCCTGGCGCACACGCGCGCGGACATCGGCAATCACTTCCTCCACGCCGCGGTCGCGCCGCTTCTTCAGCTTCACCGCGATGTCGCCGGTATTGGCTTCGGTCAAGGTGGCCAGGCCAAGCTGCATCCCGGTGCGCCGCGACGTGCTCTCCACTTCCGGCGTTGCGCGCAGCAATTGCTCCACGTGGGTGATCACGCGGTTGGTGGCTTCGAGCGAAGAACCGGCGGGCATGATGTAGTCCAGCACGAAGCCGCCCTCGTCCATCTCCGGCAAGAGGTCCGAACCGAGGTGGGAGTAACACGCATACGATGCCCCAATCAGCGCCATGGTGAACAGGGCCATCGCCAGGCGGTGTTCGAGCGCGAAGCGGAGCACGCTCCCGTACACGCGCATGCCGCGCGACGGGACGTCGTCAACCTCCTGCGCACGGCGGCGGCCGCGGCTGCGGATGAAGTATTGGCTGAGCGTGGGAGTCCAGGTAAGCGCCAGGGCGAGCGAGGTCACCAGCGCGATGGAGACAGTGATGGCCAGAGCGCGGAAGAAGACGCCCTCGACTCCGGTGATCGAAATCAACGGCAGGAAAACCACGATGGGAGTGACGGTCGAGCCAACCAGTGGGACACGGATTTCACGGATGGCGCTGCGGATCGCCTCAGCGCGCGTTTGGCCGCGGTCGCGATGCATGACGATGTTCTCCACCACGACGATGGCGTCGTCGATCACCAGACCCACCGCCGCCGCCAGGCCTCCCAGCGTCATCAGGTTGAAGCTCTCATTCAGGATGCGCAGCGCGATGAAGGTGATCGCGATGGTGGCGGGAATCACCAGCCCGGCCACCAGCGACGTGCCCCAGTCGCGCAGGAACAACACCAGGATCAACGACGCCAGAACCAGCCCCAACAGGATGGCATCGCGCACGCTGCTTATGGAATCGTTGACAAGCTCCGATTGATCGTAGTACGGCCGTAGCTCCACACCCTTCGGCAGCGTCCGGCGGATGCGTTCGATCTCAGCGTGGACGGCGTTGGCCACGGTCACGGTGTTGCCGTCGGGCTGCCTATAGACGTTCAGCAAGACGGCGGGCTTCGCGTTGGCGGTAACGATGGTATAGACCGGCATCACGGAAGGAGCGACACTGCCCAGGTCGCCGATGTGAATGGGTGCGCCGGCGGGCGTGGTCTTCACCACAATGTTTCCAATTTCCGCGGACGTCCGCGTCTGCCCGCTGACCAGACTGAGCACAAGCTGATGGTTGGTTTCGATCAACCCCGGTGAATCGACCATGTTGCTGCGGGCGAGCGAGTCGAGAATGTTGGGCACCGTGGTGCCGGTTTCGACCAGCTTGGCTGGATCCGGCTCGATCTGGAACTCTGGGACCTGTCCGCCTTGAATCACCACGGTTGAAACGCCCGTAGTGCGGTTGAGACGCGGTTTCAGATCATAGGTCGCCATCTCCCAGATGCGCGTTTGCGGCACTGTGTCCGAGGTCAGACTGTAGCCCATGATGGGAAACGCCGCGAAGGTGAGCCGGTTGGCGGTGATCTTCGCGGTGGGCGGGAGGGTGGACTGGGCGCGGGCCAGGGCGGCGTTCACCAGCTCCAGCGTTCGGAACATATCAATTTTCCAGTCGAAGAATAGGTCGACTTCCGCCGTGCCTCGGCTGGTGATGGACCAGATGTGGTCCAGGCCGGGGACGGTATTGACAGCGTCTTCGATGGGCCGAGTGACGGTGACCAGCATCTGGTCGATGGGGAAAACGCCGTTATCCGCGCCGACGACGATGCGCGGAAAATTGGTTTCGGGAAAGACCGCAACCGGAATGGTCAGCGCCAGATAGGCGCCGGCAGCCACCAGGGTGAGGATGACGAAGATGATGGGCCGGCCGTGGCGCGCGGTCCAATGGCTGGTGCCGGCCGCTTCGGCGCCGGGCTGGGGCGTGAATGCGCCGCTCATTTCTTCTCGTCGCCCTTGCCGGCGTCGCCAGCGTCATCCCCCGCGCCCGGCTTAACGATGCGCACTTTGGAATTGTCGTCGAGGCCCACGCCGCCGGCTGTGACCACCTGCTCGCCGGGCAAAACGCCACGGAGAATCTGCACCTTGTCGCCATCGCGCGCGCCGGTCTCGATGGTTTTGCGATGCACCGTGGAATCGGCGCCCACCACCAGCACCGCGGCGCCGCCCTCTTCGCCCGGCAGGATGGCGGCGGCGGGAATGGCCACTGCGCGCGGGATGGTTTCCGTAACGATGCTCAAACGCACGCTGGCTCCCGGCTTGAGCCGCTCGGCGGGGTTGGCGGCCTCCGCCCAGACTTGCACCGTGGTACTGGCGGAATCGGTGGCCGGGCTCACCACCGTCACCCGCGCCGGCACATCGACCGGGCCGTCCGCGAGACGGATGACGGCGGTGTTGCCGATTTTGATGCTCGCGGTCAACGCCTGGGGAATGTTCGCGCGCGCCACCACGCGGGAGGTATCCATCACCGTCAGCAACGGACTGCCGGACGCGGCCATCTCGCCGGCGTAGAGCGGCCGGTCGGCAATCACGCCCGCGATCGGGCTCAATATTTCCGAATAGCTCACCTGCGCCCCGGCGGAGCGATACTGCGCCTGCGCCGCGGCCACCTGTGCCTGCGCGGTCTTGAGTTGCTCCTGTTTGCCCACGCTCTGGAAGGTGCGGAGATGCTCGCTCGCGGTTTCAAACTGAGCCTTGGCCTGCGCGTAGGTCACCGCGGCATCGTCCACCGATTTGCGCGCCAAGGCGCCATCCTGGAAGAGCTTCTGCCGGCTTTCCAGCGCGCGGCGAGCAGCGTCAAGCTGTTCCTGGTAGGAGGCAACGTCGGTCTGCGCCTTCATGATGGCTTCGGGCACGGCGGCAGATTCGGTGCTGCGCAGATTCGCTTCGGCCTGATCCACCTGGCTCTTGGCGGCGCTTTCCGCCGCCACCAGATCGCGATTCTCGAGCACCGCCAGCAATTGCCCCGCCCGCACATGGTCGCCCCGATTGACGAGGAACTTCTGCACCGGCGCGGCGATCTTCGGCACCACGGAAGCCTGGTCGATGGGGTACAACACGGCCTCGGCTTCCACCACGCGGCGAATGGAATCCTGCGCCACGGGGGTTACTTCGACCGCCGCCACGTTTTCAACGTCCGCCGCTTCCTTCTTGGCGCAGGCGGCGGCCAGTAGGCAGAGGACGAGGACTGTCGCAACGCCGCTGACGTGACGCACGCACTCCTGCGTGCTGCGTCGAGATTCTACTCGACGCCTCTCTGTCCTGGGGCGGCGGGCGTCAGCAGGAGTGCCGACGCGGCACGCAGGAGTGCGTGCGCCACGGACGCAGTTTTGTTGCCTCATTTCCTAAAACGCTCCCGTCAGAGTCTGCAATTCCGCCAGAGCGAGGCGGTACCGCGCCAGGCCGTCGGCTCTGGCATTGCGGGCCTGCGTCAGCGTGGTCTGTGCGTCCACGACTTCCAGTACCGTGACCTCGCCGGCCTGGTAGCGGAGCATCGTGAGCCGCAGGCTTTCAGCGGAAAGCTCCACCGAACGCTTCAGCGAATCCACTTGCGAACCGGCCACCTGCGCCTCTTGGTAGAAGGCCTGCAGGGTGGAAAGCAACTGGCGCTGGGTGAAGCTCAAATCGTTCCTGGCTTGCTCCAGCCCGATTTGCGCCTGGCGAATCTTGCTGCGGGCGGCGCCCCAGGTCCACAGCGGCACCGTCAATTGCGCTTGCGCCGCCGAGCCCAAGTTGTTGCGCTGATCCGCGTTGCGAATGGCGAACTGATTGGCGTTGATGCCGAAGAAATAGTCGAACGAGATCGTGGGCAACAGCGCCGCGCGGGCGAATTCGACCGCGTGAGTTTGCTGCTCCACCGCCGCCCGCGCCGCACGCATATCGGGATTGTCGTGCCCGGCCATCTCCTGCACCTGCGGGAATGGCGGCAGAGCGGACGCGGCGTCCAGATCGTCCTCGACGGCGAAATCCTGGCGGAAATCCGGAAACAGAAGAACCGCGAACGCCAGGCGGGCTTTATCCAACGTAAGCTGGCCGTCTTCGGCGTCGCGCTGGCGCTGCTCCACCTGAATCTGCGCCTTGATGACGTCGGAGTGCGCCACCTCGCCGCCGCGTTCCTGTTGTTCGGTGACGTCCAGAAACTGCCGGGCTTCGCGTAGCGCCTGGCGAGTATTCTGCAATTTGCGTTCGGCTACCGCCATCGCGTAATAGTCCTGCACCACCACGGCCACCAACCCGCGCGCCGCGACCTCCGCCTTGGCGCGCGCCACGGCTTCGGCGGCCAGCGCGCGGTGGTAGTCCGCGCGCTTTCCCGGCGCATAGAGATCGCCGTGGACGAGTGCCTGCTGATTGTAAACGTGCGGTCCGTCGTTCGATACGAAGATGCCGCTCGGCGTGCCGTTCGGTTGCGTATAGATGTACTGGCTGAGCGCACTGACGCCGGGCAGCAGCGCCGATTTGGCCTGCGCGGCGTCTTCGTGAGCGCTGGAGGCGGCGAGATTGGCGGTCAGGAAGCTCGGGCCGTACTGTTTGGCGCGGTCGATGGCCTGCTGCAGGGTCAGTTGCAGGGGCTGCGCGAGGCCGCCGGACGCCAACGCCAAGGCGAGCGCCGCGCGCAACGGCGAATGTGCCAGAGATAGCATTTTCAGGAGGGCGTTGCGGCGCAAAACCGCGGCTCACAACGCTGTCCCTTGTAGTATAGATCGCACTGTGTGAAGGTGCGATAAAGATTCCGGCCCCAGTGCGGCACAGCGCCGTTAACAGGATAAAATGGTCGCAATAAGATAGTTTCCAGGTGTGCGAAAATTCAGGCTGACGAGCACGTTGGAATTGACATGTAGGAAATCTTCGTGACACGGCCCATGTGGCCGCCCAAAAGGAAGGGTCTCGAAATCGTGAACCACTGTAAAAGGGGTAGAGAACTGGCGCTGATGGCGGTGATGGCTGGTGCCGTGGCGGTACTTGCGCAGCCGGCGCCGCAGCCGCAGCCGCCGAAGGTCGAAGGTCGGTGGATGGACAAGAGCCTGTCGCCGGACAGGCGGGCCGATTTGGCGATCGAGCAAATGACGCTCGACGAGAAGATCCTGCTCGTCCACGGTGTGGGCAATCGCGCATCGGTTGCGCCGGGCTCCAATGGAGGCGTCGGCATGGTTGCGGGCATACCGAGGCTGGGGCTGCCGGATTTGCAGATGGCCGATTCGGCTGTGGGCGTGCGCGCCGCCGCGGAGCGCGGTCGCTACTCGACGCTGTTACCGTCCACCATCGCCGAGGCAGCGACCTGGGACCGGAAGCTGGCGTTTGAGTACGGCCGCTTGATCGGACGCGAGCTGCGCGACCAGATGTACAACGTATCGCTGGGCGGCGGCGCCGACATCACGCGCGAGCCGCGCAACGGGCGCAATTTCGAATATCAGGGCGAAGACCCCGTGCTGGCCGGAAAGATGGTGGCGCAGTGGATTCGCGGACTGCAGAGCCAGAACGTGATCGGCGACGTGAAACACTACGCGTTCAACGATCAGGAGACGGGCCGGAACATCGGCAACGTCAAATTGGGAAAGCGCGCCATGCGCGAAACCGACCTGCTGGCATTTGAGATCGCCGTCACCGAAGGGCAGCCCGGCATGGTGATGTGCTCTTACAACAAGGTAAATGGCGATTACGCGTGCGAGAACAGCTACCTGCTCGACAGCCTGTTGAAGAAGACGTGGGGCTTTCAAGGCTTCGTGCTCTCAGATTGGGGTGGAACGCACTCGACCGCCAAGGCCGCGCTGGCGGGGCTGGATAACGAAGAACCCGACTTCCGGTTTTTCGGCGACGCGCTGAAGACGGCGGTGACAAGCGGGGAAGTGCCGATTGAGCGCCTGAACGAGATGGTGCATCGCATTGTGCGTACCGAATTCGCGGCGGGGATTGTGGACTCGCCGCCGCAAGGACGTGTGGTGGATCCATTTGCCGGCGCCGACACCGCTCAGCGGATTGCCGAGCGGGGATCGGTGCTGCTGAAGAATGACGGTGGCCAGCTTCCGCTGAACGCTGCGGCCATCCAGTCCATCGCCGTCATCGGATCTCATGCCGATGTGGGGGTGCTCTCCGGCGGCGGTTCGGCGCAAGTGGATCCGCCGGGTGCCGAGCGGACCCGATTTGGCGGCGGGCCGGTGTGGTTCCCGTCGTCGCCGCTGGCGGCGATTCGCGCCAAAGCGCCCAAAGCGAAGGTGGAGTTTAACGACGGCGCCGACCCGGCTGCCGCGGCGGCACTGGCCAAGACTGCGGAGATCGCGATCGTCTTCGTCAACCAACCGGCCAGCGAAGGGCGCGACGCGCAGACGTTGACGCTGCCCGATCGCCAGGACGAGATGGTTAGCGCCGTGGCTGCCGCCAATCCGCGGACGATTGTGGTGCTTGAAACCGGCGGTGCGGTCGCCATGCCCTGGATCGGGCAGGTGGGCGCGGCGCTGGAAATCTGGTATCCGGGCATACGCGGCGCGCAGGCTGCGGCCAATATTCTATTCGGCGACGTCAACCCGTCCGCCAAACTGCCGGTCAGCTTCCCCAAAACCGATGGCGATCTCCCGCACCCGGAGATTCCGGGTATCGCTCTGCTGCCGAAAGACGGGCACCACGTGCGAATGCCCGATTTCGATATCGATTACACGGAGGGCCTGGAGGTTGGCTACAAGTGGTTCGACGCCGAAAACAAAGAGCCGCTATTCGCGTTCGGCCACGGGCTCAGCTACACGGCGTTCGCTTATTCCGGGCTTGCGGCATCGATCGACAGCGTGACGTTTACGGTGCGAAACACGGGCCAGCGCGATGGCGATGAGGTCGTCGAAGTATACGCAGGGCTGCCGGCCGAGGCGGGCGAACCGCCGAAGCGGCTGGTGGCGTGGGACAAGGTCGCACTGGCCGCCGGTGAATCGAAGACGGTGACACTGCCGTTCGATCCGAAGTTCCTCTCGATATTCGATGAGCACAAGGACGGGTGGGAATTGCTGCCGGGCGAGTACAAGATCTTTGTCGGCGGGTCGTCGCGGAGTACGCCGCTGACGGCGGTGGTAAAGCGCTGAGGGGTTCTGAGTATATGCGCCCGCAGGACGGCTCGAAGCCAAGCTGCAAATGAAGGACCTTCCCCGAAAAGGCCGTGGGCGTTCCGGCACGCAGGGTCGCTCTGCAGACCGCAAGGATCGGCGACAGCCTCGTCTTGCACGGGCACTTGTGGTGCTTTACGAAGACGATGCGGTGGTGGTGGTCGACAAACCTGCCGGACTTCCGGCGGTGCCTGTCAGAGGCTCCGATACTCCGTCCGCCTGGTCGCTTCTTTCCGCGGAACTCAGTCGGAAGAGACAGCGGGCCTTCGTCGTGCATCGCATCGATCGTTTTACGTCCGGTGTGATGCTATTTGCGAAAACCGAGCCGGATCGGGATAGACTCGTTCGACAGTTTCTCTCCCATACTCCCATGCGAAAGTATCTGGCGGTGGTTCGTGGACGGCTCGGCGCCAGGGAAGGGAAGCTGGTCCATTACTTTCGACGGGAAGGAATGTTCCAGAAATTGCGTATCGAGAGCGATCCTGAAGCGGCTCGCGCCGAACTTCGATATTCCGTCGAACGCTCCTTGGTGGGCGCAACGCTGGTCCGAGTTGAGTTGGTGACGGGATTGCAGAATCAGATTCGAGTGCAGTTTTCGGCGATCGATCACCCGGTGGTGGGCGACAGGAAATACCACCCGGCGGAAGCTGCGGAGCGGCGAATTGCCCGCGTCGCTCTGCACGCGACGCATCTCCAGTTCCTGCATCCGCGCTCGGGAGAGAGCGTCTCGATTGACAGCGAATTGCCAGCGGATTTCCGGTCTCTGGTGCAGGCGTTGTCGATACCGGAGCGGTCGCGGCGGTGAGCGAGCGCTGCGTTGAGACGACAACGGGCGAGCGAAAGCATGCCCCACCAGGGCGTTTAGGCTATCATAGAAGCATCCTTGCTTTCCATCCATAACATCTCCATGCGCTACGGCGCCAGAACACTGTTTGAAGACGTTACCTGCACGTTTCTTGCGGGGCGGCGGTACGCAATCACGGGTCCCAACGGCGCTGGAAAATCGACGCTGATGAAGATTCTGTCGGGCGAGTTGGAACCTGCCAAAGGGTCGGTTTCGCGGCCGAAGAAATTCGGCGTGCTGCGCCAGGACCAGTTCGCCTTCGACGGATTCCGCGTGATCGATACTGTCATCATGGGTAATCTGCCGCTCTGGCGGGCGCTCGAAGAACGCGACGTGCTGTATTCCAAGCCGCACGAGCGACTCACCGACGACGACGGCATGCGACTGGGCGAACTCGAAGGGGTGGTGGGCGAAGAAGGCGGCTACACGGCGGAGGCCGACGCGGCCGTGCTACTGGACGGGCTCGGCGTGGAATCCGGCTTGCACGAACGGCGCATGGGCGAGTTGCAGGGCGGCCAGAAGGTGCGCGTGCTGCTGGCGCAGGCTCTCTTCGGCAACCCGCCAGCGTTGCTGCTGGACGAGCCGACCAACCACCTCGACCTGGAATCCGTGCACTGGCTGCAGGATTATCTGTGCGAATACGAAGGAGTGCTGATCGTGATTTCGCACGACCGGCACTTCCTGAACAGCGTGAGCACGCACGTGGCGGATATCGACTATCAAACCGTCATCACGTACACGGGCGGGTACGACGATATGGTGCTGGCGAAGACGCAGGTGCGCTCGACCATTGAGGCGGGCAACGCGCAGCGCGAAAAAAAGATCGCGCAGTTAAACGAATTCATCGCGCGCTTTTCGGCGGGCACGCGGTCGAGCCAGGTGATGTCGCGCAAGAAGGAAGTCGAGCGGCTACAGACCTCGGAGCTGGCGAAATCGAACATTCAGCGGCCGTACATTCGATTTGAGATGAAGCGTCCATCGGGCCGGCATCCGCTGGAGGTCAAGGGGCTCGAGAAAAGCTATGGCGATTTGCAGGTGATCGACGGGTTCACGGCCAGCGTCTCGCGCGGGGAGAAGATCGCGCTGATGGGCCGCAACGGGGCGGGGAAGACCACGCTGCTGAAATCGCTGGTGCGCAGCGCCACAGGCTTCATCGAGGATGGCGACCGGCACTTCGACGTGGACGCGGGGCTGGTGGTGTGGGGTCACGAAGTGGCGGTGGGCTACTTCGCCCAGGACCATTCGGATTCGATCGCGCGCGGCACGACGGTGATCGAGTGGCTGCATGAGTTCGACCCGCAGGCGTCGCAGGAGGAATTGCGCGGCCTGCTCGGCCAGATGCTCTTCAGCGGCGAGGACGCCGTGAAGCCGACCCATGCGCTATCGGGCGGCGAGGCGGCGCGGTTGATCTTCTGCCGGCTGATGCTGCAGAAGCCGAATCTCCTGGTGCTGGATGAACCGACGAATCACCTGGACCTGGAGTCGATCAACGCCCTCAATATCGCGCTACAAAAGTACGCGGGAACGGTGCTGCTGGTGACGCACGATCACGACCTGATCGAGGAAGTCGCCACGCGGATCTGGCATTTCGAGGACGGCCGCATCGAAGACTTCAAGGGCCCGTACGAAGAGTACGTGGCCTACGCCGAGGAGAAGGCGTCGTAGGGGAGTGCGCGCGTTGCGCGAAGAAATGTCGAGATGACTCTCGCGCGCAGCGGGCCGGACGGCCCGCGCTGCGCCTGGGGGAACTCGGTTCGCTTGGAGAGGTGTAGACACTCGGATCATGAAGCCGGCGCAACGGTTGACCGCGATCCTCTCACACGAGGGCTTCGTGGCCTTGTGCCCGGAACTCGATGTTGCGAGCGAGGGCGCGTCGATTGAAGAAGCGCGGGCCAACCCCGTCGAGGCGCTGACATTGTTCTTCGAAACTGCCGCGCAGTCGGAAGTCGCACGGCGATTTCAGAGCGAACTGTTTGCGGCGTCGCCTGCTATACTGCGGGCATGAAAACAGCCGTGGTCATGCTGCTGGCGGTGTCTGCCGCCGCCTTCGGAGAAGACGCGCCGGCCACAATGACCAAGCTCATGGTCAAGCTAGAGAGCCCCGAGATTCCGAAGGATAGCTTTGCGGCGCAGCCAAAACGAATATACCGCGCCTCCGCGCGGTATTGCCGAACGGAGGAAAACCCCGACCCTGAAAACGGGATTCACGGTCTGATGATCGTCAACGAGCCGGATATCTGGATGATCAACCGGCTGGACAATTCGGCTCGACACATAGTCGACGAGGGCCCGACCTTCAACTGCCGGATGCCCATCTTCGCCACCAACGAGGACGTTAAGTCCGCGGCAGACGTGGACAAGCCGGTCATGCAGCTCGAATTTGGGCGCGAGCTCGAATACTTCCGGCCGAGGTCGAAGGCGCCGACCGCAGGGCCGGTCCTGCAAGGGAAGGCGACGAGGGTCTACACCGTCGATGACGGCGGCTGGCAGCTATTCCTGTTTACGGGCGGAGATCCGGAGGCTCCCGTCTCGGTAGTCAGAAAAAACGACAAGACGCGTGAGATCTTGTGGTATGGAGAATACGAGCAGCTCCCGTTCGACGCGAAGCTGTTTGCCAGGCCCGAGGGCGTGAAGATCGAGGAAATGAAGCAATAGCTGTCCGTCTGCTCGACCATCCGATGGCGCGTGTCGCGCATTGCAATGGTGGAGTGTGTGGGAAGAAATGTGGAGACGAATCTCGACACAGCAGGCTTGACAGCCTGCGCCACGATTGCGGTCGGAACTGGACGCACCCATGTTCCGGCGGGGGCGGAGTTTCCGCTCTTTTCACCCCGCTTGCACTTTTAGATCCGTTTCGGGTATTATGAAAAGGTTTCGCGAGTGTCGCTTTCTGCTCCTGTGCTACCGCCTGTTTTGTGACAAGCCCGGCTGGGAGTGAGGCCCCGAGGTTCCACCGGTTACTCCGCCTGGAACATGGGCCTGTCAAAAAAAGCTAGTAATCCTCGCTTGTTGTCGGCCTCGAAAGGGCCTGTTGTGTGGAGAATCGGTGCGGAATCCGGATGTCGCGGATTGCGTTTACCGGATGAGTTTCAACGCAAAGAGGAAGATTCGTGCCAACTTTTAACCAACTTGTGCGCTTAGGGCGGAAACCGCCGCGGTGGAAGACCTCGAGCCCGGCTCTGGAAAGCTGCCCGCAGAAGCGCGGGGTATGCACGCGCGTTTATACCTCGACTCCCAAGAAGCCGAATTCGGCGCTGCGAAAAGTGGCGCGCGTGCGGCTGACCAATGGGATTGAAGTCACCACGTACATTCCAGGCGTCGGCCACAATCTGCAGGAGCACTCGATCGTGCTGATTCGCGGCGGTCGCGTGAAGGATCTTCCCGGTGTGCGCTATCACGTGATCCGCGGCGCGCTGGATACAGCCGGTGTCGCCAATCGCAAGCAGGGCAGGTCGAAGTACGGAGCTAAGAGGCCGAAATAGCAGGAACCTATGCCACGTAGAAGAAGAGCCGTTGTTCGTGAAGTATTGCCGGATCCGGTCTACAACTCCACGCTCGTCGAAAAATTCGTGAATTCGATGATGTGGCAGGGCAAGAAGACCGTCGCACAGGGCATCTTTTATGACGCCATGGACAAGCTGCGCGAGCGCACGCAGGACGACCCGCTGAAGGCTTTCAAGAAAGCGGTGGAGAACACCAAGCCGCTGCTCGAAGTGAAGACGCGGCGCGTGGGCGGCGCGAATTATCAGGTGCCGATCGAAGTGCCGCAGAACCGGCGGACCTCGCTGGCCATCCGCTGGATCCTGATCAACGCGCGGTCGCGCGCGGAGAAGGGGATGGGCGAGAAGCTGGCCAACGAATTGAACGATGCCGCCAATCTGCGCGGCGGGGCGATTAAGAAAAGGGACGACGTGCACCGGATGGCAGAAGCCAACAAGGCGTTCGCGCATTACCGGTGGTAGGGATGCCGCTCCCGCGGCGCGGCAACTGCGTGCGTTGCCGGCAGCGAGCCCAAAGGGAACGGAAGGTTTTGGCAGTAAGGTAAGCGAATTATGGCGAGAACAACCCCGCTCGAAAGGATGCGAAACATCGGTATTGCCGCGCATATCGACGCCGGCAAGACGACGACGACCGAACGCATCCTTTACTACACGGGCCGCACGCACAAACTCGGGGAAGTCCATGAAGGCACCGCGATCATGGACTGGATGGAACAGGAGCAGGAACGCGGCATCACGATCACATCGGCCGCGACGACCTGCGAGTGGCGCGAGATTCAGATCAACATTATCGATACTCCGGGACACGTGGATTTCACGGCGGAAGTGGAACGCAGCCTGCGTGTGCTGGATGGCGCGGTGGCGGTGTTCGACGCCGTGGCCGGCGTGCAGCCGCAATCGGAAACGGTGTGGCGGCAGGCGGATAAATACAACGTTCCGCGCCTGTGCTTCATTAACAAGATGGATCGCGTGGGAGCGGATTTCTATCACTCGGTGGATACGATTGTGAGCCGCCTGAAGTGCCGGCCGGTGCCGATCCAGTTGCCCATCGGAGCGGAAGATCAGTTCAAGGGCATTGTCGATCTGGTGGAGATGAAAGCCGTCATCTGGCGCGACGAAACCTTGGGCTCGGAATACGACACGGAAGAGATTCCCGCCGATCTGGTGGAAAAGGCCAAGGAATATCGCGAGCAGATGATCGAGGCGATTTCCGAATTCGACGAGAAGCTGTTCGCCAAGTTCATCGAAGGGCACGCGGTCAGCAACGACGAGATTCGCGCCGGGCTGCGCAAGGCGACCATCGCGCTGAAGATCTTCCCCGTTATCTGCGGAACGGCCTTCAAGAACAAAGGCGTGCAGACGATGCTGGATGCGGTGGTGGATTATCTGCCTTCGCCGCTGGACGTGCCGCCGATTGAGGGCGTGGACATCGCGGACCCCTCGAAGACCCTGGTGCGCCACGCTTCCGACAAAGAACCGTTTGCCGCGCTCGTGTTCAAGATCATGACCGATCCGTACGTCGGGCAGTTGGCGTTTTTCCGGGTATATTCGGGAACGCTGCAATCCGGCGATTCGGTGTTCAACGTGGCGAAGGGCCGCAAGGAGCGGATCGGCCGCCTGCTGCGCATGCACGCCAACAAGCGCGAAGAGATTCAAGAAATCCTGGCCGGCGACATCTGCGCCGCGGTGGGATTGAAGACGGTTTCGACCGGCGATACGATTTGCGACGACGAGCATCCGATTGTGCTCGAATCGATCGATTTCCCGATGCCGGTGATCCAGCTCGCGGTCGAGCCGAAGACCAAGGCCGATCAGGAAAAGCTGGGGATCGCGATTCAGAAGCTGGCGCAGGAAGATCCGACCTTCCGCGTGGCGACCGATCCGGATACCGGGCAAACCATCCTTTCGGGGATGGGCGAGCTGCACCTGGAAATCATCGTGGACCGCATGATGCGCGAATTCGGCGTGGGCGCGAACGTGGGCAAGCCGCAGGTGGCGTACCGCGAAACGATCCGCAAAGCGAGCGAAGGCGAAGGGCGTCACATCAAGCAATCCGGCGGGCACGGGCAGTATGGCGTGGTGAAGATCCGCATCGAGCCATTTCCGGGCGGCGGTTTCGAATTCGAAAACGATATTACGGGCGGACGCGTGCCGAAGGAATACATCGCACCGACCGAGGTCGGCGTGAAGGAAGCGCTGGAAGGCGGCATTCTGGCCGGCTATCCGATGTCGGACATCAAGGTAACGCTGTACGACGGCAGTTATCACGACGTCGACAGTTCGGAAATGGCGTTTAAAATCGCCGGTTCGCTGGCTATCAAGGACGCTGTCCGGCGCGCCAAGCCGGTGCTGCTGGAACCCATCATGGCGGTGGAAGTGGTGGTGCCGGAAGAGTACATGGGCGATGTGATTGGCGACCTGAATTCGCGGCGCGGTCGCATCGAAGGAATGGAACTGCGGGGCACCACGCAGATCATCAAGTCATCGGTGCCGCTGTCGGAGATGTTCGGGTACGCCACGGAACTTCGCTCACGGACGCAGGGCCGCGGCAGTTTTACCATGCATTTTGGTAAGTACGAGGAAGTCCCCGGCGCTCTGGCCGAGGAAATCGTCAGCAAGGTTCAAGGCAAGATTTCGAACTAGGAGATTGTTCTTATGGCAAAGGAAAAATTCGACCGCAGCAAACCTCACGTGAATATCGGCACGATCGGGCACATCGATCACGGCAAGACCACGCTGACGGCGGCGATCACCAGGGTACTGGGCAAGAACAACCCCAAGGTGAAGTTCCGCAGCTTCGATTCGATCGATAATGCGCCGGAAGAAAAGGCTCGCGGGATCACGATCGCGGTAGCGCACATCGAATACGAAACGCCCAACCGGCATTACGCGCACGTGGATTGCCCTGGCCACGCCGACTACATCAAGAACATGATCACCGGCGCGGCGCAGATGGACGGCGCGATTCTGGTGGTGGCGGCGACCGACGGGCCGATGCCGCAGACGCGGGAACACGTGCTGCTGGCGCGGCAGGTGGGCGTGCCGTGCATCGTGGTCTGCATGAACAAAGTGGACATGGTCGACGACCCCGAGCTGCTGGACCTGGTGGAGCTGGAAGTTCGCGAATTGCTGAAGTTCTACGAGTTTCCGGGCGACGATCTGCCGGTGGTGCGGGTCTCGGCGCTGGGCGCGCTGAACGGCGAAGAGAAGTGGGAGAAGACGATCCTGGAGCTGATGTCCGAGGTGGACCGCTACGTGCCGATGCCGACCCGCGTGATCGACAAGCCGTTCATCATGCCGATCGAAGACATCTTCTCGATCCAGGGCCGCGGCACCGTGGTGACCGGGCGTATCGAGCGCGGCATCTGCAAGGTCGGCGAGGAAATGGAAATCGTCGGCTTCCGGGACACTCGCAAGACCGTGGTAACCGGCGTCGAAATGTTCAAGAAGTTGCTCGATGAGGGCCGCGCCGGGGACAACGTAGGATTGTTGCTGCGCGGGGTGGAAAAGGACGAGGTCGAGCGCGGGCAGGTTATCGCCAAGCCGGGCACGATCACGCCGCACACCACCTTCAAGGGCAGCGTATACGTGTTGAGCAAGGAAGAGGGCGGGCGGCATACGCCGTTCTTCAAGGGGTACCGGCCGCAGTTCTACTTCCGCACCACGGATGTGACCGGGGTGGCGCAGTTGCCGGAAGGCACCGAGATGGTGATGCCGGGCGACAACGTGGAGTTGACGGTGGAGTTGATTACTCCGGTGGCTATGGACAAGGGCCTGCGCTTCGCGATTCGCGAAGGCGGCCGCACGGTGGGCGCTGGTACGGTGACCGAGGTCATTAAATAGATAGGCGGGTAGCGCTTGCGTGGCGGCCGGGCTGGCCCGGACCGTCACGCCGGCGATCCCTCGCTTGTCGGGGAAACTTATGGCGCTGAGAGAACGCATTCGCATCCGATTGAAGGCTTACGATCACCGGGTGCTGGACCAGTCGACGACCGAGATTGTGGATACGGCGAAACGCACCGGTGCATCGGTGGCGGGGCCGATACCGCTGCCGACATCGCGCAGCATTACCACTGTACTTCGCTCGCCGCACGTGGACAAGAAGTCGCGGGAGCAGTTTGAAATCCGCACGCACAAGCGGCTTCTGGACATTCTGGAGCCGACCCAGCAGACGGTGGACGCGCTGATGAAGTTGGATCTGCCGGCGGGTGTGGATGTGGAGATCAAGGCGTTTGGAAAATAGCGTCCCCGAGGCGCGCCAGTAAGGCGCGCCCGGGGGTCGCAGCTACAGGGTGGGTCTCAAGATCCGTCCCAGCAAGGAACTTGTAATGAGTCCAGGAATTCTCGGTAAAAAAATCGGAATGACGCAGATGTTCCGGCCCGACGGACAGGCTGTGCCGGTCACCCTGCTCAAGGCGGGTCCGTGCACGGTGGTGCAGCGCAAGACGCCCGCCACGGATGGGTATGACGCGATGCAACTCGGCTTGACCGAGTTCGTCAAGCCGCAGCGGATCAACAAACCCGCCACGGGTCATCTCAAGAAGGCCGGCGCGGAAGGGAGTAAATTCCTGCGCGAGTTTCCGCTCGCGGCCGGCGACGAAGACTTCAAACTCGGCGACCGGGTGCTGGTGGACCAGTTCAAACCCAAGGACAAGGTGGACGTGATCGGCGTCAGCAAGGGCCGCGGTTTTGCCGGTCTGGTGAAACGCCACCACTTCCGCGGCGGCGAAGGAACGCATGGGTCGATGTTCCATCGCGCACCGGGTTCTATCGGCGCTTCCAGTTATCCCTCGCGTGTGGTGCCGGGGATGCGCATGGCCGGCCACATGGGCGATGCGCGGGTCACGGTGCGCAACCTGGAGGTGATGGAAGTGGACACCGAGGACAACGTGCTGGTGGTGAAGGGCGCAGTGCCCGGACCCAACGGCGGCTACGTGGTCGTGCGGAGGTCGAAGAGGTAACCCCGATGCCGACAGTCGACGTAGTGGATTTGAACAATGAAAAGGTCGGCGAGCTGGAACTCGCCGATGCGGTGTTCGCGGCCGAGGTGAACGAGGCGCTGCTCTATGAAGCGGTGCGGCATTACCAGGCGGGCGAACGCGCCGGCACGCACAAGACCAAGGTGCGACGGGAAGTGGCCGGCAGCGGCAAGAAGCTGTGGAAGCAGAAGGGAACCGGGCGCGCCCGCGTCGGTTCGGTTCGCTCGCCGATCTGGCGGCACGGCGGAACCTCGCATGGGCCGCAGCCGCGCGATTACAGCTACAAGCTGCCGCACAAGATGGTGGTGGGTGCGCTGCGCTCGGCGCTATCGGCGAAAGTGCGGGATGGCGAGTTGAAGATCGTGCAGTCGTTCGATTTCGCCGGGCCCAAGACCAAGCTGGCGAAGAGCACGCTCAATAAGCTGGAAGCCACGCGAACGGTGCTGGTGGTGGATAACGGCGAGAATCGCAACCTGTCGCTGGGGCTGCGCAACCTGACGGGCGTGACGCTGCTCGCCACCAAGGAAGTCAACGCGTACCACCTGTTGGGCCACAAGAGCGTGCTACTTTCGGCGGCGGCCGCGCAGAAGTTCTCGGAGGCATTGGCGAAATGACCATCCACAAGGTATTGCGGCGCCCGCTGGTGACCGAAAAGGGCGTGGATAAGAAAGACAACGAACGGACCATGTGCTTCGAAGTGGCCGCGGACGCCAATAAGACGCAAGTGAAGGCGGCGGTGCAGAAGCTGTTCAAGGTGAAAGTTGCCGAAGTGCGCACGGCCAATATGGAAGGCAAGCTGCGGCGCCGCGGCAAGTTCGCCGGCTACCGCTCGGATTGGAAGAAGGCGTACGTCAAGCTGAGGGCCGGGGAGAAAGTTCCCGAGTTCGCGGAGATCTAGTCCATGCCGATCAAGACTTTTCGACCCACAACGCCGACCCGCCGCTTCCATACGGTGGTTTCGCGCGAGGGTATCAGTAAGAAGAAGCCGGAGAAATCGCTGGTCGAATCCAAGGCTCGCACCGGGGGGCGCAACAGCACAGGGCGGGTCACCTCGCGATTCATCGGCGGGGGCGCCAAGCAGGCGTACCGCGTGGTGGATTTCAAGCGCGATAAGGCCGGCATTCCGGCCGTGGTGGCGGCGATCGAATACGATCCGAACCGGAGCGCGCGTCTGGCGCTGCTCAATTACGCGGATGGCGAGAAGCGGTACATCCTGCAGCCGGATGGGCTGAAGGTCGGGCAGAAGGTGATGTCCGGCATGGAAGCCGATATTCTGCTGGGAAATGCGCTGCCCCTGAAGAACATGCCGGCCGGCACGATCGTACACAACATCGAACTGCGGCCGGGCAAGGGCGGGCAAATGGCGCGCTCGGCGGGGTCGCAGGCGCAACTGGTTTCGAAGGAAGGCGGCATCGCACTGCTGAAGCTGCCCTCGGGCGAAACGCGGCGGGTCCAATTGGACTGCATGGCTACGGTCGGGCAGGTGGGCAACGTGGACCATGAAAACGTATCGCTCGGCAAGGCGGGGCGGACGCGGTGGTTGGGCAAGACGCCGCACAACCGGGGTGTCACGATGAACCCGGTGGACCATCCGCACGGCGGTGGCGAGGGCAAAACCAGCGGCGGCCGCCATCCGGTGACGCCCTGGGGCCAGCCGACGCGCGGCTTCAAGACGCGCAACAACAAGCGAACCAACAAGTGGATCGTGACGCGGAAGACGAAGAAGAGGTAAGGAAATGGGCAGATCCGTCAAGAAGGGACCGTTCACCGATACGCACCTGGAAGCCAAGTTGGCCGTGCTCACCGCCGCCAACGAGAAGAAGGTCGTCCGCACCTGGTCGCGCCGCTCCACCATTCTGCCGGAATTCGTCGGCCACACGGTGGCGGTTCACAACGGCAAGAAATTCATCCCGGTCTACATCACCGAAAACATGGTGGGCCACAAGATGGGCGAGTTCTCTCCCACCCGCAGTTTTCGCGGCCACTCGGTGAAAGCGGCTACGGAGAAGACGGCGAAGCCGGCATAAGAGGAAGAGTATGGAATCCAAAGCGGAAGCCAGATACATCCGAGTCTCCCCGCAGAAAGCGCGCCTGGTGGTGGATCTCATCCGTGGCATGCAGGCGGGAGCGGCGGTGAGCGCGTTGCGCGCCGCCAACAAACGGATCGCGCCCACGGTGGAGAAGGTGCTGCAATCGGCCATCGCCAACGCGCAGAACCAGAACGAAGACGTGGATGTGGATCGCCTGTTCGTGTCCGAAGCCAAGGTCAACGAAGGCCCGCGGCAAAAGCGGGTGCGGCCGGCGCCGATGGGACGCGCCTACCGGTATCAGCGCCGCCTGTCGCACATCGTCATCAGGGTGGCGGAGAAGGAAGCATAGATGGGACAGAAAGTTCATCCGTACGGTTTCCGGCTGGGATTCAATAAGCCATGGCGCTCGCGCTGGTTCGCCAAGCACGGCT
>Ga0181529_10001854_pt1 | contig 26415 bp, 3 predicted proteins | sample PEATcosm2014_Bin_36_FD_119763 | JGI IMG/M metagenome (GOLD analysis project Ga0181529, IMG submission 119763) | Peatland microbial communities from MTU Mesocosm Facility, Houghton, MI, USA - PEATcosm2014_Bin10_30_metaG | ecosystem: Environmental > Terrestrial > Soil > Wetlands > Peat | place... | reverse complement strand
GGTCTGGCCCGATCCGCTGGTCACAGAGAATAGGAATTTTCCGCCGGACCCCGTGGCGGCCCCGGAAAGCTGCGGTGGCGTGACGATGATGGCGTTGAGGGTTGCACTGGCCGAAGCGTCGTCCGGATTCGGATCGGGCGTGCCGGCGGTGACGAAGGCGGTGCTGGTAAAGCTGCCGTTTGAGTTCAACTGCACGGTCAAGGTGAGCTGCGCGCCGGCATTGGTATTGAGCGCGCCGATGCTCCATGACAGTCCATCCACCGTTCTACTGACAGATCCCAGCGTGTTGTTTGATGAGATAAGGGTGACACCTGATGGAAGTGTGTCCGACACCAGAATGTTGGTCGCGGATGATGGTCCGTAATTGGTCACCGTGAGAATGTAAACGCCGGTGCCGCCAATGGAAATATTGCCGGCAGAGGCCGTCATGGAGAGGGCATTGTCCGCCGAGGCGCCGACCGGATTGGCCGTGGTCAGATTCAGGATCCATCCGTTGGTAATCACCCCGTGATCGAACACGCCGTCGTCCAGCTCATAAAGATACCAACTGCCGTTCGGATTTGCGCCGGTGAGGGTGGTGAGCGTGGAGCCATACGGCGGCGGCGGCGTGGAAACGCGGGTGATGGTATTGGCCGATGCAGCCAGGGCGAAGATCAGATTGGTGCCGTTGGGAGTTCCCAAACCGGTGCAAAGGTCGTAACCCGTGGTGGCGGAAAACAGATTCGGGCTGCCGCTCCATTCATCATTGCCCGTCGTGATGTCATGAAAACAGTTTGTATAATTTGCCCCGGCGGCGATGGCGTAGAGCGCCGGATTAATGAAGCCGACCGGCGCATGGGCATTGTTCGCGGCAAATTGATTCACCAGCGCGGTAAAACCCGCCCACAACGGGGCGGCGCAACTGGTGCCGCCTTCCCCCAAATATTCAACCCCGCCGTCGGCGATGACCAAGACATCGTCCGCAGTCAGGGCGACATCGGGCGTATTGCGAAAGGTCGTCGAGCCCTGCGGAACCGTCATGTTGACATTGGTCTGCCAGCTGGGGATTGAATAGTAGCTGCTGATGCCGCCGCTGCTGCCAATGCCGTCCGCGCCGGAACCATACCGAACGTCCCAGTTCCAAACCGTTTCCGAAACATAAGAAGCCCCCGCACCATTCATCCGCAAGGTCGTCCCACCAACCTGAGTAATATACGGGCTGTCGGATGGGGCGTTGAACGTGTCCGGATTGTCAACGCCATTGACCGATCCGGCCCCCGCCGTGAAAGCGTCGCCATCACCGGATGCATTGAAAAACGTTTGTCCCTGAACAGCCATCTGCTGGAAAATCTGATCCGTGGTTGCACTGGGGCCGCCGAGCCACCCCCACGAACAACCGATTTGTTTGGCTGCATTATCCGAGGCAATCCGGTTCAAGATGTCATTTTGAAAGCCATAGGGGCCTTCATAAACAATCACTTTGGACAATCCCGGCGCCATCGAAACCGCCATCTCGATGTCCAGGGACACTTCAATCTCACCGCCATTACCGCTGGGCACTCCGGTGACTCCGTCGATCAACACGTTTTGAAGCGGCACGCTGGACAACCCGGCCAGGTTTTCATACGCACTGATGTCACTGGACAGATAACCATCCTCCTCATACAAGCCAACCACCTGCCCCGAACCATTCAGTGACGTGCCGGGAACATAGGCGTTCCGAAAATCATTCCCGATGTAATTGCCAGCGGGTCCCGAACCGTTGGCCGCTTTGCCAATGGTCGCTTTTGACACGTCTTCTGGGGCAACAACGGACGACACATTTGCCGGTTTCAAACGATATTTTGGATGCGACCGGCCATAATTATTAAGGCCACTGATGTCTTGAACCGGAAGCGTGGACGGGACGGATGGCTCGACATCCGGCGCATAAAAGTCGCGATTTTCGGTCGGGTGATGATAAACCCGGAAAGCGACGTGGAAGGCGCTCCCAACATTCCCGGCGTTACCAGAAACGTCCAGAAGCATCCGGTTGGGGTGCGTGCCGACGACCGTCAATCCGTTGGCCTGGGCGAAGGCGATCACTTTCTGATAATCCTCCTCGGTCGGGCCAAACTGCGCGGTAAATTCCTCCGGCGTAAGGTAATGATGATAATTGGGGCTGGCCGGATCGTAAATCTGCTGGATCAGATTCGAGAGGGCGGCCCCGTTTCGCAACGGCAGGCCAATAGCCAGGTGCAGGCTGTTCGTCGTCGGCAACGACCCCTTCGCCTGTAAACGGGAAACGACGGACGGCACATGGCCGGACAACGTCTTCATTGTTGGCACCGCCACGGCGGCGCTTGAAAACATCATCGCGCCAGCCGCCAATCCGATGCCAATCTTGAAAATTCTATTCCTCATAAAAGTTGTTGGTTTGAGGGTGCGCATGGCTGTCAGGGGAAAATGGGCGCGCCGCCAATCCGGGTCGGTTTATAAATGCCGTTGGTGATTAGACCGTTTGACGGCAGTGAATTCGTAGCTGCGTCATCAAAGGTGAGCGTGACACCGTTGATCGCCCCTCCATATTCCCCGCCGCCCGCGTGCGACATGAACAACGCATCATTTTGATTGGGCGACACCAGCAGGGTGTTGATGGCCGCGGGCGCGGTATGGGTCATGTTCGTCAGTGTAATCGTGGCCTTGATGAGAAGGCCGCCCAGATTGCTGACGGTGATGATGGACGGATAAGGCGATCCCGGCACGGCGGCACTCTGGGTGCCGGCATTGATGATGATGGCGTTGGTATTATAGAACGTTGTCGTCCAAGTGCCCAACGTATAGGTGAACAGAGCGGTGCCGAGTCCCGTCCCCGTCACACCGTTGGTAAGGCGGAACGTGGCGACAATCTGCTGGCCATTGGTGCCGCTGGCAGTGAAGCTAAACGCCCGCGAAGCCGACGGCCCATTCGTCGCCAACCGGCCATAAGACTGCGTGGCCGTGCCATTGGGCGAGGTGGGCGAGGTGACTCCATTGGTGGCAATCAATGTGGCAACCAGGTTGGTTACGTTGTTGCCGCCAGCGACGCGGAACCCAAACAGCAGCGTGACGTTCTCACCCGGATCAATAATGCCGTTGGTCGGGCCGGATTCATGAATCAGAACGGAACCGGCAGGAACCACCAAACTGCCGCTGGTGTCATGGATGATCAGCGTGGCGGAATAGGGCGCGCTCAAAACGCCGTTGGTCGGGGTGGACAATTGCAACAGGACGGTCTTGTCCGGCTGAACGGTCGCGCTGGAATACACGTTCACCGGGAACGTCTGGCTGGTGACGCCATTGGTAAAGACCAGCGTGCCGCCAGTCGCTTGGTAATCCGTGCCGGCGACCGCCGTGCCATCAGCCGTGGCAAAGTTGACGGAGGAGATGGTGTTGGTATTGTCGGTGCGAACCACGGTGATGTTGGTGGCCGTGGCGCTGCTTCGCAACACCGTGAAAGTCGTGTGGGAGAAACTCAGGCCGGAATTGTTGTCAACGATGGTCACAACCTGATTGCTTGGCGAAACAATCATTCCGGGCGCGGTCGCATTGGTCAGTCTCACCGTAAAGGTGCGGCTGCCGGTGATCAGGGTGTTTCCGAGAATCTGCACCTGGAAGGTGTTGGTGCCAACGTTGTTGGTAAAGACCAGCGTCCCGCTGGCGGGCGAATAATCCTGTCCGGCAGCAGCCGTGCCATCGGCGGTGGCATAATTCACCTCCAGAGGCACCGTGACCGGCACACCGTTGGAATACTGAACCACCGGTTCAATGCCCGGATTCGAGCAGATGACGGAAATGGTAACAAAGCTGGCAACCGTGAGCTTTGGCACGCTGACGGCGTTGGTCATGAAGCTCAAGCCGGCCTCGGCGTCCAGCTCCTGAATGACCGTTGTGCTCGGCGACGCCAACAATCCGCCACCGGTCAAATTGGACAGTTTCAGGGTGAAGGCCAGTGTGCCGGTCACGTTGGTGTCATGAATCAGAGTCACCGGTATGGTCACGATGGACTGACCGGGGGAGAAAGTCAGCGAGCCGCTGGCCGACACATAATTCACACCGGCCTGCGCCGTGCCGTCCACCGTCGCGAAATTCACCAAATTCGTCCCGTTCAAGTTGTTATAGCGGACAACGTTGATGAACACGGTGCCAGCTGTCTCCGAGAACGTGTTGGTCGCCACTGTGAAAGCAACGACAGGATTGGTGTTGACGATGGTCAAGGTCGCGTTGGTCGGGGCGACCAGCGTCGTGGTGTCGCTGCCGTTCTGATTTGTGAACAACTCGACCGACAGGGTGACGGGGCCTTCCACCAGGCTGTTGTTGAGGAGAGGCACGGTCGCGGTGGCATTGGTCTGGTCACCATCAAAGCTTACGGACCCGTTGTTGACTGGCGTATAATTCACATTGGGAACCGCCGTGTCACTTGGACTTTGAACCGTGTTAAAATGCACCGAGATGCTTCCGGACTTGCCGTTGATCCGCTGGATCGTGAGATAGCCGGCACCAGCGGCGGCATTGGCGACAAAATTGGTCGCCGCAAAACCAACCTGACCGGCGGCGGTAACGGTGTTGATAATGGTCAAGGTTGTGTTGGATGGCGAATACAAGAGCGTGTTAACGGGATTGGCGAGGGCGAAAACGACGGTGGGACTGGGACCGGCGCTGGCATTGTTGATAATCGGAACCTGCACCACGATGTCTGTTTGACCGTTGCCGAAAGTAACGGTGAGGTTGGTCGGATAGAAATCCACACCGGGCACGGCGGTGCCATTGGTGGTGGTGATCACGGTCACGGAATTGGTGCCGCTGGCCGTGCCGAGACGAACCACATGAATCGTTCCGACGCCGGTCGAGATGTTCTTGGGAACGGAATAGCTGGCCGAGCCAAAGCTGACGGCACTATTATCATTGATAATGGTCAACACGGCATTGGTCTGGTCAACAAGACCCGCCGGCGGCGTCGGACTGGACAAGGACAAATTCACCGTCAGATTCGGCTCAATTTTGGAATCATTCATCACCGGCACCAAGACGGATTGCAGCACCTCGCCGGGCGGGAAACCCACTTGAACATTGACGTTGCTGTAATTAATCCCCGGTTGCGCCGTGGTGCCGTTGGTGGTGGTGGCAAAGTTCACAAAGACCGAACCGGAGCCATCCACATTGGTGCCACTGGTGCCGCCGGTGCGGCGGATGCCGATCAACGCCTGGATGCCGTTTTCATCCACCTGATAGGTCGGCGAAGTGAAGGTAAATGCGCCAGGGCCGGTGATCGAGCCACCATAAATCCGCGCCATATGGCCGGCGGGCAGGTCGTCGTATTGTGTAAAGCCGCCGCCAATCACGAGCATCTGGTCGGCTGGCTGAATGACCACGGCGTCAACCGCACCGTTGGCGCCATCACCAAAATTGATGCTCGGATCCATCGCGCCGGTCGGCAACAGGCGGGTGATGCCATTACGGGTGACCCCGCTGGCCCGGGTGAACTGACCGGCAACGACAATCCGGTTGTCGGCCTGAACCGCAATGGCGCTGACCGACGAATTGGCCCCGACGCCAACACCGGCGGCAAATGCAGCATCCAACGACCCGTCAGGATTCAAGCGGGCGATGTGGTTCAAGGCAACGCCGTCAAAATTGGTGAAGTCACCGCCGACAAGCACACGGCCATCACTTTGAATGGCAATCGCCCGGACGATATCCCCGGCCCCGACACTCAGGTTCGCGTCAAAATTCGTGTCCACGGACCCGTCCACGTTCAAACGAGCGATATGCCCCACGGCAAAATTATTCACACTGGCGAACACGCCGCCGATGAGCACCTTTCCGGCAAGCGGAGAATTGGTCGGATAGGCAGCCACGGCATAAACGGCGGCGCCTGGACCGGCACCGGCGGCAAATTGCGCATCCACCGTGCCGTCGTCGTTGAGCCGCGCAATATACGGCGTGGGGTTGCCGTTCATGCTGCTAAATGTGCCCGCCGCGTAAATTTTCCGAACACCGCCAATGAATGTTTCGGCCAGGCCATAAACGGTGTTGTCGGCACCGGCCCCGGGGTTGAAGCTGCTGTCCAGCGTTCCATCCGTATTCAGCCGGACAATGCGATTGAGGATGGTGCCGTCGAAATTGGTGAACGCACCGCCTGCCAGGATTTGATCATCGGTCTGGTCCACCAGTGCATACACCGCACCGCTGGCACCGGACAGTCCGTAGAGGAAACCCGACCGGTCGAGCGAGCCGTCGGAGTTCAAGCGGGCGATGTAACTTTCGGGGACACCGTTGACGGCGGTGAAAGCGCCACCGGCAAGAACTTTGCCGCTGGATTGCAAGGCCAGTGCGAATACGTCCCCGTTCATTCCCGTGCCAGGATTAAACGACGTGTCCATGGAGCCGGGCGGCCGGTCATAACTTTCACTGTCCACGATGTAGTTGTTGGCGATAATCGGAGAGCCCAGCGAAGCGCCCGCGCTGGGATTGGACAGCGACACGGTGAAATAGAAGGCATTCGGCGGCGGTTCCGCGGCGCCGCCGTTGGTCAGCAGCATCACTGTGAAGCTGGCAGCCAGCTGGCTCGGGGCAAAGGTCAACGTGTTGGTAACACCAACATAATTGGTGCCGGCAAAGGCGGTGGCATCGGCGGTGGCATATTGCACCGTGGCGGTGCCATTGGTCCCGCCAGTGCGGATGACCGTGATGGTGGAGTAACCACCATCATCATTGGCGACATAACTCGGCGCGCTGAACTGGAAGGTGCCATAACTGTTGTCGTTGTTGATCACGACCACGGCGTTGGTAACGCCGTTGGTGGCAAACAGGGCCGGCGCACTGACGCCATTCAAGGCCGGATTGGAGAGGAAAACGCCGAATTGTCTGGCGGGACCGTTGGTGGAGTGGTTGAACAGCGGAATGGTCACGGTGCGCGGCGTCACATCGCCATTGTTCCACTGGAGGTTGGTGGTGATGCCAAAATAGTCCTGCCCATTGATGGCGGTGCCATCGGTCGTGGCGCACTGGACGGTGAGGGTGCCCTTGCTGCCCACAGTGCGGGTGACGGTGATGGTGGCCGAACCAGCACTCAAGTTGGCAGCATAGGCGTTGGTGTTCAAATTCAGATAACCCTGGAAGTTGGGATTGATGATGCGGAGCACCGCATTCGTCAAACCCCAGGAGGCGACGCCATTGGCCGGCGCATTCAATCCAAACAGCATCAAATTGACGATTTTCTCGGCGGAATTCGCCGAATTTGTGGTCAGAATCGGCACGGTAAACGTGTGGGTCAAATCGCCCGGCTGGAATGTCAGCGTGCCACTGGCAGCGGTGTAATCGCTGTTGAGGATGGCCGTGCTGCCGTTGGTGGTGGTGGCGTAACTCAAATAGACCTGACCATAACTGCCATTGGTGCGGGCGATGGAAATTACCGCACCCTGGCCCATGCCCGTGTAGCTGGACGAAGCGAAGCCAAACGTGCCAGCCAGATGATGGTCATCAATCAATGTGAGCGGCGCGATGGATTCTCCCAGCGCCACGCCGAGCGGAATATTCTCGCCGCCGAGATAAAATTGATCAGCATCCATCGGGTCGACCATCTGGAACTGCGCGCTCAAGTTGCTCAAGGAATTCGTATTTTCAATGATGTTGACGACAACGGACGATTGCGTCCCGCTGCCGGACCAGAAACGGCCATAAGGATCCTCCGCAAATCCGTTGATGCCAAACAAGCCATCGCTGTGCATCCGTCCCATTGGGCTGGTATATTCCCAAACGGTCGAATAAAGCGGATTCAATCCGGAATAATCGTAATCCACACCGCTTTGGGCCAGACCGGGCAGCACGCTGAAATTCGCGGAAGCCAGTCCCAGGCTGCCGTTGGTGCGAATGAGGCTGACATACAAGGGCGACTGGCTCTTGTTGATCGAATAAGTGTTATAGAGCAGTCCGATGTTGCCTGGCCCCGGCGTGGCCCCGCCAATCAAGCGGGCGACATTGTTGCGGTTGCGGATGCCGGCGCGGGTCTTTTGCACCTGGGAATAATAGCCATAGTCGCCGGAATATTCCTCCGCAATGAGAACGTCGTTGGTGTCAATGCTCTCCGGCCGGACATCCACATCATCCGATTGTCCGCCGCCCACCCGCGCAAAGGTGCCGCCAATCATGACATTGCCGTCGCTCTGGACGCCCGACGCCAGAACCGTTCCACGCGGGTCGTTGTAGTGATCCCGGGGCAGGCCGGCAAACTGATTGTAGGCGGTATCCATGAACATGGTGTCCACCGTGCCGTCCGGATTCAAACGGGTGAAGCCAAGGCGTGGCGTGCCATTGTAGGCGGTGAAGGCACCGCCGACGTAAATCGTGAAGTTGGTCTGGGCGGCCACGGGGGAATTGGGCGAAGCAGCGGAATTGGTCGTCCAGAAAATGGCGTTTGTGTTGACGACAATGTCATACACCGGCCCGTCCGCGCCAACGCCCTGGAAGAAATTGGGGTCCGTGAACCCGCCGGCATTCAGACGGGCAATGCTGTTGGCGCTCTGGCCGTTCATCATGGAAAATTCGCCGCCCACGACGATGTTTCCGTCCGGCTGCAGGCCCAGCGCATGAACCGCCGCATTGGCGCCCGAGCCCGGATCAAAACCCGGGTCGAAAGAGCCGTCGGCATTGAGCCGCGCGATGTAATTCTGTCCGGTGACCCCGCCCACGGAAGTAAAGCCGCCGCCGACGACCACCTGCCCGCCAGACTGCACGGCGATGGCATAGACCGCCGCGTTGAGATTGGTTCCGGGATCAAACGACCGGTCCAACGAACCATCCGGGTTCAGCAGCGCGAGATACTGGCGCGGCACACCGTTGTAAGAGGTGAAGTCACCGCCCGCCAGAATTTCGCCATTGGTCTGGAAGGCCAGTGTATAGACGGTGCCGTTGGCGGTTCCCTTGACAAAGCCCTGTCCGGGATTGAAAGCCGTGTCGAGCGTGCCGTTGGTGGTAATGAGGGCGATGCCATTGCGGAGCACACCAGCGTAAGAGGAGAAGGCTCCGCCGATGACCGACTCATTATTCGTCGTCAGCGCGATGCAGCGGACGAATTGATTGGGGCCGGAGGAGGGATCGAAGGCGGTATCCAGCGAGCCGTCGGTGTTGATCCGCGCGATTCTCTTCCGGGCGGTCTGATCATAGGTGGTGAAATCGCCGACGATGATGGTTTTGTTGTCCGGCTGGACGGCCAGGCCGTAGACTTCGCCATCCGTGCCGGGATGCGCCATCTGCTGCGGCACCGTGTTGATGGGCGCGGCCATGTTGAGACCATAATCGGCATTATAAAATTCATCCACCGAGCCGGCCGGGGGAGTGTTGTCGTTGAACAGAATCGTGACGGTGGTCTGATCCACCATGCCGGCGGGAATCGGGTTCCCGTTTTTATCCTCCTCGTAGAGGCTGATGGTAAAGTCCTCATTGAATTGCTGGAGCCCGTTATTGTAAACGGCGAAGGTGATTGGCTGGGGATTAAAAGCACCGGCGCCCGACGGGAAGCTGATGGTGCCGTTATAGCTTGAGAAATGGAAGTCCGAAACCAACCCCAATATTCCTGTGTTGTTGACCGGGTCGGGCGTGGCGTAATCGGAGCCGGGTTGAAGCGGAAAATATCCGTTCAACAAATCGTCTCCCGTCTTGTCGAGGTAATAGCTGTTTACCCGCCAATAAATGGTCGGCGAAGCAGCGAGGTTGGTGCCCATGCGGTTGACATAGACGGTAATGGGTGTTCCGCCCCAATAATTTGAGATGTCGCGGGTGACACGATAATGCGCCTTCTCAAAATTGAACACCCCGTTGGTGGGCTGGATATTCCAAACAATGTTGGTGAAGACATTGGTCAGCAAGGTGATGGGATTAATGTTGGTCACCAGTATTGAGCTTTGCGCGGGACCCTTGGGATCAATGTCCGTGTCCAGAATCCGCACCAAGGCCTGGCTCAAGGTGTTGTCCAGTCTCGGCGCCTGCACGTCCGTGGATTCCGTGGAATCCAGAACCGCATTCGTCAGGACAATCAGGAAATCCCGGTTCTGCCGGGGAAGACCGCCATCATCTTCAATCGGAATGAAAATATCTTTGCTCATCTCGGAATCGTCGAAGGTGAGAACCCCGCTAACAGGAACGTAATCCTGTTCCGCCACAAGCACATTCGTCCCGATAATGGTGGGAATCGAGGAAGAAGCCGGCAAATCGCCATTCAGGAGAGTTCCGTTTGGCCCCATCAGACTTGAGCCGGGCGCGATGTCCTCTGTGGTGTAGCCCACCTGCACACGACCTGTGGAACCGGCCACGCGAGTGACCTTGACCAGCAGGCCCGGCACGTCGAAAACATAGCCGGAGTGTCCGCCGTTTTGATAAGTGGTGCCATAGACCGTCGTGTTCATCTGATTGGCGTTGTAAGTGCCAGTCACCCGGCGGGTCCCTTCCGTTTCGGACACCCGGTAGAGGAGCATGGGAATGCCGTTGGAATAGGTCAGGCCGGTTTCATCGAGGTCTTCCGAGGCAAAACGGAAAACGCCGGAGGGATGCAGCGCCCAGTTCAGCTTGATCATGCCCGCCGGCGGGCTATAGACCGTATTGAACGTAAGGGCCGATGAATTCCCGTTCACCGTCTCGGCTTCGCTCAACATGCCCATGTAAGTTTCCACCGCGATATAGTAGGTCTGACCGGCGACCGCATTGAAGCGCACCTCGCTGGGGCCGGCAGAAGAATAAGGCTGATAAAAGTAACCCGATATAGGCACCATCACCGGAGAGCCGGCAGGATTGTTGGAACCATTCATGCCGATGGCATTGGTGCTGGAAAGATTAAAAACATTCTGGCCAGAATAGTTGTATTGGGCGCGCGTATAAATCCCCTCATTTATGACCACCTGATTCAAGGTGGCCATGCTGGTGCCGGTGAAGACCCCCATGGCGGTGGCCAGATTGGTGACGCCCACAGCATCGTCCACGCTGCCAATGGTGTCGAATTCCGCCTCTCCGCTGTTGGTCGGAGTCCAGGCAAACCACGCCAGCGGCGATCCGAAATTGACATTGTTGTCCACACTGACGGAACCCCAGTCGCTGTTGGTGGCAATCGGGCTGTAGTAATTCAGCCCCGACGGTGTGTTCGTCTCGATGATGGTCACGGTCTCGACAACAGGCGAAACCAGAACGCCGGGCGACACCGGACTGGAGAGGGTCACGTTAAATGTCTGGTTGCTTTGTAGCAGGCTGTTGGGAATGATCGTCACCCCGATGTAGTTGACGAACTGACCGTTGGTAAAGGTCAGCGTGCCACTGGTGGACGTGTAGTCCACTCCCGGCACCGCCGTGCCACCGCCGGTTGAATAATTCACCGACACCGGCCCGATGCTCGGATTGGAGGAAATAACCGGCAGAATCACATATCCCGCCGTCTTGAGAACGCTCACGTTAGTGGCAGTGAAACTCAAACCGGATTCGGCATCCAGTTCCTGAATCACGGTGGTGCTCGGCGGCGTTAGTTGCGCATCCGGACTCGGACTGGACAGATTCAGGGTGAACGTCAACGTGCCGGTCACGTTTGTGTCATGAATCAGCATCACGGGAATGGTCTCGGCGGAATCCCCGGGATTGAAGGTAAGCGTGCCGCCGGTCGCGAAATAATTCACATTCGACTGCGCCGTTCCATCCGCTGTTGCGAAGTTAACAGTCGTCGTCCCATTCGTATTGTTAAACCGGAGCACGGTGATGAGCACCGTGTTGAGATTTCCATTGATGTTGGCGCCACCCGTCTCCGAAAAGGTGTTTGTGGCCGCGGCAAAAGCGACTCCGGTGTTGGTGTTCAAGATGGTCAGAATTGAGTTGGTCGGAGCGACCAGTATCGCGCCATCGGTGGCGTTGTTCGTCGTCAGCACCAGATTCAAGTATTCAGGCCCCTCCGCCGTGGTGGTGTTGCGGACCTGAACGGCGAAGGTCTTGGGCGTCGTCTCGCCGTCGCCAAAGGAGACGGAGCCGTTGGTGGGAATGTATTTGATTCCAGCTGTGGCCGTGCCGTCCAGCGTTGTGTAATTCGCCGACACGGCACCCGCCGAACCCAAAGTGCGCACGACCGTGATATAAGCATTTACATAACCCACACCACCGCCTTCAGTGATTGAATAATTGGTCATGGAAAAACTCAACTGTCCAGGCGAGGTGGCCGTATCAATGATGGTGAGCACCGCATTGGATGGACTGTAGAGCGCAGAGCCGGTGACACCGGCCAGTTGCATGGTCACAGTCCGGTTTCCTTCCACCAAGCCGTTATTGTTGATCGGGATCGTCACAATGGCGCTCGAAACACCGGGATTGAAGGTAACCACGGACGGACCCACCGGTGTGTAATCCGTGCCCGGCTGGGCGGTTCCGCCGGAGGTGGTGCCAAAAACAACGCTGGAAGTGCCGTGGGTGCTACCCAGGCGTTCCACGCCAACAACCGCCACGCCGTTGATCACATTCTTGGGCACCACATAGGTCGCCGCGGTAAAGCTGATGGCGCTGTCATCGTTGGTGATCCAGAGCAGGGCCGTTGGCTGGCCGCCATATTCAGAGGCGAGCGACGGGGTGACCGCCAGATTCACCGTCAGGTTGGTGGTAATGACGTTGTCATCCATCACCGGGATGGAAACAGTGCGGATGACTTCGCCCACGGGGAAATCCAGATTGACCACCACATTGCTGTAATTCACACCCGCCACCGCCGTGCCGGCACTGGTGGCAAACGGCACCAGAACATCGCCGGAACCGTTTGAATTGGTGCCGCTGGTGCCGCCGGTGCGAATGATGGTAATGACAACATTGGTGTTTAGCTCGTCCACCCCATAAACCGACGACGAGAAGGAGAAGGTGCCGGGGCCACTGACGGAGCCGCCATAAATCCGCGCCAGATAAGCATACGGCTGGCCGTTGTATTGGGTGAATCCGCCACCGATGATGATTTTTTCATCGGGAACATTGGTCGGGTAACCTTGGATGGTGTCCTCCTGGATCGCAACCGCCGCCACAAAATTGTTGGCCCCGGTGCCGAAGTTGATGGTTGGATCCACCGTGCCGTCAGGATTCAACCGGGTGATACCATTGCGGGTGACGCCACTGCACTGGTTAAACTCACCGCCCAGGACGATGCGGCTGTCACTCTGCAAGGCGATGCTGAACACGGCATCGTTTGCTCCGACCCCGGATACAAAGGTGTTGTCCACGGAACCGTCCGTGTTCAGGCGCGCGATATGATTGAGCACGACCCCGTTGACATTGGTAAACAGGCCGCCGATGAGAATCCGGCCATCAGACTGGATGGCAATCGCGCGGATCGAGTCGTTCGCGCCAACACCCGGATTGAACGTGGCATCCACCGAGCCGTCCGTGTTCAAGCGCGCGATGTGATTAAAATTGGTGTTGCCATTGACGGCGGTGAAATCGCCACCGAGAACGACCTTGCCATCCGCCGGCTGCACCGCCAAGGCATACACGGTCGCGTTGGCGCCCAGACCCGGATTAAACGCCGTGTCCAGCGAACCGTCGGAATTAAGCCGGGCAATGCCATTGATGGACGTTCCACACAGTGTCGCGAAACTTCCGCCCACCATGATCTTACTAAGGCCGCCAACAAATGTTTCAGCCAGGGCATAGACAGGGTTGTCCGCACCGGAACCGGGGGTGAACTGACTGTCCAGCGAGCCATCCGAATTCAGGCGCGCCATATGATTGAGCACGACACTGTTGAAATTGGTGAAGACTCCGCCAACCAGTATGCGTCCATCCGCCTGAATGGCAACCGCACGCACGGAGCCGTTGGCACCATAGGTTGACGAAGGCATCGAGAATCCGGCATCCAAGGAGCCATCCGCATTCAGCCGGGCGATGCGCTGACGCGGCACGCCGTCCGCAAGCGTGAAATCACCGCCCGCCAGCAACTGATTGTTGCCCTGAAGCGCCAGCGCATAGACCGTATTGTTAAAGCCGCCGGAATAGGTGACATCGGGCGAACCCGGCGATTCATCAACCGATGCGGTGTCAATGATGTTCAAGGTTGCATTGCTCGGACTGCCCAGGGCATAGGAGGGAGAGGCATTGCTTAACGCCAAAGTGAGGGACTTCAGCCCATCCACCGTGCCGTCGTCCACGATTGGCACGGTAATATACTGGCTCAACTGGCCGCTGGCGAAGGTCAGGGTGCCGTTGGTGGGGAAGTAATTCACACCGGGGGCCGCCGTGCCCGGTATTGTGCTGAAGTATGCAGTAACCGTTCCAACGCTGCCGCCGGTCCGCAGCACCGGGATCAGGGCAAAACCACCGTATTTCTTGACGGAATAAACCGGCGAGCCGAACTGGATCGTGCCCGCGGAATCCACATTAACAATGGTCAGCGTGGCATTGGTGTTGAGGCCCCAGAGATTGGTGGGGAACGTGTTGAGCGTCATGTTGGTCAGCATCAAATTCACCGTCCGATTGGAAGTGACCAGCGTGTCGTGCATCACAGGGATGGGCACCGTGATGGTGGCCGCATTTTTGCTGGCCCAGGAAAGTGTGTTCGAGTAGCCGATATAATCCACGCCATTCACGGCCGATCCATCCGCCGTGCGCAGGGTCACGTTGATGGATCCGCTGGAGCCGCCCAGGCGGCTGACGGCAACATACGCGGTCCCGCTGATTTCGTTGGTGCTGTAGTTTGTGGAGGTAAAGCTGATATGCCCATTCGCGATGTTGTCATTAACAATGGTCAGCACGGCATTCGTCAGCCCCAGCGTCGCGCCTCCGGTGGGGGTATACAATTTCAAGATCACGGTTCTGTCCGGCTGAACCGTCGTGCCGTTGATAATTGGAATCGTGAAGGTTTTGCTAGTGTCACCATTGTTAAACGTCAACGTCCCGGTGACATTGGTAAAATCAACACCGGCGACCGCCGAGCCGTTGGCGGTGGAATAACTGACCTGAACCACATTTTGAGTTCCATTGGTGCGCGTAACGGTGATGGTTGCCGTGCCGCCGTTTTCCACAACAGTGTATTGGGGTGAACTGAATCCCAGAACGCCCGCGTTGTAGTTGTCATCAATGATGGTCAAAGGTGCCGTTGACAGCGCACCCAGCGCCGCGCCGAGCGGAATGTTTTCACCGCCCAGCAAAAAGATGTCCGTTCCGTTTGGATTGGACAGCGCAAAATTGGCATTCAGATTTCCGGTGATCTGTCCGTCGTTGTAAATTGAAACATACACGCCTGCAACTCCTGTCGCATAATTCGGGCCATAGACACCGATATCATACATCCAAGCGCCATACCACGCCGTCGTCCATGTGGGCGTCGCGTAAGTCTGACTGAAGGAGAAATCAACATTCGGAACGGCGATGCCCGCCCCCGGCGGCGCGGTATTGGTGGTAAAAGCCGCGGAAATGATTCCCAAGTTGCCGTTGGTGCGAACGAGCGAGACGTAAAGATTATTCACGGAGGCACCGTTGTTCGGTTTGTCCGCCGAATAGCTGCCATAGGAGAATTCGATGTTGCCGGGGCCGGGCGTGGAGTTGCCAATCAGCCGGGCCACATTGCTGCGCGGACGGGTGTCGTCGCGGGTGGAACCGCCGCCCACATACGAGAACCCGCCACCGATGATGACATTGCCGCCGGATTCCAGCGCCAGGGCATAGATGTAATTACGCTCGTTGCTCGACGGGTAAAGCGACGCGTTGACCGCGTTGGGGTTGTGATAATGGTTGGGCACGCCGGCAAACTGGTCGTAGGCCGTGTCCATGAAGCTGGTGTCCACCGTTCCATCCGTGAACAACCGCGCCACGCCCACACGGCGCGTCTGGTTGAAGGTGGTGAAATCGCCGCCAACAAGGATGTTCCCGTCCGGCTGGAGCAACATGGCATAAATGGTGTCGGAAAAACCGGTGACCGGATTGTGCGTGCCGGTTCCAGGATCAAAACTCAAATCCACGGTTCCATCCGGATTCAACCTCACGATGCCGTTGTAACTGTCCAAATCGAAATAGGAAAATCCGCCGGCAATCAATATCTGCCCGTTGGGCTGCACCGCAAGGGCATTGACCGGGTCGCTGGCCAGCGTGACCGGATTAAAGGTGCCGATGCCCGGAGCAAACCCGGTGTCCAGCGAGCCATCCACATTCAACCGGGCAATGCCGCCGGAAACAAACCCTGACACAGAATCAAACTGACCGCCGATGATGACGCGACCGATGGAGTCCACCGCAACCGCGTTCACAACCCCGTTTGTGATCCCGCTTGATCCGGAATACTCCGGCCCGAGGCCCGGATTGAAGCTCGTGTCCACCGTGCCGTCGGCATTCAGCCGCGCCACGTCATTCAGGCTGTTGGTGTTGACGGAGGTGAATTGACCGCCGATGACGATCTGCCCGTTGGATTGCAGCGCCACGGACCAAACCGTGCCATTGACACCCAGTCCTGGATTGAAGGTGGTGTCCAGCGTGCCGTCAGCGTTCAAACGCGCAATGCCGTGCCGGTTGTTGCCGTTGAAAGATGTAAAATTGCCGCCAATGATGATGCTCCCGTCCGGCTGCAAGGCCAGCGCGGTGATAAATTCGTTCTGCCGACTGACCCCGCTGTTGGGAGACACCAGAAACGTGGGGTCCTGATAACCGTTGGGCAACACCCGCACAATTCGATTGTATGTGTTTTGATCGAAGGAATTGAAGCTGCCGGCGATAATGGCATCCCCATTCGGCTGTTCGGCCACGGCATAGACCGTGCCGCCATTGCCCGCCGTGCCGGGATAAGTAATGAATGGCGGATTGGAATCGCTGAAGCCATTCTTATTCCAGCTCCGATCCACCGCCCCGGCAGGCTGCTGGCCGGGTGCCAGACCGCCGAGAACGATCGTATCATCAAAAAGTATCGTCAGCGTGGCCGCGTTGACCTCGCCGAGGAAGTAACCCGGATCGGACGTGCTGGGTTTGGGCAGCGGATTGTGCAACTGGACGAGCATGTCCTGATTGAACTGCACCTGCCCGCTGTTAAGAATGGGAATGGTTATTTGCTTGGGATTGAAATCATCCGCAGCCCACGTCAATGTGCCGGTCACAGGCGTGTAGTCGGTGTTGGGGGTGGCATAATCCGAACCGGCCTGGAGCGGGAAGCGGTTGCCTGGCGAGCCGTAAGCGATCATTCCCGCATCATCTTCACCCCCCGGAACTGAAGATGGATCAATAAAATAGTCCACCGACGCAGAGTCCTGCGGATTGCCACCGACACGATTGACACTGATGGTCGCGCTGCCTTCGTTCCGATCCACGCGGAACGTGGAGCGCTCGAAGTTGAAGAGACCCGGTGTGGACACAAATTGTGGGTTCAAGGCGCTCAAAAGCGCCACGCCGTTCACCGGGTCAACGGTCGGCGGCATCAAGTCCGGCGATTCATTCGTATCCAACAGTGGATTGGACAGGGTGACCGTCGCCACATTGGGAATATAGGACACACTCGGAGCATCAGGGCCCGGGGTTTCATAAACCGGCACGAGGATGTCCTGACTCATCTGGTAATCGTCAAAGGTCAGCGTGCCGCGGGACAGACCAAAGCCGGAGGCCGAACTGACAATGTTGGACACAACCGTTGACGGAGGTTCATAAACGCTTTGATTGAGAATGTTAGTATAGGTCGCGTTATCCGTATTCGTCTGGTGAATGTTATACTGGGGACTGATCACAATGTTAGCCATCGTGAGATTCGGCACCGGCATATTGGTCGGGGCCGGGATCAAGGAACCAGTGTTCGTAATTGACAATATCAGAATGCCACTGTTGGTAACGGCCAACGACAAGTTGGTTGTGGCGGTGACGGTGTTGGAACTGGAGTAAACCTGATAACCAGCGTCAAAATATCCGAAGTTGTTTGAAACCATGATGGTTGTAAAACTGTAATTGGTCACGACCAGCCCACTGGAGGTGAACGATGACAGATAGGTGTTCGTCACAACGGAGATGGTCGTTGTATAGTTCGTATAGGTCAGGGCCGACACCGTGTAGTCCACCGAAACCCGGCCGCTGGAGCCGCCCGTGCGGGTGACGGTGACGCGCGCACCACGCACGCTCGGGTTGACCGTGTTGCCATCCGCAGAAATTGGAGAGGTGGAATCCGATGCGCTGACCACATACTCCGGCCCGCCGTTGTAGCTCTGACTTGCGGCGAACCGGAAGGTGCCCGAGGAAATATCCGGTATGCCGGTCAGGCTCCAGTTGAGCACTATGCTTCCAACATCATCTGGGGGATAATCATCCGCATTTCCGCTGACCTCGATATAATAGGTCGTCCCCGCCTTGGCCGCGAACGTCAAATAGCTGGTATAGTTCGTATCACTATAATCGTTATGCCCGGTATCGTCATCATCGGCAACCAGTGTCAAGCTCGGGTCACAAAGGCCGTTGGTGGTCGTGTAAACCGCCAGCACCGTGTCAAAACTGCTGTGCAGCGTGTTGAATTCAGCCGTTCCGCTGGCCGGAGCCGTCCACCGATACCAGACGGAATTGGCCAGATCAACATTCTCGCCGCCGTAATCAGCGCAATAGACCGGCGACCGCTCACAGCCCTCCATGGTCGCCGCCCCGTTGGTGCCGTTGATCGTGCCCGACAAGCCGGAAAGGACCGTGGCGTTGGCAAAAAAATCATTGGCGGGCTGCGCCTGCGCGAGGCCGCCGATCAGCCCGGTCAAAATCACCAGCCACAGCCTTGCCCGGCCGACACACCGGAAAAAGCGCCGCACTTTCCGGCCTGCTAATTGTTGCATATTCGTCTTCACAAATTATTCATCCAAATCCGACGCAACGCGTCATTTACAGATTCTTCAACCAATTTCCGCCAATACTTCACCGTTTTCCACCAATAATCAACATACCCGACCAACCACGGACAAATCGTCATTTGATAACATGGCACGCCTTGTCAAGGGCCAGGAACATACGTCAGCCACGGGGACACTGCCGGCCAATAATAGCGTGGCGGTGTCATTTTTTGGAAATTTGTCGAGACCATCGCCACGGGGCCCGGATACGGCATCGGCGAAATGAACTGCGCCGCGATGTTGGTAAAAGATTTATGGTCACTCAAGTTCGTCGAGTAAAAGACGAAATTGGTCGCCAGCGGAACGGTATTCCAGCTAACCGAAATAATTGAACCGTTCACCGTGATTTTTGGATTGACCATACTTTTCACAAAGAACGGCGTCAGGTCGTAGTAATTTGCAGTGCCGTCGCCGTCGGAATCAATGTTCTTGCTCTCCGCCAGCGCGACATTGAAAGTGTTGGTTGCACCATTATAGACCAGGTTTGTGGAACTGAAATAGCCGGCATAGGTGGGCACCCAGCGCAGGTGGTCGTTGTTCTTGTGATTGATCAACTCCGACACATCACCATAAACGGTGTCAACCGCATCGGCATAATAAATCACCAGATTTGAGTTAGGCGAATTTGTGTTAAAAGCCAGCGCGGGCAGATTGCCGCTGCCATCGTGATAGCTGTAACCGGCGTAATCGCGCAACTCCAGGCGGTCCACATAAATCGCATTGCTTGCGCCAACGCCACTGAAGTATAGCTGTGTATTCGGGGTCGCGCCCTGCGCGTCCAGGACAAGATGGCCGATCGCCACGTTGTTCGTGTAACCGGCACTCGAAATGCCGTAATCGCCGCCCGCCCAGGTGCTGACGACTTTTTTATTGGACGGCGCAAAAAGAGTGACGGTCGTGCCAAGCAAATCGCCCGCCGCCGGCCTGATGGGAAGACTGAAGCCGTTGCCAATGCTGTTGGAGCCCACGAGCCAATTATTGGCGTTTGCGACACCGGTATCGGTCAGCAGATTTGTGACCGCGAGTGTCAACGAGCGGTTTGCCTGCAGGAACACATTGCTTGCCAAGAGGCTGCCGCTGGCGATGGAAACATCACCGCCGGCGTAGAGCAATCCGTTGGTCAGGGTGGCGGTTTGTGACTGCAGGATGAAAGAGCCGGAAACGCTGTTGCTGAACCAGCCGTCACTTTCAAAATTGGTGGCGTAAATGATCGCACCGAAGTCGGAGAAGAAGCCGTGATTGACAAGCGCCCCATAAGGCGACGCGCTGGAGCCGAAATTCACAGGATTGACATTGGGCATGCGCACGGTGCCGAAGTTGGTCAGGTTGTGCAAATTCGGAAAGGCATTCGCCCACACGAAAGCGTAGTTGACCGGGGTGGTCGGCGTGGTTGGAAGCAGTTGCATGTTCAGTTCCCCGTCGGGCGAAACCGAGTTGGGACCATTCGTCGTCAACGTCAGATTTTGCGCGTCAATGGAAACGCTGCGCAAAATGTTGAACACGTCGCTGATGACCAGGTTGGTGCTGTGAACATCCAGATCCTGGACTTCCGACGGTGATGTGGGGCTCAAACTGGGATTGATGAGCAACACGCGAAACTCGTTGGTAACGGTAAAAAAGTTGGTGCCGTCCAGAGTGTTGCTGACAACATTAATCCAGTCCGAACTCCACGCCTGGACCGTGCCCTTCCACACCGGCACAAAAGGCTCTATCAAATTGGTGAGGGTCAAAAACCCGTTGGTCACGCCGATGTTGATGTCCGAGTAGGGTGAAAAAATCTGCGCTCCGACGCTGCCGTTGAACTGGTGCGGCGCGCGCAGCGACGTGTAATTCTGCCCGGAAATCTGCGCGAGGCTCAAATCCAGATTGCTGGCGGCGCTGATTTGAACCTGTCCGGGCATGACCTGTGACAGATAGTTGGTGATGTAGAGCGGACTGGGGTTGTTGGTCTGCACCGTCGTGGGGATCAGCTGCACATCCACATAGGAGTAGTTGTTGTTGGTCACCACGCCGGGGGTGAAGGCCGGGAAATTGGGTGATGCTGCAGTCACGCCAAAATAAGCGGGCGCATTCAATTCGCTAAAGGTGAAATTCGACGGCACTCCATTAACGATCGGGTTGTTGGTATTTGCACCGCCAAAATAATAATCGTTGAGATAAAGATAATTGGTGACCTGCTGGCCGGTCGCCATGTCATAATAACTGCCGGCCCACTGAACAGTCACGAAGCCCCCCCCAAGGTAAGGATTCGGGTTGCCTCCAAAAAAAACACTCTCACTGACGTTGACACCCGCATTGGGATTGATGAAAACAGCCCGGGTTAGGGTGTAATTTGTCCCTGTCCGATTCACATTATAATACGGAGTGGAAGGTGACACGACCATCTGGTCAATAGACGGCTTGGGGAAAAGCAGGCTATTAAAATATGATGAAATTGCGTAACCCGGCTGCAAATAGACACTCGGATCCCAATCTTGATTCGTGTCGGTTCCCACCCCGTAATCCAAACTGTTCAAATTGCCCAAACCCGTGAGATTTTCGATGGTCAGCACGCCGCGGGTCATGTCCACATTTTGCCCCGTGAGCTGTATCAGGCTGTCCACCCCCACGTCAACCGTGCCGGGATTGACGATGTTGGTCGCATTGACAAGGCAATTCCCTTCCGCAGACACTGCATAACCGCCATTGTCAATATTATCTATAAGATCAATCATCGAATTGGCGCGGATGGTTCCCGGATTGTAAAAAGTGCCGGCCATTAAATGATAGCTGCTGTTAAGCGCGTGGTAGTCAAAGGTAAATCCGCAGCCGAGGTTTTCGTTCAAAATCACACCATAGCTGTTGGTCAAAACCGAACTGGTGGTCACCATCGTGCCGTTGTTGACGTAGTTGATGGTGTCTTCCGTTTCATACGTCTCCACATTCACGGAACCCTTGGTGCTGGTAAAATCAATCTCAAACCAGTCGTTGTTGACGAAATTTGTCGCGTCAATCACCGGCAGATTCTGGGGCGGAACGGTGTAGGCCCAATAGGTGTTGTTTGTAAAGCCCGAATCGGCCGCCTGGGTCGCACCCGCGAATAGCAGCCCCAACAACCCGCAGAACCACGGCCATTGCATCAGCCGGGAACGGCAATTCAGCGTCTGTTTTTTTCGATGCGTCATACGGGTCATACGGTTCAGTGGATAGTGATGGTATAATTCCAATTCACGGACCGCCCCAGGTAATCGGTCAGTTGAACGGTAAAGTCAAACGGGTAGCCAGACGGGTTGTTGACCGGCTTGCCGGCAAGCGTGTCATTCGGAACGCCCGGGGCCGAGTTCGTCCAGTATAACCCCGTCGGCAGCGGCTGCGAACCGGACGCCAGACTCCATGTGTAAGGCGGCGTAAACGCCCCGCCCACCGCGGTGAAGGTGGTTGCCGGATAAGCCACGCGATTGGTTCCATCCGGCAGGGTTGGCGGCGGCGGCGAAACCTGGATCAGAATCTGGCTTTGCAAATTGGCGATGCTGGTGCCATTGGGATAAAGAACGGGATCGTTCGTCGAGCCGTCGAACGAGGCCCATTGCACAACCGGCATCTGGCTGCTTTCCTGCACAAACGCGTTCGTGTTCAGTGTAGTGTAGGGATAGCCGTTTTCAAAAGCGCTGCCGACCTTGTTGTAGGTGATGGTCGTGCCGGGAGTGATCGTGCCCGGCCCCGCCAGACCGGCACCGATATGGGCCTGGTCGAAATTGATGTTCCGCGTCACAGTGCCGTCAAACGTGTTGGCCGCGATGTCATTCGCCGCGCTCAAAAGGATGTCCGGCACCGTCACGACGCGCTGGAAATTTTGAACCGTGGCCTGGCTGCCGGCCACCAAGTTCATCGTGTAATTATTCGTGATGGGCTGGAAAGTCTGGCCAATCAGCGAGTCATAATCCGCCCGCACGAACTGAACCCGCTCAACGCCCTCATACAAGCCCGGCGCCGGGGTGGATTGCGCGCAAGTCACCGGATTAATGAGAAAGGAATAGTTTGTAAAAACAGTGACCAGATAGACTGAATTGCTAACGCTAACCGTGTTGGTGGTCATTACAAGATTGGTGTTCACCCCGCTAAGAAGATTGCTGGTGGTCACCGTGAGGGGGGGACTGCTGTTAATTATGTCCAACGGACACACGTTGGTATAAAAAGGCGACAGCACAAAAAAATCACCGCCGATTTGATTGGTAACAACGACCGTCGTCGTGGTGGTGGAAGGAGAGCCGTAAGGCGAGCCAATGGGCGGTCCTGCCGTTGTGGTGATCAATCGAGCTTGATTGGTATAATAGTGGTTTGTAAATACGTTGGCGAATTGATAGGAATAGTAATTCAGCCAGTGACCTGTGTTGTAATTCGTCGTCACCGTCAGGTAGAGGGGTGAACCATATGGAGCATGTAGAAGAGAACTATAGGAATATGAGTATGTCGGGTCCCATACCCAGACGTTCGAAGTGCTGCTGACACTGGACACCACCACTCCCGGATAAGCCGCTTGCAAGGCGGCTTGATTGTTGGTTCTGGCGAAGGCTAGGAAAGCTGCCAGATCGCCGTAGCCATTGACACCATCAAAATAATAAAAGCCCGCAGCACTAACCGTTACCGCGCCGATGGGTGGAAATTGCTCGCCGCCAGTATTAAAATTGGTAGTGATGTTGAACAACAGGCTGCCCGGCGCGACATCCTCCATGTTGATATTGGTCGCCGTCAAAAGATACCGCAACCCCGCCACGTCATCGCGGGTCAAACCCGTGTAGTAGCCGCCGATGCCCAGCCCATCGTAATTGTTGGCCGCAACTGCGGTGAAAACATCCGCATACGGATACGCGTTATATGGAACGGTGTAGGCCAGGGGATTCGGCCCCGTGCAGTTCTCCACGATGTAATAGGTGTAAAGCGTGTCGTTGACGTAAGGAGAATATTGAAGCTGATTCAACGGCGAGTTGGTGGCGGCATAGTTTCGTTGGACCACCAGATAATATTCATCAACCGGACATTTGCCACCCGCTGGAAGGACGCGTTCCGCCAGCGTCCAGGCATAGCGCTCCGGCTCGGCCAGCCCCATTTGTTCCACCAGCGCATGGAGCGTTACGGATTTCAGATCGGTCAGCGCCAGCGACTGCATCTGAAGGTTGACGCTCAATGATTCCGGCGAATATTCCGAAAGGCCGGCGCTGTAGCTGTCCACGCCATTGGTCAAAAACTGGCCTGTCATCGGGTTGGTGGTGAACGCCTGGTTCATGATGGCAAAGGCGCTGTCGCACGCCGCCGCGCCGTTCGAACCGAAATAATTGAGAAAATTCGCATCGTAGGTGTAATAAATCACCGGCGTGTTGCGGCGGTATCCCTCGCCCAAATTCTTGGGTCCGCCGATGTCCCCCAAGTTCACCGGCGCGCCCGGGAACTCATCATATTCCGTGTAAGCCAGCCCATAGCCAAGCGTTGCCGTCTGCCACGAGTCGCCGCCATTGGCCAGCGGCCCCAGCAACGCAAAACCAAAGGCCGGCTGCGCGCCGGCAACGAGCAGCAGCGCCACCCACCAAAATCGCTTGATTGATTGCAACATTTTCATTTCATCAATACAGGAACAAGACACGGTAAAAGCCCGACGACCCGTTTCCGACATTTATTGAATTTGTGGCGCCCACCAGCGGGTCTGTCGCCGGTTGCGGCGAACCGACAGCGCTCCACGAGGTGAAATTCGTCGTCATCATCACCTGATAGGTGTGACCCGGCACGTTCGGCCACCAGTTCAGGCGGAAGCCCTGGGATGTTTTCGCAAGCGCCGCCTGCAACCAAGTGGTCGAATCAAGCGGATTGATGACACCGGTCATGCTGCCGCCGCTCATCAAGAAGACTTGATACACCGTGATGCCTCCTGTTCCGATGACGGTGCCCGCGGACGGCCAGTTGTTTGTATGATACTTACCGCTGAAATATCCGCCATAGAACGCTGCCATCCACTCGTAAGGAATGCCGCCCCAATTCAACCCGCTCCACGTCGAGTTGGTCGTGGCCGCCGACAGCGGCGACTGAACCCCACTGGTGGCGGTATATCCCACCTGGAACCCATGTGTGCTGTTGGTCGTCAGACCATTGGCCGCCGTCATCGTCCACTGATTGCTTGTCACGGCCGCCATCGGCGAATTGTTGCCGTCAACATAGACCTCGTAGTTGGAAATGGAAACACCCGACAGCGCGGCCCACGAGACCTGCAACTGCGGCTGATACACGCCATTGCTCAACGTGAACGGCGCCCAGACAAACGGCGCGGACAACGGCGGCAGGTTGGTTGTCATATTGACGTTGATATACTGCTGGGCATATAGATCAAAATCAGATGGAGTTCCGGCATAACCCGGACTGGAGGTCCATACCGCCATGAAATGACTTGTGCCATCGGAGGACACCGACGGCTGCATTTGCTGGCCGATGGTCGTCGTGTTGACCCGGAATTCACCCCCCACCAGCGCTCCGCCCGCATGGACAAATTGTCCATAAACACCCTCGCGTGAACCGTCCTGGCCGAGACTCGTCCACATCACCATATAATCCGTGCCAATGGAACTGATTTGCGGCGCATACTGGTCGCCATAAAGCGTCGTATTCACATACTCCACCGCGCCGCCAATGCCCGCGCTGGAATACGGGCGCGCATAAATGTCCCAGTCGTTGTTTAGATTGACCGTGTCACGCGCGCCCCAAACCACCATGAAAGTGCCATCCGAGGCGGCCGCGACGGCCGGGTTCGCACACGGGTTGGAACCCGTGTCCACCGGAAACTCGCCGCCAACGGGCGTGCCGCTGCTGTTATAAAGCCGCGCATAAATATCCACGCTGGGCGTCGCAATTCCAGACGGCGAAACGTAGGTTGGAAGGCTGGAGGTATTGGTCGAGGCAACTCCCAAGTCTGGCGCCAGGGAGCGCTCCTGTTCAGAAACCCACGCAACGACAAACCCGCCGCCAGCCAGCGCCGAGACCGCCGGATCGCGCTGGTTATAGGAAGCGAATTGATTGATCAAAAACTCGCCGCCAATTTTCTGGCCGGTTTGCGAAAACATCTGGCCGTAAACATCCTGCAAACTGCTGGATCCCGCCTCGTCAAAACTACCCCAGACGACCACAACATTGCTGTTGTTCAGCACTGCGACGGCGGGATTGATTTGGAAGTTATTTGTGGGCACGCTCACCACCACGTCCGTCGTCGTTAAAAAGACAAAGGTGCTGTTGCTCGAACTCAAAAAGCGCGCGTAGATATGCTGGTATCCCTTCACGCCCCCCTGCCAGACAAAGACCGCGCCGCCGTTTTTCAACAGGGCCACACGCGCGTTCTCCTGATCGTTCGTGCCCGTTATATTCACCCGGACATCCGACCAGGTGGAAACCGCGGACAGGGTTGAATCCAGCCGCGTCGCGCTGATGCCCCAGCCGCTGCCGTCGGTGGCATTGTCCTGCCAGACGACAAACCCGCCGCTGGCCCCCAGCGCCACGTCGGGCCAGACCTGATCCCCCGGCAACTGGCCGGCAACGGCATATTCCGTTCCGTTGGTGGTGTAATAATTGGTCT
>Ga0181529_10001853_pt1 | contig 26424 bp, 18 predicted proteins | sample PEATcosm2014_Bin_36_FD_119763 | JGI IMG/M metagenome (GOLD analysis project Ga0181529, IMG submission 119763) | Peatland microbial communities from MTU Mesocosm Facility, Houghton, MI, USA - PEATcosm2014_Bin10_30_metaG | ecosystem: Environmental > Terrestrial > Soil > Wetlands > Peat | place... | reverse complement strand
GGAGAACTTGCCGGGGGTCGGCTTGTTTCGAGTTTGATTTTTCATGCCCTACCTTGTGGCAGGGCGCAAACCCGCAAGCCAACCTTTTTTCTTCAACCCTTAAAACAATGAGTCAGATGTGAAGACGAATTAAATAACTCAATGGCAACCGCAAGGCGGTGTCACCACGTCCTGTCGCAAATGTCGCACTCTATTGTGCCAAAAAACGCCTTTAGAAACCCACCTTTCCCAAGCGCGCCGGACAAGCTAAACGTTGATACGCCCGAGGCAAGAAAAATTCAGCCATCGGACGCTTGAAACATTTTGCTTCAGGCGGAATTCTCGCCTAACTTTCTGCATATTAATGAAGGCAATCCTCGCTCTCGAAGACGGTTCGGTGTTTCACGGACAGGGTTTTGGCGCGCGCGCGTCGGCATGCGGTGAAGTCTGTTTCAACACCTCCATGACCGGCTACCAGGAAATCCTCACCGACCCGTCCTACAAAGGACAGATCGTGACGATGACCTATCCGCTCATCGGCAATTACGGCGTGAATTCGCAGGACGTGGAATCGTGGCGTCCGCACGCCGCAGGCTTTGTCATCCGCGAACTTTCGCCGCTCGTGAGCAACTGGCGCGCGGATTATTCGCTGGGAAAATATCTCGAAGAAAACGGCATTCCCGGAATCCAGGGGATTGACACGCGCGCCTTGACGAAAAAATTGCGCGTGCGCGGCGCATTGAACGGGTTCATTACCACCGAGGAAATTTCCGAGGCCGAGGCGCTGAAACGCGCGAAGGAATTTGTCTTCGTCGGCGTGGATTACGTCAAGGAGGTGACGCATAAAAAGGAATTTCGCTGGGACGAAAAGGACGGGCAGAGCGCGGCATTCGACCTTGTTCGTGGCAATGCGAAAGTGGAGGCGCGCAATTTCCGCAAACCGCTGCCGCCCGCCGACATTCCGATTGTGGCGTTCGACTACGGGATGAAATACAACATTCTCCGCCGTCTGCGACAGCATGGATTTGCCACGCAGGTTCTGCCTGCGACGGCGTCTGCGGCTGATGCGCTCAAGCACAAGCCCGCAGGGATTTTTCTCTCGAACGGCCCCGGCGATCCCGCCGCGCTCAATTACATTGTCCGCGAGGTGAAAACGCTGCTCGACACCGGGATTCCCATTTTCGGCATTTGCCTCGGCCACCAGATTTTAGGCCAGGCGTTTGGCGGGAAGACATTCAAACTGAAATTTGGCCATCGCGGCGGCAACCAGCCGGTGAAGGATCTGGAGTCTGGCAAGGTTGAAATCACCTCGCAAAACCACGGCTTCTCCGTTGATCCAAAAACGCTGCCGTCGGAAGTTTCCGTGAACCGGATCAATTTAAATGATCAGACCGTCGAGGGCTTGCGCCACAAGACGAAGCCGGTTTTCTGCGTGCAATATCATCCCGAAGCATCGCCCGGTCCGCATGATTCGACGACCCTGTTTGCTGAATTTCGCGGGATGATCGGGAAAAAATAATTTCCCGCTTTCAAAGATTTCCGTTTGACTTGAAACTCTTCGTGACCATAATCGTTTTACCGTAATTATGGCCAAACTTGTTATCCAGAACCAGGGCATGACAGGACGCGCGTGCGAATTGCACACGGATCGCACCACCATCGGGCGCGTGGAGGACAACACGTTCCAGATCGCCGATGCGTCCGTCTCCAGCCATCATTGCGAAATCCATCTGCGCGGCAATGAAATTTTCATCCGCGACCTCAATTCGACCAACGGCACGTTCATCAACGATGCACGGGTTGCGGAAAGCGTTTTGAAGCCGGGCCAGATTTTGAAGCTGGGGCAGGTCGAGTTGACATTGGAGTCCGAAGGCGCGGCGGCAACGTCCATTGCAGCGCCCGCCCCGGCCAAGAAGGTGGTGGACGCCACGATGGTCATACCGCGCGGTGTCAGCCTGGGCGACCTGGAAAAGAGCGGGCGTCCGGCCGGTTTCGACACCAGCACGGTTTTTTCCAAAAAGAAAAATCGCGGGAACACTTATTTCCTCATCGGCATCGTCCTCATCGCGATCATTCTTGTTGTCGGCCTGATTTTCGTGCTCAGGCTGGCTGGCAAATAATAAATTGTAATAAATTGGCGGGGACGCAAATTGCCCGCTGCTTCCCCAAGAACCGGATTGTTTTCAGAAATTTTGCGCGCCACACGCCGCGTTGTTTGCAGTTCGCGTGTAAGCCTGATGATTGAGTCGCATCAGTGTCCAATGACTGCTTTTGTAAAAGGCAAACGCAGGTTATTGAAGCGCGTGCGCTGGTGTAAGAGTGGAAAGGCTGCAACTTACTTCTTGAGGCAGGGCACCCACGGTGGACAGGGTGTAAACGCCGCCTGCCGGACAGGTGGGAACGCTCCCGCTGGAGTTCAGCTTGATATAGGGTGAAACGGTGCTGATGTCCGGAATGGGCGAGCCGCTCACTTGACCAGTCTCCATGGCCCATTGGTTGATGCCGGATTCTATCTGGCGCAGGTTGTTGATGCATGCTGCAGCCTGGGATCTGGCGCGGGCGTCGAGCACGTTGGGAATGGCTATTGCAGCCAGCAGTCCGATGATCGTTACTACGATCATGATCTCCAGCAGCGTGAAGCCAGCTCTATGGAAGGTTTTCATGCATGTTTATAAACCAAGCTTGAACAGAACGGTCAATTTATAGTTGCTCAAGTTCGCATCTGCTATAATCACAACTCAACAAAAATAACACTTGTCTCCTTCAAAGTCCAAGCAAGACATTGGAATTTCTTTCAGAAACAGGTGGGCAATAAAAATCAGTTTATCAATAAAAAAAGGAAAGGCTCGAAGCCATTACAGCTTCGAGCCTTTGTATTAGCTAAAGCCGATTATGGCAGCGCGTGCTGCGGTGTTGCAGCAGAAAGACTGCAATATACCTGTTTCAAGTCACCGACATTGCCCGTGCTGTAAGTGCCGCCTGCCGGACAGCCAGGAACGCTGCTGGAGGAGTTCAGCTTGATGTAGGCAGAAACGGTTTGAGTGCCATTAATAGCCGTGCCATTGGATTTTCCATTTTCCAGCGCCCATTCATTGATGCCGGCATCAATCTGGCGGAGGTTGTTGATGCAGGCGTTTGCCTGCGATGTGGCGCGAGCTTTAATGAAGTTGGGGATCGCGATTGCCGCCAGCAGGCCGATAATGGCCACGACGATCATGATTTCCACCAACGTGAAGCCCGCCTTGCGGGATGTTTTGTTTGTTTTCATTTTGTTTGTTTTTCTTTCTTTGATCACGGCGTGAACGAAACAACAGGCGGGTTACTATGATTACAATGTCCGTTCACTGATTGCCTGTTGAAACCGCAACTATCTCGACTATAGCAATGCCGATGCCAAAGTGCAACAACAAAATACTTCCCTTTAATATCCTCAAAAACGGTGTCAAATCAGCAGATAAACAGATGGAAAGGCGCTGGTTCGAAGACTTAAACACATGAAAGGATGTCCGACATTTATACGTCCTGTCACATTTTTGGACAGACAATCCCTAAAATAATGTCTCGGAAGAAATCCTCATTCATTCCCGTTTGATGACAAAACCAAAATTCCAATCAATCGCAATTTGAATGTTTGTCGCGCTCTTGCTTTCTATTGTTTTCCAATCCATGATGCAGATTCGTTTTTAGCCGCCACATGGCTGACATTGATTTAACATGAGCACTGTTTCCGATCTCGATCTTGATTTGGACAAGCTTTTCCAGCCCGCATGGGTTCAGGAAAAGCCGGCGGGCAACCGCTATGAAAAATTTGTCGGCGAACCCGCCGGTCGTGATGACCGCAGCCGCGATGGCCGCCGCAGCAGCCCGCGCGGCGAACCGTTTGGCGCGCGGCGCGACAGCCGTCCGCGTTCCGGTTCAAAATTTGGTGCTGGTAAAAAGGATTTTTCCCGCCGCGATGACCGGAGCGAACGCCGTGAACGTCCTGAACCGCCCCCGCCGTTGCCGGAAATTGCCGTCACCTTTGTGCCCGGCGAAAATGGCGTCGAGTCGCTCGCGCGCCAGATCAGGATGACCGGGCGCTGTTATCCGCTGTTCCAGATCGCGCAGCTTGTCCTGGAAAAGCCGGAGCGTTATTCCGTCCAGCTTGCGGTGAAGAAAAAATCCGACGGCACCACCGCACAGCAGCTTTTTGTCTGCGCGCTCGACGACACGCCTTGGCTTTCGGAGGACGAAGCCGTCGCGCACGTTCTTAAAAATCATTTCGCCACGTTTTACCGGGCCGAGAGCATGGCCACCGAGCCGCCGAAAGGCACTTACACCTTCGTCGCGCAATGCGGTTTGAGCGGCGTGATTTTCGGGCCGCCGAATTATCACGATTACCAGAACCAGTTGCGCAGGCTGCACGCGGAGAAATTTTCGCGGATGCCTTTCGACGTTTTCAAGTCGCGCGTGAAAATCGTGAAGGACGAGGCGATTGTGAAAAAATGGATCGAGGAACAAAGTTTCAAGACGGAATACGCCGTCCTCAACGTGCCCGAACCGCTGAAGCTCGCGACTCTCGAGGAAGTTGAGAAACATTTTCGCGCCACGCACAAGGAGACCATCATCAAGTCCCTCGAAACGCTGGTGATTGCCGGCGTGCCGAGCCGCAATTTGCGCAGCCGAGGGTTGCAGCAGCTTGTCCGCGCCGAGTGGGAACAGCAAAAGTATTTTCCGCTGCAGCTTGCGACGAAACTGAGCCATCAGTTCGCGTCGCACGGCCTGCAATTTTTCAAGGTCAACAAGACCGTCACGCACGTCGCCGTCGCGCGACCGCAATTTCTCGATCTTGAAGCCACGCCAGTTTCCGAAACAATCAAGCGCATCGTCGAGTTCATCAACAAGAATCCGAAATGCACGCGCCGAAAATTGATCGAGACGCTCGCGCCGTCGCCGACGACGATTGAAGTGAAGCCGGAGGAACAGAAGTCCGCCGAGCCGACGCCGGAACAAACCGCCATCATCGCCGATTTGCATTGGCTCGTGCATCAGGGCCATGTTTTGGAATTTGCCGACGGCAAGTTGGACACGGCCAAAAAGCCGTCGCTCAGGCCGCCGAAACCGGAGAACAAAAAAGAAAAGCCGGCGGTCGAAGGTGAGGTTGCAGTGTCAACTGAAACCGTGCCACAAGCTGAAGTTGCGATTGAACCAGTCGCGGAAACTCCAGTTTCAACTGAAGCGGAACTCCCCGCATCCGAACCTGCACCGGTAATTGAGCCTGTTCCTGCCGTCGAACAGCCAAATCAAATTGCTTCCGAGCCGCCGGTTTCCTGATAGAATTCAAAGCATGAGTTTTACCGCGCTCGGACTTTCCGAGAAAATCCTCGAAGGCGTCAAGGCGATGGGCTACCTCGAGCCGACGCCCATCCAGTTGCGCTCGATTCCGCTTGTGCTGTCGGGCCGTGATGTCATCGGCAGCGCGCAGACCGGCACCGGCAAGACCGCCGCGTTCGCCCTGCCAATGCTCTCCAAGCTCGCGCAACATGCGCCCGGTCCGCGTGCGCTCATCCTCGAACCCACGCGCGAACTCGCCGCGCAGGTGGAAACCGCCATCCACGATTACGCACGGTTCACCAATTTGAAAACCACCGTCGTTTATGGCGGCGTCGGCTACGGCCGGCAGACGGACGAATTGCGGGCGGGAACTGATGTCGTCATCGCCACACCGGGACGGTTGCTCGACCACATGGAGCAAGGCACGTTGCGTCTGGACAAGGTGCAATTTCTCGTCCTCGACGAAGCCGACCGGATGCTGGACATGGGATTTTTGCCCGACGTGCGCCGCATCGTTGAAAAATGTCCGCGCCAGCGCCACACTGCGCTTTTTTCCGCGACGATTCCGCCGCAGATCGAAACGCTCATCCAATGGGCGATGCACAATCCCGAAACCATCGAGATCGGCGCCCGCCGCACGCCCGCCGAAACGGTCAAGCACGTCATCTATCCCGTTTCCGATTCACAAAAATCCGACCTGCTCATCCAGTTGCTCGAGCGCGTGAATTACAATTCCGTTTTGGTTTTCTGCCGCACGAAGCACGGCGCGGACCGCATCGCCGGCCTGCTCAAGCGCAACAACCACGCCGTGGCCGTGCTGCATTCCAACCGCACGCAGAAGGAACGAGAGCAGGCGCTGGAAGGTTTTCGCGAGGGCAAATTCGAGGTGCTCGTCGCCACGGACATCGCCGCGCGCGGACTCGACATCGCCGACGTCAGCCATGTCGTCAACTACGACGTGCCGCAGCATCCAGAAGACTACATCCATCGAATCGGACGCACGGGCCGTGCCGAACACAGCGGCGACGCCTTCACCATCATGACCGCCGAGGACGCCAGCCACGTCTTCGCCATCGAACGTTTCATCAGCCAGAAAATCCCGCGCGTGAAGCTGGAAAATTTCGATTACAAATACACGACGCTCTTCGACGAAAACAAACCCGGCGCGCCGAAAGGTTTCCCCGGCAAAGCCCGAGGCTCGCGCGTCCACGGCGGCTACCACTTCGCGCCGGGACGGAGAAGGTAATTTGGTGCAACGGAATTAAAGCTGCGGTGTTCATTCAATTTATGAGTGATGAAAAAAATCCGGCTTTCGGTTTTCGCGAGATAATTGTTTTGGTTTGTGTAACTGGATTCTTTGCTTGGATAGCAATTCCAAATTTTATTAGAACCAGAGCAACTTCTTCACAAAATGCTTGCATCAATAACCTCCGGCAAATTGATGCTGCCGCCAATCAATTTGCGCTGGAAAAGAATTTGAAAGCCGGTAACAAAATTAACTTCCCAGATGATCTGACACCTTACATCAAGCTTAATAGCCAAGGGAAAATTGCGGCTTGTCCACAAGGCGGCATTTATTCGCTCAAAAAAGTTGGCGATAAACCAACTTGCTCGCTCGGCACAACCATAACTCCAGCCCACGTTTTGCCTTGAAACAAATTTCAAGCGCCGTAGGCGCGAAATCTTTGTAGCACCCAAACCAAACAACATCACAAGCTCCGTAGGAGCGGCATATCCCAGACGATTTCGCTCCTACGGAGTTTGGTTCGTTTTAATCCTGATTCTACAAATATGCCGCGCCTACGGCGCTCCAAAATGCCGCAGCAAAATTTGAAAAACATCCGTTGATTCAATCTCCTTCGCGCCCAAAATTTCCGGCTGCGACGTGATGAACACCGGCCAGTCTTTTTTGTCCGCCGGGCGCCGGCCGTGCGAACCTTTCACCAGCGTCGCGTCGATCGGGATCACGTCCATCAGCATCCGCAGGCCGAGTTTTTTTTGCAGCAAGCGCCACGCGATCTTGAGTTTCATCGCTGGAATTTTCGGGTCGAGAAACAATTCCACCGGGTCGTAGCCCGGCTTGCGATGGATGTCCACCGTTCGCGCAAAATCCGGCGCGCGCGTGTCGTCGAGCCAGTAATAATAAGTGAACCAAGCATTCTCTTGCGCCAGGGCAATCAAATCGCCCGCGCGCGGATGGTCAATGCCCGCCGCGATTTTCTCCGCCTGACCCAGAACTTTTTCCACGCCGGAAGTTTTTTCCAGAATCTCGCGCACGGATTTTTCCAGCGACGCATCGTTCAAATAAATGTGCGCGACCTGATGATCTGCCACGGCAAAAACCTTGCTCGCACCCGCATCAAGAATTTCCAAACCGAGTTCGTCCTTCACCGTCAGCCAGCCGCGCTCGCGAAAAATCCGGTTGAGATGCACCGGTGCGTCCACGTTCGTGATGCCGTATTCGGAAAGCAAAACCACCTGCACGCCGCGTTTGCCAAAGAAATCAATCAAGTCGCCGACGATGGCATCAATCTCGCGCAAGTTGCGGTGAATTTTCGGATTCAAATTACTCGAAGCGTCATAAGTTCCATGCCGCTGCAAGTTGTAATCAAGATGCGGCAGGTAAATCAGATTCAGCGTCGGCGAATATATGGTTTCAAGCCACTTTGCAGATCCGGCAATCCAGCGCGAGGCGGCATCGGCTTTGCCTTGCGGCGAATCAATTCCCGCAGCGGGACCCCAAAAACTGAAGAAAGGAAATTCGCCCAAATCTTTTTTGATTTCTTCGCGGATGGAATACGGCCACGAATAAATATCAAACAATTTCCGGCCGTCGGCAGGATACATCGGGCGCGGCGTAATGGAAAAATCCACGCTCGAATACATGTTGAACCACCAGAAACAATTCGCGCAGGTGAAATCTGAATCCAGCAGCCAGAGGTGATTCCAAATTTTGGGTGCGTCCACAATTTGGTTGGACTGCTTCCAAAAATGCACTTCGGAAAGCTCGCGGTTGAACCAGCCGTTGCCGACGATGCCGTGTTCGGACGGCGTCTTGCCTGTGAGATAATTTGATTGTGCAGTGCATGTCACCGCCGGAAATGCGGGCGCAATGTGCGCGAGCGCGCCGCGTTTGCGGAAAGCCGCGATGCGTGGCGTGTGTTCGCCGACGAGCGCCTCGGTGAGGCCGACAACGTTGATGACGGCGAGGCGGTTCATTTTTTCCGTCTGCTTATTTCGTGAATCGCTTCAACGATTTGTGGCGGATTCATTTCATGCACTTCCACGCCGCGACCGATTTCTTTGAGCAACGTGATTGTCAATTCGCCGCCGAGGTGTTCGCGAAATTCTTCGAGGCCGGTAAGGATTTGAAAACTGCCGCCGGAATTTTTTTGAAGTAATTCGTCAGAGAACAATTTGAAATCGAGTTGCTCGAGTAATCTCAAAATACGTTCGCAGGATTTGGCGGCAAGCAAACCGGCGTTACGCGAATAAATCACGTCGAGCGCGATGCCGGTGGCGACGGCCTCGCCATGGGGAATCAGGAAATCGGAAAGCTGCTCCAGTTTGTGCGCGGCCCAATGCCCGAAATCAAGTGGACGCGCCGAACCCATTTCAAATGGATCGCCGCTAGTGGCGATGTGGTCGAGATGCAGTTCGGCACAGCGACGAATCAGATTTTTCATCGCCGCAGGCCCGAAGGAAATCAATTTTTCGGCATCGCGCTCAATCTCGTCGAAAAATTTCGCGTCGCGGATGCACGCGACTTTCACCGCTTCCACGTAGCCGGCGCGTTTGTCTCGTGGTTTGAGCGTGGCAAGCAGGTTGAAATCATTGATGACGGCGAACGGCGGCGCGAATGTGCCGATGAAATTCTTTTTGCCGAAGGCATTGATGGCGTTTTTCACGCCGACACCGGAATCGGCTTGTGACAAGGTCGTCGTCGGGATGCGGACATGGCGCACACCACGATGCGCGGTGGCGGCGGCAAATCCGGCCACGTCCAGCAGCGCGCCGCCGCCAATGGCGATCAGATATGAATGCCGGTCAATATGGTGGCGGTCAATTTGCGAAAGGATTTCAGTGACGATGGCGGGAGAATTTTTCGACGGCTCGCCGCCTTTGATGACGATTGGCGGACAAACGAGCGGCAATTGCGCGACGTGCGCGGAGAAATAATTTTCAATCTGGCGCTCCAATTGTGGCAGCGCCTGCGAAAGCGAATCTTCCAGCGCGACGAGCACTTTGCGCGGCGCGGCGTCGGCCAGCGCATTTTTCAAGACCAGATTGTCCGGGACAAAAACGTCTTCGGTGAAGAAGACGCGCAGTTGCCACCCAACTTGAATCGAACGCTGAATCACGGACATGATTCCAATTTGGAATCGCGGCCGGAGATTTTCGAGTTTATAATTTCACCCTGCGGATACGCTCGTTCCAAAGAAAAGAGTTTTTGCACCAAGGCTTCGCAAAGGGCGCGCGGGACATCTGCGCTCCGGAATCAGCTTCCCACAGCTTTGTCTTCGGGGATTCTCATGCAATAGAACGAGCGATAGACGAAAACGAGCGCAACGACGAAGCAAACGCAGCCGATCCACGGACTCCAGTTTATCGCAGACGGATCGTGCGCTAGGCGTTCCTGAAAATTTTGCGTCATTTCCACCGCGATTTCCGTGGCGAGCAGGCCGAAGAGCGTGGTGAACTTGATGATCGGATTCATCGCGACGGATGACGTGTCCTTGAACGGATCGCCGACGGTGTCGCCGACGACGGTGGCGGCGTGGAGCGGCGTGCCTTTTTGTTTCAAGTCAACCTCGACGATTTTTTTGGCGTTGTCCCATGCGCCGCCGGCGTTGGCCATGAAAATCGCCTGGAACAATCCGAAGAACGCGATGCCGACGAGGTAGCCGATGAAGAAATAAGGATTAAAAAACGGCAGGCCGAGCGCGAAGGCGAAGACGACGATGAAAATATTGACCATTCCCTTTTGCGCATAGACGGTGCAGATTTCGACGACCTTCTTGCTGTCGGCGAGCGATGCGGTGTGCTGGTCAAGGTTGAGGTTTTTCTTGATGAACACAACCGCGCGATATGCTCCGGTGACGACGGCCTGCGTGCTCGCGCCGGTGAACCAATAAATCACCGCGCCGCCCATGAGCAATCCGAAGATGACCTGCGGCTGCACGAGGCTCAAGTGCGCGATGGCATTGCCGAAAACTTTTTCGAGCAGCATGATGATGCCGAAGATCATCGTGGTTGCGCCGACAACGGCGGTGCCGATCAAAACCGGCTTTGCGGTGGCTTTGAAAGTGTTTCCCGCGCCGTCGCCCTTTTCCAGTTCGAGCTTGGCGTCGGCAAAATTCGGTTTGAAGCCGAAATTCTTTTCGATTTCCGAGCTGATGTCGGGCTGCGATTCAATGCGGCTCAATTCATAAACCGACTGCGCGTTGTCGGTCACGGGGCCGAAGCTGTCCACGGCAATCGTCACCGGTGCCATCGCGAGAAAACCGAATGCGACGAGGCCGAACGCGAAAATCGGCGCGGCAAAGGTGAATTGCGCCGGCATGAGCGCGAGCATCGCGGGATTTTGCGAGAACAAATATGCCACAAACATGAGAGCCAAAATCACGAGGCCCATCCAGAACGCGGAGAAATTTCCGGCGACGAGGCCGGACAGGACGTTGAGCGACGCGCCGCCGTGGTCGGAGGCGTTGGTGACTTCCTTGACGTGGCGCGAGCTGGTGCTGACGAAAATCTTCGTGAACTCCATGATGAGCGCGCCCGCGAGCGTGCCGCACGCGATGATTGCCGAGAGCACCCACCAGAGATTCGGCTGCGCCGCGCCGGTCGCGTCCGTGAAATCGCCGAGCAGCAGCTTGCTCGCGATGAAGCAGACGATGATTGAAACGATGGACGTGATCCAGACGAGGTCGGTGAGCGGCGCTTCCCAGTTGAAATTCTTTTTGCCGCCGTAACGCACGTTGGCGACGATCATGTTGAAATAAAACGATCCGAGCGACGCGAGCACCATCAGACCCTGGATTGCGAACAGCCAGATGATGAGCTTGCCGCAGAGAATTGGCGATGCGACCAAAGCCAGCGCGAGAAACGCGATCAACGCCACGCTCGTCACGCCGTAGGTTTCAAAACCGTCCGCCGTCGGGCCGACAGAATCGCCGGCGTTGTCGCCGGTGCAGTCGGCGATGACGCCGGGATTTTTCGGATCATCTTCGGGCAGGTTGAAGACAATTTTCATCAGATCGGAACCGATGTCCGCAATTTTTGTGAAAATGCCGCCGCCGATGCGCAGCACGCTCGCGCCAAGCGATTCGCCGATCGCGAAACCAATGAAGCAAGGCCCGGCAAGTTCCTTGGGTATGAACAGCAGGATGCAGATCATGCACGCCAGTTCCACGCAGACGAGCAGCAGGCCGATGCTCATGCCGGCCTGCAGCGGGATGAACAGCGTTTTCAGCGAATTGCCTTTCAGCGAGGCGAACGCAGCGCGCGAATTTGCCGTCGTGTTGATCCGAATCCCGAACCACGCGACGCCGTAGCTGCCGAGAATTCCGACAATCGAACTCGCCAAGATCACCAGCACCGCGCCGAGCGGCTTGTCCTGCAATCCTTTGAAATAATAGACCATGCAGACGGCGATGAGAACCCACAGCGCCGCGAGAAATTTCCCCTGCTGGAACAGATACGTCTTGCACGTTTCCCAGATGATGTTGGAAACGTCGCCCATGCTTTTGTGGACGGGCAGCGCGCGGGTCTGCTTGTATTGCATCAGCCCGAACGCCGCGCCGACGGCGCAAATGACGAGACCCAGATACAATACGCCGTGGCTGCTCACCACGCCCTGGTAAAATGAAACGTCCTGCAACGACGGCAGGTTGATGTCGGCGTCGCCGGCAAAGGCGCTGGCCGAGAAAAAAATCGCGGCGAGCAGGATTGCCGTGCGGAAAATTGATTTGCTTTTTGCCATAAATGAACGCACAGCCTGCCGAACCCGAGATCAAATTTCCAGCATTTTCTGGTTGTAAATGCGGGGCGCACCTTTCAAAAACAAATCTGCCACGGCTCCAAAACAAAAGCCGCCGGAACGATATATCATTCCGGCGGCGGGCGAAACTGCGATTTGAAGTTGGATTACTTTGATGACGTGGCTGACGGCGTTGCCGCCGTCGCGGGCGGGGTCGGCGAAGCGGTCTTGTGACCGCCGCGGTCCACGATCACCCGTGCGCTCACATAACCCGCGTAAAACTCCGGGTTGCTCTTCTTGAACTGGAGCATCTCCTTGTCCAGATGGTTCCGCAGGAGGCTGATGACGGTCTTGACCGCCGGCGGCATCGTCTTCGTCTGGCCCGCACGCGTGGCGATGGCCTTGCGCGGCGCGGTCTTCGCGGCATCAAACTGCGCCGTCAAACCGTCCAGCGCCGTCACGTCGGTCTGCGTGATGCCGTAATCCGCCAGCCCCGCCAGGTTGGCCGTGGCCAGCGCGGAAATGCGCTTGCCCGTGGCCTCCAGAATGTCTGCGGACATCTTGTCAAGCTGCGGCAGCGTCAGCTCCGTTTGCGCGGCCAGGTTCGGGTCGTTGTTCTTGGACGCCAGCGAACAAAGCTGGCCGCCAATGCGCATGATCTCGTCCTCGTAATCATGGCGCACCAGCACCTTCTTTTCCTCCTCGCCGACGATGGGCGTCTCCTGCTGCTGCGTCTTGCCGCCGACAATGCCGAGGGCGGCGTTCACCGACGTCATGGTGCCGGTCACGGCCTTGTTGCCCGTCCAGATGGTTGAGTTTTGGTTCATATAGGCCGCGACCGTCGCGCCCATTCCGGTTCTGTTGAGATATTTTCTTTCCATAATGGTAATGACGGTTTACGCCTGTGTCCGCAACCGGTCAATAATAAATTTTCAATTTTTTTTGATGGCTGCGGCAGCGTCCGGTCATCCCGCATTTGCAACGGCGAATCCCGCGACTCCGGCGGCATCGTCCGCATTTCAAACGGTGCAGTCCGCGACGGCGACGGAGCCTTCCGCGAACCCGACGGCATCGTCCGCGAAGGCGGCGGCGATGTCCGCAAATCCGGCGGGGTCGTCCGCGAGGGCGACGGTGCCAGCCGCGACTCCGTCGGCCCTCTCCGCAACCGTGACGGGATCGTCCGCAAACCCGGCGGCATCGTCCGCGAAACCGGTGGATATGTCCGCGAGCCTGTCGGAGTCATCCGCGAGGGTGAAAATGGGCAAAACTCGACAGTTTGGGGCTTCCGGGAGGCTGAAAACACCTGCTTCCACACAAATTCAACGCAGAGGCGCAAAGACGCAGAGGTTCTGACAGCCACGGAGTGGCGACCGATAATAGCCCACGGTTTCAACCGTGGGTTGCATCCCACAAAATAATTCTCCCTCTTGCTCGTCACGCCGAAGTCGGACGTAGGCGGGCCGAACGAGGAGAGGGCCGGGGTGAGGAGTCGAATCAAATTCTATTTTGCCTGCGGACTTCCGACCCAATCTTGAAAACCCTTCCAGCCTGTTTCCTTGTAAACCGAATCGGGGGCGGTTGGAATATTGTTCTCTGGACGCGGTGGCAGATTTGGAATTTTTCCAGAACAATATGCTTTCCATGAAACTTGTCCGCCACCTTGCGGACGATAACGCCACAACTCCAATTTGTGAACCCAAGCACGCGACTGTTCAAATGGCCACCAATTTTTATCGTATTTATTTTTGTAACCCATGAAATCTGGAAAATCCGTCCATGCTTTTCCATGTTCTGCTTTTGCGTATTCTACATCAGGGCGGGCAGGAATATCATTTGCTGGCCTTTGGGGTTTTCCCGGCAAGCGACTGGCGCTGTAAGCCATCCATTCATCCACGCTTTTTAATCCAAGGCTTCTTACGAAGGCGCGGGCTTCGTTGAAAGGCAGGAATTTTTTGTATCCACTCCAAACAAATCCCGAATCAAAAAATGCTCCCCACGATGTCCAACCTTGGTTTCGATATACATCTTGAGGATTGCCAGGATGGTCTGGCGGGACTGGCGGCAAATCTGGCCGCTTGCCAGCTCGCCATGCGCGCCATTGTTTTTGTGTTTCCAATCCGAGACTTTGAACGAGTTGCTTCGATTCCTCATAGCTCATTCGATCAAGCAAGGCGAGTTTGCCCCACGCTTGGAGCTGGATGGATTGTGCAAATTTCTCCGCTTCGATTTTAACCGGCAGGATTTCGGCAAAATTGAAGACGACCATTTTCCGACCACTCAACTTTTGGCCACAAGAAATCGTTCTAAATTCTTCGATGATGCGTTTGTCATTGGCGGCCAGCGCACGAAGGACAAACATCACAAACTTGAAAGCGGAACTCTTGACGGCTTCCGAAAGATTTTCGCCATCTTTTACCACCATCGGCACGATGATGTGACCAAGTGTTTTGTCTTCGGCGCGACGCAACGCGCGGCCAGCAGCTTGCACGACATCAATCGTGCTGCCCTTTGGATCGCAAAACATGACACAATCAATGCGCGGCACGTCCACGCCTTCGGTCAGGCAGCGCGCATTGGTTATGAGCGAAGTTTTGGCGGCAAGAAACGCCTGCAATTCGCGATCGCGTGCGCCCGTGGACATTTTGCCGGAAACATGAAAGGACGCGACTTGCGGCTGTTCTGGAAAGGCTTGGTTGAATTGGTCGGACAACTTGCGAAACGCTTTTGCCCGGTCAATGCTGCTGTGAAATGAAACCGCATGACGCACTCCGTATTCTTGAACTGCGCGGCGTAACGCGATGAGGCTGGCGAACGCAGCGGCAGTTACGTCGCTCCATTTGCCTTTGTCTGGTCGCACAAATGAATTTGTTTCGACGAGGCGGCGGATTTCTGACTCTTTCACGCCAATCGTCAAAACTTGGTAGTCGCTCAAGATTGGCGGCTGCGTCTCAATCGCTTCCTTGAATGTCAGCAGTTCGATGGTGTCACCAAACAACTCCGGGTCATCCATCGAAACAATTTCATCCGAATTGCCAGCGTAGCGTCGCTCGGTCGCCGTCATAAATAAACGGCGGTGAATCGGCAGATTTTCGTCAAACAACAAATGTGCAAAACCGCTGGATTTTCGGCCAGCCGTTCGGTGCGCTTCATCGAAAACACCGAAGTCGAAAGTAATGCCCGCCGCGCGGGCGGCAACCGCGAGCGGAATTCCGCTTTGATAAGTCGTGAACACGACGCGCAAAGGTGACTTCATCGAAACCAAATGGTCGCGAATCTTTTCCGGGTTGGTTTCGCACGGCACGCCAAGGTCGTGAACATGAACGACAAGTTCGGGTTTGTCCGGCATCCCCGCAGAATCATCGCTGCAAACACAAAGCCAATCCGGTCGTAATCCATCGGCGACAGCTTCCGCCAACCAAGACGTGAGCGTTTGATTGATGAGCGCCAGACTCGGCACGGCGACGACGACATATTTCGCCTCCAGTCGCCGCGCGAGCCAGTATGCCGTGAGCGTTTTGCCGGAAGCGCACGGGCTGATTAGTTTCCCTCGACGCTTATCGTGGTCGCCGAAAAATCTCACGCTCTTTTCTAGCGCACGCGTTTGATGCGGCCATGGTTCCTTTTGTTTTGGAACGGCGGGAGTCTGTTCAAGCCCGGCTCGCGCCGCTGCATAAATTTCAGTCGACAGATGTTGCCAAGTTTCCGCTGTGCGGAAACCGATGCGAGGATTTCCTTCAAGCAGATCCGTGACACGGTCGGTCGTCGTGCAAACCAGTCCAAAAGAAATTCCGCGACAAATTACAAACGCGAGCGAGGTGAACGTGGAAAGCTCTCGGTGAGTTAACGAACTATTTGCATCTGAACGATACTTCGCTTGAATAGCCCAGAACTCGCCGGTGAAAGTTTCGGCGACAATATCAATACCTTCGTCAGGGCCTGGAAGACTTAGTTTCCGGTGAATATCTTCTGGAACGTCGTCTAATAGCCAAACCGTTTTTAGCAAACTTCGATAGATTGGACTTGTGCGAAGAAAGGCGGTCACGAGCAACGCGAAGGCGTCACCCTTTTCTTTTTCTTTCGGGGAATTCTTGGGCTTTTGCGAAAGAATATCCATCGCCGCCGTAAATTCCGGCCACGAGTTTATACTCTCAAAAAGTTTTGCACCGGCCATGTTGGAAGTATGAAAGATTGCCCAAATAAGTAGAGACGAAAAATCATTGTATTGTTTTGAATTCGACTCCTCACCCCGGCCCTCTCCTCGTTCGGCGAGGAGAGGGAGAATTATTTTGTGGGACGTTTTCCCGGCGTAGCCACTGCGCGGCAACACCGGGCTAATTTCCGTTACGCCTTCAGCGTATATGAATTCTTGGAAATTCGTGTCATATCTCCACGTTTTAGAGCAAACCCAACTGCTTTTCGTGCGGGGCTGGAAAAACGCCGATGATGAGGAACGGGTTGGTCGCCCAACTGTGAAATTCCTTGGTCGTGCCGAGGAAGAAATGCAAATCGGTTTTCAGGAACTGGTCCATGTATTTCTCGCGGACTTTCGCCAGCGCCACCCGTTCGTCGCCGTCGGCGGCGCGGCGGCAGTTCCAAAACAACTGGCCGGTTTCCCAATCCAAGACCTGCATTTCGCTTTGTTTGCCGGCAGCGTCCTCAAAGCGGTAGGAAAACTTGAACGGCAGCTTGGGCATCAGCTTGAACGTCTGCCGCCAGGTGTCGCCGGCAAACAACTCGGCTTGATCCGCATTGCTGCGCATCGCGTCCACTTTGGATTGATCCCACTCGCGGTCGTCCGCTTCCCAGACGAAATCCAGAATCTTGGTCGGCTTGAAAACGGCCAGTGAAAGCTGGTTGGCGTGGGCGGCGGCAATCAGCGGTTCGAGCCGGTCAAAGACTCTCGTCTTCTTGAGCATCAAGTCCCGGCGCTCGCGCCAATTGTCCGCAGTGGCCAGATGGCCGGCGGGCTGGATGTCGGCGGTGTCGGCGAGGTGAAAAGTTTCGGGGCGCGGGTCTTTGGTGTTCCGCACCAGCCGCGTCTCAATCCAGTCGAATTTTTGATAGCGGTCCTTGTAGTCGAGCAGCCGGAAGGGAATCGGATAGAGGCGAACCCACGAACCATCCTCCCGCACGCCAGCCGTGCAAACCAGTTCACCGTGCTTGCGCGAAAGGGTCGGGTAGGTTTTGACGGTGATGAGAACCTTTTCGCGCCCCATAATCCCGGATCAGATGTGATGAGCCGCTAGTTTCGGCCCGAAGGTTTTTTGCAAGGCGTCGGAAACGCAGTGCCGGTGGCATTGGTGCGGCAGCAGCTCGAAACAGGTCAAGGCCACGCGCTGGCCTTCGGCCTGAATCCACCCTGCGATTTTAGCGAGCGTCTGGGTTTGCTTCGGCAGCGTCGTGCGTTCGTAATTGGCGAACAGCTTGTCGTAATCGGTCTGGGTTTCGAGGTCCTGCCGTTTTTCCGACGGGATGCCCAGTTCCGGCAAATGCTCGTAACGAATGCCGACTCTTTCGCACGCATTGCTCAATGTGCTTTTGGAAAAACCATATTTCCGGCTCAACGGATTGCGCCGGACATCGCAAAGCAAGGTCACGCCGTCTTGTAGCAGTTGATTCAGGTAAGCCTCCAGGGTTTTGCTTTCGTAACCGAGCGTGACCAGTCCGGGCGTTTTTTTAGCTGGGCGCGCGGATTCGACGCTGGCGCGGTCTTCTTTCTTTGGCAAAACTTTTTCCACGATTTCGCTGCGCGTCGCGAAATAAGGGTAACGCTGGTAAACATCGGCTACGAGTGCATTGCCGCGCAGGTTTTTGTATTGTTTGGCAAACCGCGCCATTGGTAACGGCGATTTTTCTCCGGCGCGCGCGGCGCGACGGCCTTTGTCGGTCAGCTTCCATGTCTGCTCATCTTCTTCAATCAGCTCTTGCTCCATCAGACGCCGCTTGTCGGCGTAGGACGTGAACGAAAAACAGCCGAAACGATACGGAACAAATTCGTAGCTGGGAGTTGGCTCACCTTCGCGCGTGTAAAGAAACAGAAGCTTTTGGAAGTCTGTTAAGCCGACCGGCTCATTCAGAGCATCCAAAAGTTCAAGCAACACACGTTGGCGGTCGAAAAGCATGGCTCAAGTTATTTCATCCGGCGGCAAACGGCAATGCCCAACCCAGCCGGAATTTAATTACCATTCGTTTTCCGGTTCAAAACAAACTGGAACCCAAAGGCCGCAGCGAACGCCAGGATGATTGCGATGATTGCCGTCACAAAATCCGGCACGCGGAACGAACTGGTTTGGACGCTCGGCGTCACGGAAAGTCCGGGGCCGATGGTGTGGTCGGCGGGCAGCGGCTCGTCGAAGAGAATTTTCACCGGCACGCGCTGGATGACTTTCACGAAATTGCCCGTCGCATTTTCCGGCGGCAACAAGCTGAACGCTGCGCCGCTGCCCGCCTGCACGCTGTCCACGTGCGCACGGAATTTTCTGCCGCCGAGCGCGTCAATCTTCACGAACGCGCTCTGGCCGGGCTGCATTTTTTTCAACTGCGACTCCTTGAAGTTCGCCACGACCCATACTTCCACCGGCACGATGGACATGATTTGCTGGCCGGTTTGGAGATAATCGCCGGTTTCCACCTGCTTGCGCGTGACGCGCCCGTCGGCGGGCGCGAAAATTTTCGTGTAGGACAAATTCAACTGCGCCGACGCGACATTGGTCTGCGCCTCCTGCCATTGCGACGCTGCCAGGCCGACTTCCGCCTGCGCCGCCGCGAGCTGCGAATGGGACTCGTCCACTTTCGAGGCTTGAACGGCTGCATTTTCCTGCGCGGACACCAAGTCAGCCTGCGCCGAACTGTTCGCGGCCTGCGCGGCGTCAAATTCCTGCTGCGAAATCGTCTTGTCCGCCAGCAAAGATTTGGCGCGTTCGAAATCGCTCGCGGCAAGTTTCGCGCCGGCCGCTTTCGCATCCATGTCCGCCTGCGCCTGCCGCGCGGAGGCCTCGGCGGTCGCCACTTTTTTGCGCATCAATTCGTCCGCCGCCATGATGGTTTTGACGTTGGCGTCCTGCGATTGCGCCGCCGATTGTTTTTGCGCGACGGTGATGGCGTAATCCGACGGGTCAATCTCAATGAGCAAATCGTTCGAATGAACCATCTGGTTGTCCAAAACGTGAACGGCGGAAACCTGGCCGTCAATGCGCGGCGCGATGGAAACGATGTGCCCGGCGATGAACGCGTCGTCGGTGGATTCGTGCGTCAAAGCGGTAAAAAAATAATCCAGCCCGACAAACAGAAGCATGGCGAGGGCGACCGCTGCCGGCCAGATGAACAGCGGCGAATTCAATTTTGCCAGTTGCCTGCCATTGCCGTTGGCGGCGGGCGGAGCCGGTTGATTTGGATTTTCACTCATGGCGGAAATTATTTTTCAACGGGCAAAAGTCTTTCCTTGGTGTGATCTTTGGCGATCAAAATGTAAATGCTCGGAATGACCAGCAGCGTGAACAGCGTGCCGATGCTCATGCCGGCGACGAGGATGATGCCGATGGAATTGCGCGCCGCCGCGCCTGCGCCGGTGACGAGCGTGAGCGGGAAATTGCCGGCGATGGTCGCTGCCGTCGTCATCAGCACCGGGCGCAACCGCAGCAGCGCGCCTTCGCGGATGGCCTGGATTTTCGTCCGGCCCTGCCGCTGCATTTCATTCGCAAATTGAACGATGAGAATTCCGTTTTTCGCAATCAATCCGACGAGCGTGATCAATCCGACTTCGGAATAGGTGTTCATCGTCGTCGTCCAGCCGTTCGTGAAAAACGGCATGTTTGGGTTTGGCATTTTCAGAAAACAAAAAATGAGCGCACCGAACATCGCGAGCGGCACGGAGCCGAGGATGATGATGAACGGGTCGCGGAAACTGTTGAACTGCGCCGCGAGCACGAGGATGATCAAAACAACCGCGAGCAAAAATGACGGCAGGAATTTATTTCCTTCCTTGCGCAAAAACCGCGAGTCGCCGGTGTAATCCAGCTTGTAGCCGTCCGGCAAAATCTTCGCGCTTTCGGTTTCCAAAAATTTCAGGGCCTGTTCGAGCGGCACAATCGCGACGCCGCTCATCTTGACGGAGTTCAATTGCTGGAAACGGTTCAGCGAGCGCGGCGTCGTGTGTTTTTCGAGATGCGCGAACGTGCTGACGGGAATCAAACGGTCGGCCGGGCCGCGGACGTAGGTGTTTTCCAACTGGTTCGCATCGAGGCGCGCGCCGCGGGCGAGTTGCGGAATCACTTTGTAGCTGCGTCCGGAGAAATCGAAGCGGTTGACATAATTTCCGCCGACGAGCGCGGCCAAATCCGAGCCGATGGTCGTCATGTTGAGGCCGAGCGTGGCGACTTTGTCACGGTCAATGACCAGTTCCTCTTCCGGCTGGTCCACTTTCGTGTCAAGCATCGGCGGAAAGGCGAACATCCCGTTCGTCGTGCATTCCAATTGCAACTGCTGCGCGTATTTCAAAATTTCCACCGGCTCGGCGGTGGATTCCAAAATCAGATTGACCGGCAAAAATTCCCCGCCGGTCGGCAGCGGAGGCGGCGTGCCAAGAAAAAGCCGGATGCCCGGAACATTGTTCACCATCGCCTGCACTTCCGGCAAAATCTGGAAAACGGTGCGCTTCCGGTCGCCCCACGGTTTCATCACCATGCCGCCGAAACCGGAATCGGGAAACGTGATCTGAAAAACCTGGTCCCGCTCCGGCACGCTCATAAATGCGCGGCCAACTTCATCGGCGTAAAACGAAGTCTGCTCGATGCTCGCGTCCGGCGGCGTGTCGAGGGCGCCGAAAATCACGCCCTGGTCTTCGTTCGGCGCGGGCTCTTTCGCAGCCCACGCCATTTTGAACATCGGAATCGTCAGCAGCGTCAGCCCGATCCAGACCGTGTAAATCAGCGGACGCCGCGCGAGCGTCCAATCCAGCACGCGGCCGTAAAAATTTTTCAGCCGGTCGAAATCGCGGTTGATGCGCCCGGCCAATCCGCGATCTTCGCGGTCGTGGCTCAACAATTTGGACGCCATCAGCGGCGAAAGCGTGAGCGCGACAATTCCCGAAATGAAAACCGCGCCGGCGAGCGTCAGCGCAAATTCGTGGAACAGCGAGCCGGTCAATCCGCCTTGAAACGCAATCGGCGCATAAACCGCCGCGAGCGTGATGGTCATCGCGATGATCGGGCCGACCAGTTCGCGCGCGCCGAGCAGCGCGGCGTCCGTCGGTTTCAAGCCTTCGCGGACATGACGCTCGACATTTTCGACGACGACAATCGCGTCGTCCACGACAAGCCCGACGGCGAGGACAATCGCCAGCAGCGTGAGCAGATTCAGGGTGAAGCCGAAGATCTGCATCAGAAAAACCGCGCCGATGAGCGACAGCGGAATCGCCACGAGCGGAATCAGCACCGAACGCAGCGAGCCGAGAAAAAGAAAAATCACAATCGAAACGATGATGAGCGTGATGACGAGCGTCTTGATCACTTCGCTCAATGCGTCGGAAATATATTTGGTCGCGTCGTAGGCGACTTTCGCGTTCAAGCCGGTCGGCAGGTTTTTTTGAATCGCCTCCATTTCCGCGCGGACGCGCTTCATGACATCGAGCGAATTGGCATTCGGCAAAACCCAGATTCCCATGAACACCGCGCGCTCGCCGCCGAAGCGCACTTCGCTGTCGTAATCTTCCGCGCCGAGCACCACGTCGGCCACGTCGCTCAAGCGCACGAGCTGGTCGCCGTTTTGCTTGACGACGAGATTTTTGAATTCGTCCACGCTGCGCAAATCCGTGTTTGCCGTCAGGTTGACCTCCACGAGCGAGCCTTTTGTGTGGCCGACGGCGGAAAGAAAATTATTTGCCGCGAGCACCTGGCGGATTTGGTCGGGACTGATGTTGTAAGCAGCGAGCCGGTCGGGCTTGAGCCAGATGCGCATCGCGAACGTGCGGCCGCCAAGCAAATCGGCTTTTTGGACGCCTTCAACCGCCGTCAATTGCGGCTGGACGACGCGCGTGAGATAATCCGTGATCTGGTTCGCCTCCAAAATGTCCGACGAAAAACTCAAATAGGCCGACGCGAATTGCGAATCGGCTGTGACAATGGAGAGCGTGGGAATTTCCGCTTCCGGCGGCAAATCGTTGCGCACCTGGTCCACTTTTGAGGCAATTTCACCGAGCGCCTTTTTGGAATCGTAATTCAGCCGCAAATGCACCGTGATGGTCGAGAGGCCGAGCTTGCTGGCCGATTCGATGTAATCAATGCCGTCGGCGGCGGCGATGGCGCGTTCGAGCGGCTGCGTCACAAATCCACGCACCAAATCCGCGCTTGCGCCGACATAGACCGTCGTCACCGTGACCGTCGCATTTTCGCTTTGCGGATATTGCCGGACGTTCAGCGAACGGATGGCCTGCAAGCCCGCGATCAAAATGATCAGGCTGACGACAATCGCCAAAACGGGACGGCGAATGAACAGATCGGTGAAGGATTTCATGCGCGCGGATTAGCTGTTCGGAGGAGTCGGCGAGAGCGAAGGTTTCGGCGAGCCTTCGTTGTTCTCCTGAACGCTGACGCCGTTGTGCAATTTGAAAATGCCCGCCGTCGCCACGCGGTCGCCGGCCTGCAAGCCCGATTCGACGCTCACAAAATCGCCATGCGTGCGGCCCGTGCGGATGATTTTTTGCTGCGCGACCAAATTGGTGGCAGGCATGTTTGTAATTCCAGCTTGTGCGGCAGTCAGAATCACATAAACCGAATCGCCGTAAGTCGCGCTCAAAACCGCCGTCGCCGGAATCGCCAGCACCGGCTGCGCCTGCGGCAGGACGACCTCTACGCGCACGAACATTCCCGCCCGCAGCAACTGGTTCGTGTTTTCAAACGTCGCGCGCAACTGCACGCTTCGTGTCACCGCGTCCAAATCCGGATTCATGGCCGTCAACGTGCCGGTGAATTTCTGGTTGGGATAAGCGTCACAGCTTGCCTGCACCACCAGCCCGGTCTGGAGCTGCGACAAATCCTGCTGCGGCAGCGAAAAATCCGCATACACCGGCGTCAGCGATTGCAGCGAGATCAGCGACCGGCGCGCGTCCACCGATGCGCCGACGTTCACCAGCCAGATGCCCAGCCGCCCGGCGAACGGCGCGCGGATGGTTTTCTTTTCGATGGTCGCCCGGATGACGTCGGTGTTGGCGGCGTTCTGCTTGAACGTCGCCTCCGCCTGATCCAGCTCCGACTGGGAAACGGTGTTGTCGGTGCGCAGGCTGCGCGTGCGCTCGGCATTGAGCCGCGACAATTCGGTCTGCGCCTCGGCCGCGCGCAATTGCGCCTCCTCGGTGGACGTGTCCAGTTGCAGCAGCAAGTCGCCCTTCGCCACCACCGTGCCGTCCGGCACCGCGATTTTCGTCACCGTGCCCGGGACTTCCGGCGCCAGCGTCACGCCGTTTTGCGGGTCAATCGAACCGACGGCGGTGAGCGTGTCCTGCCAGTTTTCCTTTTGCGCGACGACGGATGAAATGGTTTCCACTTCCGCCGGCCATTTCCCTGCCATCAGCTTGCGTATCTGCAAGAACTTCACGCCGGCCAGGACGACGAAAAACGCCACGACCACCAGAATCCCGAAAAAGATTTTCCGTTTCATTGGAGACGGAATTTATTTTCACCAAAGCCATTTGTCAAACACTTGTTTGAATTATCTGTTCGAGGTCCTGCGTGGCGGACCTTGCCTGCACAAAGACGGATTTGTCCCGCGAGGAGGATTATTATTTTGAGCCGGTTCCGGCTGCGCGCTGCCGGACTTTGGAATGGCGGCGGCCGTAGAAGAAATAAACGCCGATGCCAATGGCCATCCAGACGATGAGCCGCGCCCAGGTGTCGGCGGGCAGGCCGGACATCAGGAAAATGCAGAAGGCGACGCCGAGCGGCGCGACGAGCCAGAACGCCGGGACGCGGAAGGGGCGGTGGATTTGCGGGTCGGTGAAACGGAGGACAAAAATGCCGGCGCAGACAATCGCAAACGCGAGCAGCGTGCCGATGGAGACGAGTTCGCCGAGCAGCCCGATGGGAAACAGCCCGGCGATGAGCATGGCGGCCGCGCCGGTGACGATTTGCGCGATCCACGGCGTCCGGAATTTCGGATGCACCGTGCTGAAAACCGGCGGCAGCAGGCCGTCCTTGGACATCGTGTAAAAAATCCGCGGCTGGCCGAGCAGCATCACGAGAATCACGGATGACAATCCGGCGATGGCGCCGACTTTGATGAAAAAGGTCAGCCAGGACAGCGACGGCCCGAGCGAGTTGATGGCGACGGCGATGGGAGCCGAAACATTGAGCTGCGTGTAATTGACGACGCCGGTCAGCACGAGCGAAACGACGATGTAAAGGACGGTGCAGATTCCCAGCGAAGCGAGCAGGCCGATGGGCATGTCGCGCTGCGGATTTTTGGATTCCTGCGCGGCGGTGGAGACGGCGTCAAAGCCGATGTAGGCGAAAAAAATCACGCCCGCCGCGCGCAGCACGCCGTGCCAGCCGAAGTTTCCGGCGGCATCAATTGCCGGCACGAACGGATGCCAGTTGGCCTTGTTGATGTAGGCGACGCCGACGCCGATGAACGTCAGGATGACCGCGAGTTTCAGCGCGACGATGACGTTGTTGAAATTCGCCGATTCCTTGATGCCGATGACCAGGAGGATTGTGACGACGCCGACGATCAGCATTGCCGGAACATTCAGCACGGCGCCGGTGCTGACCCAGCCTTTGACGAAAAGCTGCCAGAGGTTCCACCATTCCGCGCCGGGCGGGGTGACGTGATTGTAAGGCGCGGAGGTGAACGCGGCGGGAATCGTGACGCCAAAGTCCTTCAAAAACGAGACGACGTAGCCCGACCAGCCGACGGCGACGGTCGAGGCGGCGAAAAGATATTCGAGGATCAAGTCCCAGCCGATGATCCACGCGACAAATTCGCCGAGCGTCGCATAGCCGTAGGTGTAGGCCGAGCCGGAAATCGGAATCATGGAGGCGAATTCGGCGTAACAAAGCCCGGCGAAGGCGCAGGCGATTCCGGCGAGGACGAATGAACAGACAATCGCCGGCCCGGCGTATTGCGCCGCCGCGTGGCCGGTCAGGACAAAAATGCCCGCGCCGATGATCGCGCCGATGCCGAGCGAGGTGAGGTTGACCGGGCCGAGCGCGCGCTTGAGGCGCTGGTCGGCCAGCGCCTCGGCCTGCAAATCAGCTACGCTCCGCCGGGCGAATAAATTCATGCGGCAGTTTTTGACCTGCCGTGCGCGGAGTCAAGAAAAGTCCGGCGCAATTTCATTTCAAGTCGCGATGGCGGGGCCGGTCACGGGCCGATCAGGACGCGGTAGAAGCGCTGTTTGTTGGTGGCGTTCGGGTCGGTCAAATTGAAGACATTGGTGGTCGTGCTGTTGGTGATGAAGAGCGAAGTCCAGTTTGTGGAAATCAAATTGGTTGACAACTGGAGCGTGTAATTTTGATTGGACGCGCCGATGAGCTTCATCTGGAACAGATTTGTCAGCCAGCTTGGCGAGCCGAGGACGGGCTTGGGATTGACGGTGATTGCAAGAACTTTATTTGTCGTGGTGGAATTCGCGTCCGTCATCTGCACTTTGAAACTGCGGTTTGTGCTCATCGTCGGCGTGCCGGAGATGAGGCCGCTGTTGAAGTTCAGCGATAATCCGAGAGGCAATCCGGCTGAACCGGCGGCAAGCTGCCAACTGCCATAAGGCGTCTGTCCACCAGCAGCGCCCAGTTGCGCGCTGTAAGGTGCGCCGACGTTGCCGTTGGGCAATGAAACATTTGTGATGACCAATGGCGGCAACGGCGGATTGACGATGGTCAGATACATTGTCTGGGGAGGGCTTGAATTCGCTGCGGCGTCAGTCACTATCACGTCAAAGGAATATGTGTTCACTGCGGTTGAGGGCGTGCCGGAAAGAACGCCGTTGGTGGCCAAAGTCAGATTCGCCGGCAGGGCGGAATAGTTGGCAATTGCCCAGCTATACGGCGTCACGCCGCCGGAGGCTTGAAATGTCTGGCTATAAAATGTCCCGTTCGTGCCGTTGGGCAGAGAAGCCGTCGTGATTTGCAGCGGTGAAATACTGCCGAGGGTAAATGTCACCG
>Ga0181529_10001847_pt1 | contig 26459 bp, 17 predicted proteins | sample PEATcosm2014_Bin_36_FD_119763 | JGI IMG/M metagenome (GOLD analysis project Ga0181529, IMG submission 119763) | Peatland microbial communities from MTU Mesocosm Facility, Houghton, MI, USA - PEATcosm2014_Bin10_30_metaG | ecosystem: Environmental > Terrestrial > Soil > Wetlands > Peat | place... | reverse complement strand
ACTGGGCGGCATGGACTGGATCGAGTATGTGCAAATCTTCGAGAATCGCGGGGCGATGATGGGCGCCAGCAATCCCCACCCGCACGGCCAGATATGGTCCACCGGCTTTGTCCCCGACGAACCGGCCGCCGAGACCCAGGCCCAGCGCGAACACCTGGCCAGCACCGGCCATTGCCTGCTGTGCGATTATGTCGCGGCGGAGCAGGCTGCGGCCGAGCGCGTCGTTTTCGAAAACGAGCACTTCATGGCGCTGGTGCCTTGGTGGGCTGTCTGGCCGTTCGAGGTGCTGCTGGTTTCCCGCCGCCACCTGGGGGCGATGCCTGAACTGAACGACGCCGAACGGGACGGATTGGCGGACGCGCTGAACCGGGTGGCCACCCGGTTCGACAACCTCTTCGAGACCAGCTTCCCCTACACCATGGGATTCCATCAGACCCCGACGGATGGGAAAGATCATCCCGAATGGCATTTCCACGCGCACTTCTATCCGCCGCTGCTGCGTTCGGCCACGGTGCGCAAATTCATGGTGGGTTTCGAGATGCTGGGCATGCCGCAGCGCGACATTACTCCCGAGGACGCCGCCCAGAGGCTGCGCGACTGCTCGGAGACGCATTTCTGGCCCAGGGGCTAGAGCATTTTCGGAATACAACTAGACTTTTTGAAGGGCGTGCAAGGTGGCTTATTCTTTGGGAAAAAGCCACTTGAGTACGTGCTTTCGGTCTACACCAATTCCGAAAATGCTATAACAGGGTCAATCCCCGTACAGAATTCCGTGCTCCATCCTTTCCGCGTTCTCCGCGGAAAGGATGGGAAATCCATACCCTCAAAATGTTTTGGCGATAGAAAGGGGAAGCCGGCTGTTCCGCGTGCCTATCGGCTTGCGGCGGCCGGCTTTCTTGCGCGCACGTGCAGGAACAGTGGAGCGATTCGGGTGTCGGCGAGGATCGGCTGAGCTTCCGCTAGCTCAATGCTGGCGCTGGGCTCCTGCAACTGCTCGATGATCAACCCGGCGGCGCAGAGCATCTCGACCCATTGGCTCAGCGTGCGATGGAATACCGGGATGCGGAAGGGTTCCGAACTTTCCCTCTCTTCCTGGGGGAGCGTTTGAAACTGCCAGGTTTCCAACCGGGGTTCGCCGGTATCGAAATAGCCACCTACCTCAATGCCAAGGGTGATGCCGTCGGGCCCGCGCAGGACCTTGCGATGAGGTGGGGCGAAGCAGGGATGCAAGATGGAGAATTGCAGAAAGCCGCCGGGACGAAGGACGCGCTGGGCTTCCTTCAAGGTTCGGCCCTGGTCCGGCATATCCATCAGCTACATGAAGGCGGTTGCGAAGTCGAAGCGGCCGTCGGCGAAGGGCAGGGCGGTGGCGTAGACGAGCCGGTAGGCGATCCCGGCCGGGTTGGCCGCTTCGGCGGCTTGCGCATGATGGATGAGCGTGGGTGCGATGTCGATGCCGTTCATGTGTGCGCCCAAACGGGCGACTGCGCGCGTACCGGAGCCTTCGCCGCAGCCCAGATCGAGGCCAAAGAGGCCTTCGACCGGCGGCAGCATGGAGAGGAAGGCCGGCATGTTCAGAGCATCCCGGTAGACGTCGTATCCGGCTCGGATCTGACGGGTCCACGCTTGCGCGTTGGCTTCCCAATAAGCGGCGACTTGGGCGGCATGCATGGATTTCCTCCTCACACAGATCATGAGAGCGATTCTGCTTCGAGGGATCAAGGGGGAAATACGGCGGCCGGAGGGTGTGGTGAGCTCGCTGGGATTCGAACCCAGGACCCACGCCTTAAAAGGGCGTTGCTCTACCTACTGAGCTACGAGCTCGTTCAAGGCCGCTCTATCCAAATTACCACAGGGCGGGCTTCGCTGCTTTCTCCGGAGTGGCGATCCCCGGCAACAGGACGCTCGCCCCGCTGGGACCACGACAAGGCACCACTCCTGGGCATGGCAAGCTCCTGGAATCGGGCCGGCCGGGGTTCTTGGTTTTCACAGGCAAAAACTGCACGGATGGGTCGCGGAGCACATTGGCCGTAACCGGTCGTGGGGCTCGGGCAATGGAGCTGCGAGCGCCCTGGCTTGTTGGATTCGGAGAGCTTCGCGGGAAGGCCTCGCAGGAAGATAAGTGGCGCCGATTCTCTGCGGGAATCGAAGCCTTCCGCGTTACCATGGTGATGAACCTGGTTGAGGCTGACCGTAGCGCCTCGTATCGAGCAGAGAATAAGGTGTTTCGCGCCTTCCGTATGACAAGAAAGTGGTAGAGGGGTAACGTTACAAGTGTTATTGTTCTGACAACAGCGTTGCGGCTAGGCTTTTGGGTAAGGTTACCTTCGGTGTGGGCGCTTGGACCCCTGTTTACCGCAAAGCAGCACCCTCAGGAAAAGACAGCGGCAACGTGGGCATTGCAATCCATACCGACGGGTACAAGGATGGAAGATGACTGATCGCAAAGCGCTGGATGATCAGAACGAGACCCCGGAAGACGTTGCAACCCTGTATTCATGGGCCAATCTGCACGGGGCGAAGTACCGGGACTTTTCGGTCTCGCGGGCACAAACCCGGGAGAAAGCCCGTCTGCGGGTGCAAGAAGCCATTGAAGCGGAACGCCGCCGGGCTCATGAAGAGCTTGAAGCTCTAAAGGCCGCCGAAGCGGAGCGCGAGGCCGCGGCAATTCGCAATGCGGAAGCCGAGCGCCAGGCCGAACTGGCCGCGCAACAGCGCGCCTATCAAGCCGAACAACAGGCCGCCATGCAGGCCGCCCGGCAAGTTGCCGAGGAAGCCAAAAAAAGAGCTGCGCAGATGGCCGCCCAGCAGGCTGCCGAGGAAGCAAGGCAACAAGCTGCGCAATTGGCTGCCCAGCAGCAGGCTGCCGAGGAAGCAAGGCAGCAAGCCGCCCAGGAAGCAAGACAGCAAGCCGCGCAGGTGGCCGCCCAGGAAGCAAGACAGCAAGCCGCGCAGGTGGCCGCCCAGGAAGCAAGACAGCGAGAGGCGCAGTTTGCCGCTCGGCAAGCCGTGCAGCAGGCTGCCCAACAAGCTGCCCAGCAACGCTTTTGGGAGCGTCCGAAACCGGCAGGTAGTTTCGCACCCCCGGCTCCGGGCCTGGTCGTGCCAGCGCCAAACCAGGCGCCCCCGGCCGAGCCGTATTACCCGCCGCAGGCCTATTCGGAGCAGGCTCCGCAAGCGCCGTTTCCGGTTTCTGCCCCGCCTTACCGGCGGGCCGCGAGTCCGCCGCAATACTCTTCGGCGCACGAAGAGAGCTACATGCAGCAGCGCAACCGCTGGGCTCCGCCCGATCCGAGGGAGAATCCGGGCCGTCCAGCATGGTTGGTGTCAGACAGCGCAGACAGCGCCGGCCAACCCATCCCGCCAGCGCCCGAAGATACCCTGCAGGGATCGCGGGATCGTCTGACCTCCCGCTGGTTTGCATTGAAGGGTGTTTTCGAGGGAACCAGCCCGGCTACGGAAGCCGCGCCGGCTCCCGCGGCTTCGCGCGCTCCGGTGCTAGCTGTCTTTTCGCTGGCTGGCGGAGTGGGCAAGACGAGCTTGGTGGCCACATTGGGCCGCGCCCTTTCCGCACGAGGCGAGCGGATCTTGCTGGTGGACACTGCGGCTTACGGCCTGCTCCCATTTTTCTTCGGCGCCCGTGACCAGCGTCCCGGCATGTTGCGCACCTTCAGCCCTCCGGGAGGCAGCGGCGACGCCGCGATACAGATGATAACCATCGATCCCGAGACCCTGGGACCGGAGACAGCGCCCCAGGAAACCCTGACGGGCGAAATCTCGAAGTTTTCCCGCGGAGTGAGCCGCGTCATCGTGGACTTGGCGACCGCCTCCGGGGCAGTCACCCGCCGGGTGATGCGGTTGACTCCGACGGTTCTGGTACCCGTGATCCCAGACATGAACTCGGTGGTGAGCGTCAGCTCGATCGACGCATTTTTCCACCACAATTCGAGTCTGTGCGGCAAGCTGGTCGAACCGTACTATGTGCTGAATCAATTCGATGCCTCTTTGCCCTTGCACCTGGATGTTCGTGAAGTTCTTCGCGAGCAACTCGGCGATCGCTTACTGCCCTTTGCACTTCGCCGCGCCCCTCAAGTCAGCGAAGCGCTGGCCGAGGGAATGACGGTGATGGATTACGCTCCCAACTCGACGGTGGCCGAGGATTTTGGCAACCTTGCCGGCTGGGCGAAAAGCCTTGCATCCGCCGCAAGCAGCGGTTTTCGCGGCGTGCGCTGGAGTGAACGATGACGGCGACAGACCTTTGGCAGGATATTGGAGCCGGAGAGAACATATTTACCAGGTTTCTCCGCCTGGTCATCCTGCTTGTGGCGGTAGTCGTTTTCTATTTTCTAGCCGTTCTTCCGCTGAGTTGGCCGCAACAGGCGGTTTGCGGGCTGCTGACCCTGCTGATGGCATTGGCCCTGGGCCGCGGCTCGGATTCCTACCTGATCACGCTCACGTTGATGATGATGTCGACGTTCTGCACGTTTCGCTATGGGTATTGGCGCATTCTGCAGACGGTGCGCTTCTTTCAGGACCCGGGCAATCACTGGGGCGCGCTGGACGCGTTCTTTATCATGAGCTTGATTCTGGCCGAGCTCTATGCATTCTTCATTCTCTTCCTGGGGTACTTTCAGACCGTATGGCCGTTGCGCCGGGCGCCGGTGGCGCTGCCGGACAACAGCGACGAGTGGCCGCACGTCGACGTCCTGATCCCCACTTATAACGAGCCGCTGGATGTGGTGCGCTACACCGCTCTGGGCGCGCTCAATATGGACTGGCCAACCGACAAGATGCACGTCTACATCCTGGACGACGGGCGGCGCAAGGAGTTTGAGCAATTCGCATTCGAGGCGGGCATCGGCTACAAAACCCGCTCGGACAACAAGCATGCCAAGGCCGGCAACATCAATACCGCGCTGAAGAGCATGAGTTCGCCCTATATCGCCATCTTCGACTGCGATCACGTGCCGACCCGCAGCTTTTTGCAGATGACCATGGGCTGGTTTCTGCGCGATCGCAAACTGGCCATGTTGCAGACGCCGCACCATTTCTATTCGCCCGACCCGTTCGAGCGCAACCTGGCGCAGTTTCGCGTGATTCCCAACGAAGGCGAGCTCTTTTACGGAATCGTGCAGGACGGAAACGACTTCTGGAACGCGTCGTTCTTCTGCGGCTCCTGCGCCGTTCTGCGCCGCAAGGCGCTGGACGAGATCGGTGGTATCGCTGTAGAGACGGTGACCGAGGATGCCCATACTTCGCTGCGCATGCAGATGAATGGCTGGGGCACGGCCTACATCAACATTCCCCAGGCGGCCGGACTGGCTACCGAGCGTCTCTCGGCCCATGTGGGCCAGCGCATTCGCTGGGCGCGGGGCATGATCCAAATCCTGCGCACTGACAACCCGCTCTTCGCGCCTGGCCTGAAGCTGCCGCAGCGGCTGTGCTACTTCAACGCGATGTGCCACTTCCTGTATGCGGTTCCGCGGCTGATCTTTCTCTCTGCGCCCTTGATCTATCTGATTCTGTCGCACACCAACGTGCCGGGGTACTGGGCCGCCATCCTGGCCTACGCACTGCCCCACCTGGTGCTTTCCAACGTGACCAACTCGCGCATCCAGGGTGAACACCGGCACTCGTTCTGGAACGAGGTCTACGAGACAGTGCTGTCGCCGTATATCCTGCTGCCTACCATGATGGCGCTCATCAATCCCAAGCTGGGCAAGTTCAATGTGACGGCCAAGGGCGGGGTCGTGAAGAGGACTTTCTTCGACGCCAAGATTGCGCAGCCGTTCCTGATCCTTCTGCTGTTTAACATTGCCGGGCTGATCATTGCCATTCCGCGCTTCTTCATCTGGGATAGGGACCGGCCGGGCACCGTTCTGATGAACGTAGCCTGGGCCTGCATCAACGTTGTCATTCTGGGTGTTTGCACCGCTGTGGCGCGGGAGATGAAGCAACTGCGGACCACGGTCCGCATCAATATCGTGACCCCGGTGATGGTAAAGCTGCCCGACGGACGGATGATCGCCGGAGAGACCACCGACATGTCCAGCGGCGGGACCTGCATTCGCTTCAACGAAGCTGTGGACCCAGGCGACGAGACGCATGTCCACCTTGCTTTTCCGCTGCCCGCTGTTTCCACCGAGTTGAACGCTACGGTCGTCTCCTGGGAAGGCGGTTTGTTGCGGGTCCGTTTTGAAGATCTATCGATTCCCGAACAGGAAGTGCTGACGATGGTGCTATATTCCCGCGCGGACTCGTGGCTGGGCTGGGGAGAGTCTCGTGAAAGCGATAACGTGTTGCGCAGCATGGGGCGTATCTTCCAAATCTCCATGCGCGGCTTGGCCTCGACCTTCCAGAGTCTATTCACGGGCAGGGATAGAGGAGCCCCGAAAAGAGGGGCGCTGTCGGTCGTCAATTCGATCATTATCTTTGCGATGGCCGCTCTTCTGGCCGGCGGTGCGCAGCAATGCCTGGGGCAGGTTCAGGGCTTTGCCGGGGCGCTCCCGGAAGGGGCAGCTGCTCAGAACCCACCGGCTCCTCCGGGGCAATTCCGCGATAAATTCACGCTCAACGACGCTGGCTCACCGCCCATTGAGCTGCACAGCATCGACACCCGCCACGATGTCTATTTCACGCTGCCCCAGACCCACGTGGTCCGCAACGCGAAGATCCACGTCTACTACGCGTTTTCTCCCAGTCTTTTGCCGCAGCTCAGCCACCTCAAGCTGATCATGAATGGGACGCTGTTTGCCACCATTCAGCCAACGCCGGGGCAGGGAGCTGGCTCCGACAGCCGGGATGGCGAGGCCGAATTCACCATTCCGCCCGAGCTGCTGGTGCATAACAACACTCTGACCATCCAGTTCATAGGGCATTACGTCCTGGTTTGCGAGGACCCGGCCAACACCACGCTTTGGGCGCGCGTGCATCGCAATACCTTCCTCGATATCGATGGCGATTTGCTGCCGCTGGCCGACGACCTGAAGCAGTTGCCCATGCCGTTTCTCGACCCGGCGGTCATTCAGCCGTTGAGCATTCCGATTGTTTTCAGCAGTACCCCGTCTTTAAAAGCCATTCAGGCGGCGGGCGTGGTCTCCAGCTACTTTGGCATGATCTCGGAAAGCCGCCCGGTGCGTTTCCCGGTCATGATGGGGACGATCCCCACGGGCAACGTCATCGTGGTTTCTGACAATCCGGCGAATCTGCCGGCGGGTTTGAATCTACCGCCAATCAACTCGCCCACCGTGGCCATGCGAACCAATCCGGGCGATCCGTACAACAAGATTCTGGTGATAGCGGGCGCGGATGGCGACCAGGTGATTCGAGCAGCGCAGGCCATCGCCTTGCACAGCGACTTGCTGCAAGGTTCGCAGGCAACCGTGGACGGGCTCAAACTCCCAGACAAGCAGAAACCCGATGGCGCGCCGCGCTGGGCGCGGACCGACCAGACCATCGCTCTGTGGGACTACGCCACAGCGGAGCAATTGCAGGGAGACGGCACGGCGCCTTTGAATGTGTATTTCCGCATTCCGCCCGACATCTTCTATGCTGAGCGGCCCAATGCCGTTCTCAAGCTCTCTTATCGCTACGACTCGATTCCCATCGGTCCGATTTCCAGCATGCAGGTCCGCATCAACAATGCATTCCTGGGTTCCGTGCCGCTGATTCCCGGCCAGGAGACTTCAAAGAACCTGCATACCGACGTGCCCGTGCCGGTGGTGAACCTGCGGCCGTTCTCCAATTCGCTCTCCTTCGATTTCACCTTCCAACTGCTGAAAAAGGCCGGCTGCCAGGACACCACGCCGATCAACATGCAGGGCGCCATCCTGCGCGACACCTATCTGGACCTTCGCGGCTATCCGCATTACGCGCCGCTGCCCAACCTGGAGGTATTTGCCAACGCCGGCTTCCCATTCACTCGTGTTGCCGATTTGAGCGAGACAACCGTCGTGTTGCCGGCGACCCCCACCCAGCAGGAGGTCGAGATGTTTGTCACCCTGATGGGGCACTTTGGCCGGCAAACAGGCTTCCCGGCTTTGTTGGTCACTGTGGCTGGGCCCGAAGCGCTTCAGAACGGGGCGAACAAGGACTTCCTCATCTTGGGCACGGGAGACGATCAGCCCGCGTTCGACAAGCTGGCCAACCATCTGCCGGTTGCCCTGCGCAGCGGACAAATCCAGGTGCGAGACACGCAAGGATTCTTTGCTCCGTTGCACGGTCATCAATGGTGGAAGCTGCAAGCCGACGAACACACCGAATCGGGCGATCTGACGGCTGGCGGCACACCCGACTCGGTCATCGAGGGGATTGAATCCCCATTCCTTGCTCGCGGAAATCGCAGCATTGTCGCCATCCATCTCAGGGATGCAAGCGTTTTTGAACCGTTCATGTCTAACTTCCTGAAGGTGCAGCAATCGAGCGAAATCTCCGGCTCGGTCTCGGTTCTGCATGGGAGCCAATTCCAGTCGTTCAGGATCGGTTCTTCGGTCTACCATGTGGGCTTGTTGCCGTGGTGGACGCGGGCGAGGTTGTGGTTCGCGGAAGTGCCGTGGCTCGTGGCGGTTTTGGTCTTTGTAGGAGCTTTGTTGCTGGCCCTCTGGACCAGACAGTGGTTGCGCGGCAGAGCCAGAGCGCGATTGAGGATGTACGAGGACTAGAGCGATTCCACGTTTCGCGTGCCCTTGCAGGCATGGAGCAAGTGGCATTTTCCCGATGAAAATGCCGCTTGCTTGCGATGGTTCTGGGGCATGCCAATTGTGGAACCGCTGTAAGTCGTTTTTGGGGGCGGCAAAGCGAAGGCGAGGACTGGCGCTACATGGTGAGCGTGAGCCGTGGATTTGCTTCCGGAAGCTACCTGCCGCGGAAAGGCGGTAGATTGTCCCACGCGGGTTGGTGCAGTTTCTTGTGCCGGGCCGGGATCGAATGGCAGCTCAGTGCGATGTCCGGCGCGGCGTCGTCCCTCCGGGAGAGACGCCGCGATCCTTTTGTGCGATTATTGCAACATCGTAATGGAGAACTGTAGCGATGGGTCTTCCGATTTCCCGGCTAGGGAAGCGTCTGTTGCTGATGGTGTCTCTCCTGATGCTAGGCGCTCCCGGCGGATGCAAACAGAGTCATTGGACGCTTTGGGATTCCTATGCCGCCCGTTTCATCGACGGTCAGGGGAGGGTTATCGATCCTCAGGGAGATGCGCGCTCGACCTCCGAAGGCCAGGCCTACGCGCTTTTTTTTGCATTGGCGGACAACGACCGGGCAACTTTCGACCGGGTGCTGACCTGGACGCAGGCCAATTTGGCCAACGGAGACTTGCGGACGCACTTGCCGGCATGGCTTTGGGGAAAGAATAAGGACGGGGAGTGGAAGACGCTGGATCCTAACCCGGCCTCGGACGCCGATGTTTGGATGGCCTACACGCTGGTGGAGGCCGGCCGGCTGTGGAAGAATCCCATCTACTCGGACATCGGGCGGTGGATGATGGCGCAGATTGCCAAGAGCGAGGTGACGGATCTTCCCGGCTTTGGCCTGATGCTGATGCCGGGCCCGGTCGGCTTCCAGCATGACCGCGTCTGGACGGTCAATCCCAGCTACTTGCCGCTTTTCCTCTTCGAGCGCCTGGCAGTTCTGGATCCCGCCGGCCCATGGCAGCATATCGCTCTCGGCATCCCCCGTCTGCTCGAACAGAGCGCGCGTCACGGTTTCGCCATGGACTGGGTGGACTATATTCCCGGCGATGGGTTTTATCCGGCGACTCAGCTATCGGAGCGGGCCACGGATGGCCCCGGCGGCGGCTATGACGCCATTCGCGTTTACCTCTGGGCGGGAATGATCGATGCCAGTGACGGGGCGCGCGCCGAGGTCCTGGACTCGGTTCCGGCGATGAGTGTGTACCTTGCCAATCATGATGCCCCCCCTGAAAAGGTAAGTGACCAGGGGATTCCTTTGGCGCAAGATGGACCTGTGGGGTTCTCGGCGGCGATGCTGCCTTACCTGAGAGCCTTCCCGCAGTTCGGAAGGCTGAGCGCCAAGCAGACCATTCGCATGAGCGTGCAGAGGGATCGGGCCACGGGATTGTATGGTAAAGATGTCGCATATTACGATCAGAATCTTGCCTTGTTCGCGACGGGCTTTTTGGATGGAAGATTCCGGTTTGGGCCAGGTGGAGAGCTGAAAGTGGAATGGACACGCTCATGAAGTTTGCAAGCAGGGCTTGGAAAGAAAGTTGGATTGTTACGGCCTGCCTGGTTCTGGCGCTTCAGCCGGGCCTTGCTCAAAAGAAGCCCGCAACCGACAGGCCCGACCAAACGCGCAGGGTTCTGGTGGACAAAGCGCACGCCCTGGAGGCGCGCGGCCGCCCGGACATGTCCATCCAGTTGTGGCAGCAAATCCTTCTCTCCGACCCCAAGAGCACCGAGGCTCTGGCCGGTCTAGCCAGGGACTATAAGATGATCGGCTCCGCCGCGCAGTCCGACGAGGCGCTGGACCGTCTGCGCAGGATCAACCCCAACGACCCGAATATCGCCAAAATCGAATCGCTGGCCAGCACGCACACGCAAAGCGAGCAGCTTCGCCAGGCCGGCGAGTTGGCCAAACAGGGCAAGTCCGAAGCGGCCATGAACATCTATCGCCAGTTGTACGGCGACCATCCGCCGGACGGGGATATCGCCCTGGCCTACTATCAGACTCTTTACGGAACGCCGAACGGCAAGCCAGCCGCGATTGCGGCCATGCGCGCCATGGCGCAGCGCAACTCCAGCGACTCGCGCTTTTCCATCGAGCTGGGCCGTATGTTGACTTTTGACGCCAGGACCCGGGCCGAGGGCATTCGCATTCTCAAAGAGCATCCGAAAGATTCCGACGCCGAGTCCGCATTGCGTCAGGCTCTCATCTGGGACTCGGCCAATCCCGCCTCGGCCGCGGAACTGCGCCAATTCCTCAAGGACCACCCGCAGGACAAGGAGATCTCCGGTCACCTGCAGGAAAACGAAAGGAAGCTGGCGCAGATGAACTCCGGCATCGCCCGGACGCCGGAGGAGCGCGCCGCCTTTGCCGCGCTCAACGCGCACAAGCTCGACGAAGCCGAAGCCCGCTTTAACCATATCCTCGAATATGAGCCGAAAAACGGGCGCATGGCCGCCGGCATGGGCTTTCTGCGCATGCAGCAAAGCAACTTCGGCGGGGCTATCAGCTATTTGACCCAGGCTGAAGAGAACGGCTACAAGGCTAAGACCGTCGAGGATGCGCTGGTCGCCTCGCGCTTCTGGTACACCATGGGCGAGGCCTCGCAAGCCTTCGACGAGAACCAGCTCGATGTGGCCGCGGCCAAGTACCGGGCCGCCCTGGCGGTGCGTCCGCGCAGCCCGGAGGCCCTGGTGGGCATGGCCGGCCTGCTGGTCAAAGAGCAGCAATATGCGAGCGCCGCGGGATTCTACGAGCAGTTGATCAAGGTGCAGCCGGGCTCGGCCGCGGGCTGGCGCGGCCTTTTCCTGGCTTACGCGCGCGACGGCCAGAACGCCAGGGCGATGACTGTCTCGGCGCGCTTCCCGGTGGCGGTCAAAGCCACAATGGCCAAGGACCCGGAGTATTTGCGCACCCTGGCCACTATTTATAAGGCCCAGAACCGCCCCGCGGACGCGCAGCGCGTGCTGGCCCAGGCATTGGCTCTGCCATTTCCCCAGAACGGCGCCAATCTCAAGGCCGACACCCGCTTGCAGTACGCCGGCTTGCTGATGGAAGTCAAGCGCTTTGCCCAGGCCGCCGACCTCTACGTCCAGACGGTCAACGAAGATCCGAACAATGTTTCCGCGTGGATGGGCCTGGTGAGCGCTCATCACGAGCTGGGCCAGGATACCCTGGTTATCTCCGATGTGGAAAAAATGCCTCCGCCGGCCTACGAGGCGGCTCTCGCCGATCCGGGCTTCTTGTCGATGCTCGGTTCCATGTATGCCCAAGCCAATCAGTTTGAAATAGCGCAGGGGCTGCTGGAGCGCTCCGCGAAGATGCAGACCGCGGCTGGCGGTCAGCCCACGGTTGCGCTTCAGTTGCAGTTGGCGAGCATCTATCTGCAACGCAACAACACCCAGCAGGCCTACGATATCTACCGTCAGGTGCTGAGCGACGATTCCAGCCGGGTAGATGCCTGGAAAGGCCTGATCGGTACGCTGCTGGTGACCAACCGTAACAGCGAGGCGCTTTCCGAGATTGGGATGATTCCGCCGGCGGTGCACAAGCAGCTCGAAACGGACATCGAATTCCTCCAGACCGAGGCTAGCCTGTATGCGGCAGCCGGCGATACTCCCCATGCTGTCGAGTACATGAACCGCGTGGAAGCGCACTACGCCAAGCTCAAGACCCAGCCGCCGGCCAGCATTGAGGTGCAAAATGCCTGGCTGCTGTTCAACACCAAGAACGACCGGCTGTTATACGGTGCGTTGATGCGCCTGGGCGGACGCAGCGATCTGACGGTTGCGCAGCGGGAGACGGTGCAGGACGTCTGGGCGAACTGGAGCGTTCGCCGCGCCGGGGCCGCAATGGACAACGGCGAAATTCGGCGTGCAGTGGATATTTTGGATGCTGCTTCGCAAGCCTTCCCCGACAATATGACGGTGCGCAGGGCGGTGGCTGGCGGCTACGTGCGCGTGGGCCGGGCAAAAGAGGCGCTGGCGCTGTTCAAGTCCATCGCCATGCAGGACGCAAGCGCAGGGGACTTCCAGGGCGCAATTGGAGCAGCCTTGGCGGCCAACGACAAGACGATGGCGGAGGTCTGGCTTCGCCAGGCGCTGGAACGCTACCCGCGCGACCCGGCGATCCTGGCGCTGGCCGCGCGTTACGAACAGGCCCGCGGCGACAATCAGCGCGCTGCCGACTACTATCGCGCCTCGCTGGCGGCCATGCCTCTGGCCACGCCTGCCGAAAGACTGGCGCATGCCTTGGTCTATCCCGATCAGGACATGAGGGCCCATCGCGCCGCGACAGCGGCGGACCTGCAGCACCTGCTCGATCCCAACTACAGCCCGTTTGCCAAGACGACGAAGGTGGCGCCGCTGCCGGCCTACGGTCCCGATCCTTATGCAGGATCCGCGCCGGTCGTGCCCAACCCAGCCTCGTCGCAGCCGGCAGCCCAACCCGCACCACAACCTGCCACTCAAGCAGCGCAGCAGGATGTACCGTGGATCACCGAGCAACCAGCACCCGCCGCGCCGGATTCCAATCCCGCGGTCACAACCATTCCAGCCGCTCAGCCGCCCAATCCGAAGATGTTTCGCCGCGAGAGCGCGACAAGTTTCGCGGTGGACAATTCCGATTCGGCCGCGGAAGCGGAGATCGGGGATGGGATGCGGAGAGCTTCCAATGAGGATGGCTCCGATGTGGAGCAGAACGTTCACGTTCTCCGGCTCGCTTCGTTTGTCAGTGTTGTCCCGCCGCTGCATTTGACTCTGTCGGCCATGCCAATGGACGGTTCGGAGCAGGGGCAGGCCTCCGGTCAATCCGCGCAGCTTTCCGCCAATGCGCCTCATTCCCTGGCTTCCGATGCTTGGAAGGGGCTGATCTTCTCGTTGATGGCGAATAACCAGAACGCGGAGGCCATGGAGGAAATTGCCAAAATTCCGCCCGACGTGCGCAAGCAACTGGAAGCCGACGTGGAGTTCGAGCAGGGCGAAGCCAGTTTGTTTGTTGCGGTCGGCGACGTACCGCGCGCCGTCGAATACCTGAACCGGGTAGAGAACTTCTACGTGTTGCGGCGGGCGGCGCCGCCCGCCGGGATGGAAGTCCAACATGCCTGGCTGCTCTACAACATTCGGGACGACAGCGGACTGTATCCGGTCCTGCTGCGGCTGGATGCGCGCCAGGATCTGACCGCTCCCCAGCGCCAGGAAGTGGATGCATTGTGGGCCAATTGGGCCGTGCGCCGGGCGTTTCTGGCCATGGAGAACGGAAACCTGCTGCGCGGGGTGGAAATCCTGCAAGCCGCCTCTCAAGACTACCCGAATGACATGAATGTCCGGCGCGCGGTGGCGGGCGCTTACGGCAAGGTCGGCCGGTCGGCCGATTCGCTGGCTTTGTTCAAGACGATTCCGATGGACGACGCCAGCGTGGGAGACTTCCAAGCCGCCATCGGAGCTGCTCTGGGCGCCACGGATATGGCACAGGCCGAGGCCTGGCTGCGGGTAGCCCTGGGGCGCTATCCCAACGATCCGCAAATCCTGGGGTTGGCCGCTCGCTTCGAGCAGGCGCGCGGCAACAACCAGCGCGCTACCGACTTCTGGCGCGCCTCGCTGGCGGCCATGCCGCCGGGCGCCACCGTGGAGAGATTGGATAGCGGCTTGATCTATCCTCCAGGGGGATACAAGGCTCCGGCTCCGGGCGATCTGAAGCACATGCTGGATCCCCGCGCCGACCCGCCGCAAAGGACAACACGCTCGGGAGCCTTGCCATCGTACGGCGCCGAGCCCAACAGCCGGAATTTGAACGCGGTGCCAGCCCCGCCGTCGCCCGTTCCGCAGCAGCCTCAGTGGATTGAGGCGCCTTCGACCAATCCGCTTCCGCTTCCGGCGCCTCAGATGAATGCCCCGCAGACTACACCCGGGCCGCAGAGCAGCTTGCCCTACCCACAGGGAACGGAACCCAGGAACGCCCCGCTCTATGTTCCGCAGAATGCCGCGCAGCGATACCAGCCGAATGGGCCGGTCTTGATCGAGCAGAGCGCAACCCAGGAGGCGGACTTTCGGCCGGCGGTCAACACTTCGCAGGCTGGCAAGCCTGTCCACTCCAAAGCCAAGTCCAAGGGGTCCTCAAGCAGCGGCAGCTACACGGGCAGGATGCAGCTTTCTCCGGGCGATGAGAACATCGACTCGACCGACCCCGTGGCATCTGGCGCGGCGCAGGATCGTCAGCAGAACCCGGTGTGGATTCCACCTGCGGGCGGGGTAACCCGCGGCTCCACAGCCTCCCAAGGCTTGCGCATCAGCTCGCAGCCGATGGGCCCGCTGGCTGCCCAGGTTCAGGCGCTGTTCGCCGAGCAGACCGACAGCCAGCTTACGCAGGGTTCCGCTACCGCCATTCGCGCCCAGCGCTCCGTGCCGTCGCCGTCTCCAGGGACTCTGAGCGCAACGCCGTCCGCGTCTGGCCAGTACAGGGTGGCGCAATACACGCCTTCAGCCCAGGAAGCGGCGACAGGAGCGTACTCGGCCAAACAGCAACAGCAACAGCCGCAGCCCGCACCTCAGCAGCAGATCACCGCACAACAGCCGGCACAGCAGCCGGTCAAGCCGTCGCCGACACCGCGAACAAAGAAAAGCAAGAAGGCAAGAAGAGCAGCCAAGGGGACCACGCCCACGCCTTCCGGTCCAGCAGTGGCGCCTGTGCCCCCCGCGCGGAACTTGCCGCCGGCGCAGTACCCCGAACTTCCGGCTTCCAGCACGGCCACTACCGGCGGAGCCGGGCTGAGCGACGAAGAGCTTCAACAGCGCAACCTGCCTCCGCTGCGCGGACCGTGGGTGCGCGTGCAGCGCGAGGCCCGTCCGCTGAGCCCGCGCGAAGAGGCGGAGATGCAGTTGCGCTCCATCGAGAGCAGCTACAGTGCCTGGCTGGGCGGCGCAGGCACCGTCAACCATCGCACCGGCAGCCCGGGATTCGACCAGCTTACCGCCCTCGAGGCGCCCTTCGAGATCTCTCTGGCCGCCGGATACCACATGCGGCTGACTTTTGTGCCCAAGCCCGTCTTTCTCGACTCAGGGCAGGCAGACGGGTCCAGCATCATGACGGTGACGACTCTCGGCCAGACCAAGACGACCACCGTCCCGCAGCCTCTTGGCACCTTGCTAACCACCGACACCACGCCGCCTCCGCAGCAGAATGCTGCCGGCATGGGCGGCGAGTTGCAGCTGGCCTTCCAGGATATTGCCTTCTCCGCGGGCTATACCCCTTACGGCTTCCTTGTTTCCAACATCATGGGCCGAGTTCAGTGGAGGCCGGGTCACGGTCCTTTGACCTTCAATTTTGTGCGCGATTCAGTGAAAGACACGCAGCTCTCCTCTAGCGGCTTGCGCGATCCAGGGTCGGCCTCCCTCAGCTTTCCCGGCAATATCTGGGGCGGCGTGATGGCCAACCAGGGCGGCGTGCAGTTCACCAAAGGTAACGCGGAGTCCGGCTTCTACCTGGGGGCAAACGGGCAGTACATCACCGGCTACAATGTCCAGCTCAACAAGCGCTTCGATGGCACCGGCGGCGCGTACTGGCGGCTGGTGACCTCGCCCGAGAACGGCAACCTGAGCATCGGGGCCAACTTCTTCGGGATGCACTACACACACAACGAGGACGCCTTTACTTACGGCATGGGCGGCTACTTCAGCCCCCAGGCGTATTTTCTGGGCAATGTTCCTCTAAGTTGGGTAGGCCACTCCGGAACGCAATGGCACTACAACATCATGGGTAGCCTGGGAGTGCAGGCATTCCAGGAGGATCTGGCGGCGTTGTTCCCGCTGGCCAATCAGAAGTCAATCGAGGTGAGTTCCGGCAATCTGGCGCTGCCGGCCAAGACCAGCGTGGCGGCCAACTACGATCTGCGCGGTCAGGTGGCCTATGCCATCGGGCCTCACTGGTTTGTCGGAGGGTTCCTGGGCGCCAACAACTCCCGCAACTACTCCGCTGTTTCGGCGGGGTTCTCGGTGCGCTACCTTTTCCGCTCGCAACCCTCCACCGTGGCTGGTCCCACGGGGCTGTTCCCCTACGACGGGGTACGCCCGTTCACGGTTCCATAGAGCCGGTTTTGCGCGAATACCAGGGGAGGAGATCGAAGATCTCCTCCCCTTTTTTGTTTCAGAAGGCTTACAGGGGCAGGAGTTGTCTTCATCTCAGTCCGAAGGGCTGAAAAAATCAACGCATGCGGTGGTATTAATACAAAAACTTAATAAAACAACTTGCAAAACTTGAAAATATTAAGTATCGTAGTTCCTGTACCCAAGGTACAAGGATATCTACCCATGACACCGATCTCAAAGCCGGCTTCCGACTGGCAGGAACTGATGCGGATGGCCCAGGGAAGCCCGCTGGTGGTGGAACGCGTGCGGCTACCGGAAAAGCATTTGGCCATCGAGGGAGAATTCGCTCTGCCGCAACTGGCCCGGCTCAGCCTGGAGGACCAGGTCTTCATTACCGCGTTTCTTCGCTCCCACGGCTCGATCAAGGAGATGGAGCAGGTCTTCGGAGTCAGTTACCCCACCATCAAGGCGCGTTTGAACCGCATCGCAGGTCAATTGGATTTTGTCGAAACCAACCCTTCACCATCCCGCGCGGAGGTGCTGGAGCGGCTCAAAAACGGCGAGATCGACGCCCAGGAAGCCATCCGCGCGCTGGAGGCTCTGAAGTGACTCCCAACTTCGCCGTAGTCGGCATTCAGACCCCGCACTGGCGCATGCCTCGGCTTTGGCTGCCGGTCTTCCTGTTGTGGATTCCGGTGCTGCTGCTTTCGCCCCTGATCTTTCTGCTCCTGGTGGCCATCGCGATTGCTGCCCGAACCACGATCTGGCGGCTGATTGCCCTTTGCTGGGGTGTCCTCTGCGGGTTGACCGGAACTCACGTACACGTCAACACCCAGGATGCCGAGGTTCTGGTTCGGATTCTGTAGAGGCTACCACGGAAACAAAATACCGCGACCCGCAACCAGCCTGAGCGCGGCCAACTGCCCAAAACCAAGATGCCAAGAGGAGAGCTATGAACGAGAATCGCCGTCAAATCCTGGAAATGCTGGCCGCAGGCAAGATCACTGCGGACGAAGCCGAGCGGCTGATTGCCGCGCTGGAAGACGCACCGCCGCCGTCGAACGGTGCAACTGCCGGAGAGGTCAAGCCCAAAAACAAGGCCAAGTACCTGCGCGTACTGGTCGAGGCGGACGAGGAAATGACAGGCATGAAGGGGCCGACGACGGTCAACGTTCGGGTGCCCATGCAACTGCTGCGTGCCGGAGTGAGGCTAGCCAGCTTGATCCCTGCCCAGGCCCACGATCAATTGGACGCGGCGCTGAACAAGCACGGAGTTCCGCTGACTCTCTCGCAGATCAAGCCGGAGAACCTGGAAGAGTTGATCGACCATCTGGAAGACTTGACGGTTGAAGTGGATGGTAAAGACGCGAATGCAACCAAGGTGCGGGTTTTCTGCGAATAGGGCAGGGCAACGTCAGCTCTTGCGCAGGGGTTTCTGCATCGGGACCACCTGGACGGTGACATCGCGAATCTCGGAGAGAAAGCGGTTGAGCACCGAGCCGCGGAACAGAATATCGAAGCGCGAGCGGGCCGACTGGCCAAAGACCACGTGGGAGATATTTTCCTGCTGGGCGAAGCGGATGAGAGCGTCGGAGACGTTGCGGTCGGAAAGCATGACGACCTGCGCGCCCAGATCCCTGGCCATGCGCTGGTAGTCTTGCAGGCGATGATAGGCTTCGGGGTCGCCGTGGCCCTTGTCGTCGTCGGGACGGGTGACGTAGACGGCGTACCAGTTGCTGGCCAGGCGGCCGGCGACACGGGCGCCCACGCGCAACAGGCGTTCGGTGCCGGGCCGGGTGCTGAGGCAAACCATCACTTTCTCGGGGATGGGTGCTTGTTCCAGTCCTTGCGTGCGCCGGTATTCAGCGGCGCGGGTGCTGACCTTGTCGGCGGTGGTGCGCAGGGCTAGCTCGCGGAGCATGTTCAAGTTGCCCTTGCGGAAAAAATTCGCCAGCGACTGCTCGACCTTTTCCGCGGCGTAGATCTTGCCCTGGCGAAGGCGGGAACGCAACTCCTCCACGGTGATGTCGATATTGACCACCTCATCCGCGCGCTTGAGAAAGTTGTCGGGGACGGTCTCGCGAATGACGGTGTTGGCGGAGCGGTTGACGGCGTCGTTCAGCGTCTCCAGGTGCTGGATGTTGACGGCTGTCATGACATTGATGCCTGCATCCAGCAGTTCGAGCACGTCTTCGTAGCGTTTGTTGTTCTTGCTGCCGGGAACGTTGGTGTGGGCCAGCTCGTCCACAACGACGGTGTGGGGATGGCGGGCGAGGATGGCGTCCACGTCCATCTCTTTGAGGTTGACGCCACGGTAGGGAATTACCCGCAGGGGAACAATCTCCAGATCGCGAATGCGCGCCTCGGTATCCTTGCGCCCGTGGGGTTCCACCAGCCCGATGACCACATCGATAGCCTGCTGGTGCTTCATCAGGTAGGCGTCGTTGAGCATGTGGTAGGTCTTGCCCACGCCGGGCGCCGCTCCAATGTAGATCCGCAGCTTGGCGAGCTCCGGCTTCTTTTCCAGGATGATCTCTGCCATGCCTCAGCCCACCTCTACAGGATGATGAACCGCTTCCACCGCAGCCACGGGAATGGTAAATCGGAATGTCGATCCGTTGCCCAGCCGGCTCTCGACGGCGATCTGGCCGCCGAGCGACTCGACCAGCCGGCGCGCCAGCGCCAGTCCCATGCCGCTGCCGCTCTCGGAAAATGTATTGAAACGGTCGAAGATGTTGCTCAGCCGCTCCGCCTCGATACCCCGGCCGGTGTCGCGCACGGTGAACTGGACGAAGTCCTTGATCTCCTCGGCGGCGAGAAGGATTTCTCCCTCCGGCGGGGTGTAGCGGATGGCATTGGAGAGAAGGTTGTCCAGGATAGAGCGCAAGGCCCGGCGGTCAGCTTGCACGAAGGACAAGTCGGCGAAGGCGTCAATCTCCACCCGGATGCGCTTCTGCGCGGCTTCGTCGCAAAAGCGGTCGCGGGCCTCGCCCAGGGCCTGGAGCGGACGCAGCCGTTCCAGTTTCAGTTCCCGCTTGCCGGTGTCCAATTCAGCCACTTCGATCAGGTCGCCCATCAGATCGTCCAATTTCTCTGACTCAGAGCTGGCAGCGGCGATCAGTTCCGTCTGTAGCGGACTCAACTCTCCGCCAAAGCCCTGGCCCAGGGCATAGAGTCCGCGCCGAAGCTGGAGCAGCGGGCCGCGCAATTTGCGGCTGGCCACGGAGATGAATTGCGTCTTGAAGCGATCGGTGTCTTGCAGGCTGGTAACGTCCTCCAGGGTGGTCACGGTGCCCAGCAACCGCCCCTCGGAGTCGCGCATGGGGGTAGTGCGCAGCCGGTAACTGCGTTCCTTTTTGCCGATGCGCATGGGCAGCATGGCCGCTTCGTCTTCGGCAGCGACGGCCTTCTGCATGGAGACTGCCTCGCGGATGGCGCTGAGAATCTTGTCGCCGCCCGGGGCGTTGGTCAGGGCCATGCGGTCGGTGGCCGAATCGCCCAGCAGTTCTGCCGCGGCCTGGTTCACTTTGAGCACATGGCCCTTGCCGTCGGTCACAATGATGGGCTCGAAGATGGATTGCAGAACGGCGTCAGAGAGCTGAAACTCCATCTGGCGGCGTCCGCCTTCGGAGTCGCGCAGGTCGCGCAGCCTCACCGCGATCCGGTTCAGCTCGCTGGCGATCTTGCCGAAGTCGTCGCGGCTGCTCCACTCCACGCGGTGTTCCAGGTTGCCGCCGGCAATCATGCGGGCGTCTCGTGCCAGCATGTGGATGGGCCGCAAGACAAAAAAGACAGTGCCTACCTCAATTAGCAAAACGGCAAAGACGAACGCGTATGCCAGGTTTGCCAGTCCCGCTGCCGCCAGGGCGCGATGAGTCGCGATTACCAGGCCCAGGGTGAGGCCGGCCAACAGCACGCTGCCGAGGATCAGTCGTTGGGAAAGATTGAGCATGGTCCGGTCTCCGCGCCGGCAGGATGAACAAGGTGTGTCACATCCATTCTCTCGGAAAGATCTCAATCACGCAAAGGAGGTTATGGAATTCTGCAAACCGATAGCTCGGCATTGTGCCATGGGCAGGCCAGGCCGGCCGGCGGGTGATAGGAAACCAGCACCCAATTCACCCCGAAATCAGACTTCAACCGCTGGAAATCCGCCAGGCGAAAGTTGGCCCAGCCCTGCTGGGCCAGTTGCTGCTCATTCCAACTGGCGGCAAGGCGAGGCACCTGCGTGACCACGGCCGTGTCCTTGATGGCATCGGCCAATTGGCTTCGCTCGGCCAGCGCGCGGAAACTGCGGAAGCCCTCGCCCGGAGCCGCCAGATAACGGGGATCGAGGGCAAAATAGGCGTCGATGGGCGTGTTTCCCTTAACCCAATCGAAGGCTTGCAGCCAGGGGTTGGCGGTTCGAGTCCAGGGCAGTTCCAGGTGCGCGCCCTCATCGAAGAGCTCGCATTGAACCAGGAACATGCTGCCGTTGAGCAGCAATAAGTACGCGGTCCAGCGCCAGAGCTTTGCCTTGAGCAGGAAACGGCCCAACAGCCCGCCCGCGGCCAGGGCCATGAAGATGTAGACCAGTTGCAGATAGCGCATGGGTTGAAGGGGAGTGAGCCGGATAAGAGATTCCGGAGCCAGTATGGCCATGGCGATCACCTGCTGAAACACTCCGTAGGCAAAGACGGCCAGGGCAAACTGGGCCAGCCGGGTTTCCGCATGCCTGCGGGCCACGCGCCACAAAAGCCAGAAAAGGAAAAGCGGGGCAAGCGCACCCAGCCACTCGTACCAGGCCCATCGATAAAGATGGAGGTAATCCTTGGTGTCCAACGCCTGGCGCCAGAGGGCGTTGGGAGGGTCGAGAACCCAGCTCAAAGGTGTGGCGGCAATTGCGGAGTTCTGCTGGACGCGCACCCACGATGGTGCGGGTGCGCGCATCGACAGCGCCAGGAAGACGCAGAAGGAGACACCCAACGCGGTCATGATGGGATGCAGCAAGAAGGCCAGAAGCAGCAGGGGAACGGCGAACCGGCGCTTGCCCTCGATAATCCGCGAAATGGCAAGCAGGATCAGGGCGGTCGCCATGTTGCGGGGATGCAGGTGCTGATCGGTAATGGTCAGGGCCGTCCCAGCAACCGGCAAGGTGAACATGGCAGCCACCGTGGCCACCGCCGCCCACTGGGCGCGCCTTTCGCCAAATACCTGCCCGGCGATTCTTTTTGAAGCCCAGAGGATAAAGAAGAGTGAGGCGAATTGCCAAAGAAGCTCTGCCCAGGCCAGGGAAACTCCTGTCCATTGCACGAAATGCGCCATCCATCCGTCGAAGAGGGTGGCTTGCACCTGGATGCGGAAGAATTCCGAGTTGTGGGGGAACAGTGCGGGGTTGAGATCGGCTTTGACGGCGGACAGATACACGCCATCGTCCTCCAGGCCGGGGTGATAACCCATGACCAAAAAGCCAAGCGTCGCGAACAGCAGAACGGGCATCGATTCAAGAAGTAAGGGCTTCAGCCTCAAACAGGGTTCTCCACACCTTCGACCGTCTCATTCCAGGAAAGCTACGTTGCGGTCCTTGGCGCCTTTCAGCGGTTGCTTGAGCGGGATTTCAACTCAAGAAGAATTAGACGTGCCCCCAAATGCAGTGTTGCGCCCATGGACCAAGCGTCGTGCCACCCAGACAGGCAAGAACCGGGCCGCGCAACTCCGGAGCCGGCACCGCACAATCCCATTTACACTAGTTAAACATGCCGCTGACATCCCAAGATTCGTCTCACGCACCCTCTTCAGCAGGGGAGCTACAACTTGCTTCAGAACAGGCGGAGCGCACATCGGAAAAGCTGGCGCTGGTGATTCCGACGCTTCGCGAGGCGGAGAATCTGCGCGGTTTGCTCGGCCATGTTCGGTCGGTGCTCGATCCTCTCGGAATTCGCTACGAAATCCTGGTTGTAGACGACGACAGCGGCGATGGAACCGAGGAGATTGTCTCCGCCCTGGCGCTGGAAGACCCGCGCGTGCGCCTGCTGGTGCGCAAGGGCGAGCGGGGGTTGTCGGGAGCCGTCCTATATGGCTGGCAGCACACCGATGCCGGGATTCTCGGGGTGATGGACGCCGACTTGCAGCACCCGCCGGAACTGCTATCGCAACTGGTCGCGGCTATCCAGAGCGGCCGGGACATGGCTATCGGCAGCCGCTATACCCCAGGGGGCGAGCTGGGCAAATGGAGTCTGGCAAGAAAGCTGGTCTCTGCCGCTGCCGGATGGGCGACCTGGCCGTTGCAAAGGCCGGGAATTCGTGTCAAAGACCCCATGTCAGGGTTCTTCATGCTGCGCCGCCATTGCGTGGACAGAATCCAATTCCAACGTTCGGGCTTCAAGCTGCTGCTTGAGATCCTGGTGCGTGGCCGCATCGCTTCAGTCCAGGAGGTCCCCTTTGCCTTTGGGCTGCGTTATCGCGGAGCGAGCAAGGCCAGCTTCAAGGTTGCCTGGGACTATGCGCTGCTGCTGGCCAGGCTCTACGCCGAACGATGCGCCTTCTGGCGCCGGAGCTGATCGCCAATCGTGTCGAGCGCCGAGAGGCTTGTTATTGCTGAAGATTGGGCATCGTGCTTTCCCACCCTTGGCGCAAAAAAACAGAGACGCGCCAAGGATGGATTGCAGATCGCGGCGAGGGCGAAAGTGCGCTTTACAGCGCCGGCAAAATCGAACGCAGTAGCAGAAATCCAGCCACGCCCGCGAAGAACACCAGCGCCATGCGAATGCCCGGCTCGCGGTTTACTTCCGGCACCAGGTCGGTGGCGGCCACATAAATCGCAACCCCCGCCGAAATCGGCAATCCATACGGCAGCCAACTGGGAATCAGTTCGATCACCAGCACACCGGCCAGGGTGGCCACAGCCAGCGTTACCGCCGAGTAGAAGGCCGCTGAGCGGGTCCGTCCGCTGGCCAGCATCACAGAGGCCATGGTGAAGCCCTCCGGCGCCTTGTGCAGGAAGATCGCCAGGAAGATCAGCCAGCCCAGCCAGCTCGAGACCAGAAACCCAGAGCCGATGGCTACACCGTCAAAAAGCGCATGAAGGCTCAAGCCGGCCATCACCGAGTTGCCGGTATGCCGGGAGACAAATTCTCCGTGATGGGTCTCCTCGCCATAATGGAAGTGGGCGTTGATGGTGTGCTCCAGCAGGTGCACCACACAATAGCCTGCCATGATGAGGACCGGGCCGAGTCGCGGACTCAGGCGCAAGCCTTCTGGCATCATCTCCAGCAGAGCAGTGGCGATGAGAAAGCCGGCGCCGAGGGCGACAAAATAGCGCAGGTAACGTTCCACGCCGCGGGCGCGCACCAGCACCAGCCCGCCGGCCACATCGGCCAGCGCGGCAATGGCGCCAAGCAGGAGCGAGAGTTTGAGCATCCGCCTTACCCGCTGTGCCGGATGTGCATCACGTCGCCATCCTGCACCACGTATTCCTTGCCTTCCAGCCGGAGCGTGCCCTTGGCCCGCGCCGCAGCCTCGGAGCCCGCGGCCAGCAGGTTGTCCCAGCGGATGGTCTCCGCGCGAATGAAGTGATGCTCCAGGTCGGAGTGAATCGCTCCCGCGCCCTGGGGCGCTTTCGAGCCTGCCGGGATGGTCCAGGCACGGCACTCGTCCTCGCCGGCGGTGAAGAAGCTGATCAGCCCCAGCAGTTCGTAGCTCTTGCGGATCAGGCGCACCAGGCCGCTCTCGTGCAGCCCATAGCTGCCCAGGAACTCGGTCGCCTCGTCGTCGTCCATCTCGGCCAGTTCGGCTTCCACCTTGCCGCAGATGGCGGTGGCGCCGGCGTTGGGCCGCGCGGCCACTTCGTCCAGCTTGAAGCGGCTTACCGCGGCGTCCAGGTCGTCGCCCAGCGTGGTGCTCTCGCCGATGTTAAGCGCATACAAGATGGGCTTTTGCGACAGGAACATGAAGCCCTTGATGAGCTTCTTCTCTTCGGCGGTCATCTCCAGCTCGCGCAGCGGCTTTTCCTGCTCCAAAGCCTCCTTGGAGCGGATCAGCAGGGCCTGCTCGCGCTCCAGATCGCTGGTGCGGCCCTTTTTCAGGTCCTTCTCCAGGCGCTCCAGGCGCTTTTCGACCTGGGTCAGATCGCTGATCATCAGGTCGAATTCGACATTCTTGATGTCGCGCAAGGGATCGACCGGGCCGACGTGGGGAATCGAGTCGTCCTCGAAAGCGCGCAGCACGTGGATCAGCGCGTCCACGTTGCGCAGGCTAGTGAGAAACGCGGTCTCTTTCAGCGCCTCCTGGCCAATGGCGGCCACGTCCACGTACTCGACGGTGGCGTAGGTGGTCTTTTTGGGCGAATAAAGCGCCGACAGCTTGTCCAGCCGGTCGTCGGGGACCCTGGCCACGCCGATGTGCTCCTGGCGCGAGTGGCCCCGCTCTTCGAGCTTGGCCTTGGTGAGAATCTTGAACAGCGATGTCTTGCCTACCTGCGGCAGGCCAATGATTCCAGTCTTCATGCACTCCCTGCCTCAGCCCCTGCACGATGCGTTGCGCGCTTCCGGGCCTCTTCGATGATACAAGAGCAGGGAACAGGGATCAGGGATCAGGGAACAGAAAACAGGGGTCAGGGGTCAGGGATGGGGGATCGGAAAACACAGATGGGCTGAGCGGGCTTGGGTTCAAGAACACATATCGTGGCTTTTGTGGTTTTTTTCAGGCCATGCCCGAAGTCCGGGTGACAATCGTAGCGTTCATTGACGAATCTTCCCCGGCCGGGTGGAATGCCATCTAGCGGATGTGCGGGGCCGCACCTGGAAGTTCCACGAGAAGATACCCATGGTTTCGGCCGAGGATTTGTGGAGTGACAGCGAGTATCCGCAAAAGGGCCTCATTCGATGCACGGTGCTGGAGCGGAAACCCGACGCCGGTGGCAGAGAGATCGTGAGGATCGACACAACACATCCGTGGGGGATCGAAAGCACCGACGGGGCCACCGTCTTCGAAGTTCTTGCCGAGCAGCTTGCGGACGACAGCGGAGAACCCTGATCCCTGACCCCTGATCCCTGTCTTTACGCCGATTCCGCCTTGGCCACCAAAACCACCGTCGCCAGCCCCAGCAGCAGGATGGCCGCTTCCACGTGTTCGCTGCGGTCGTGAAGATGGTTGAAATCCACCGTGACGGGGTTGGTTGTATCGGCGGTTTGGATGGCTCCGCCGGCGGCGAAGCGGTCGCGCTCCATGGCGGGGACGATGCCGAATTGAGAGTAGAAGGTGAGACCAATCATCAGCAGGAGGAGCCCCATGGGCACAAGCACCGCGCGCGGCTTGTAGATGCCCCAGGCCGGCGCCAGCGCCAGCAGCGCCGTGGCCACCATCCCCGAGACCAGTCCCATGCCGTGCAGGATGGTAAGCAACTGGCGCACGATCATTCCGGCTGCATGGGTGTCGGGCCGCAGCGTCATGAAGGTGATGGCCGCAACGATGGGAAAGAAGACCTCCGCGCCCAGCCAGACCATGAGCGCGAGGTAGAGAAGAGAGCGGAGAAGAGTCTTCATTGGGGGTAGGATACTCCTTCCTTGACGGGGAGTTCTCCGCAAGAACGATCCTAAACAGGGCAAACGCATCATGCAATGGAAAGCGTAGGGACATGATCTTTGAAAGGGCACGGCTTTAGAAGCCTGCCCTGAGCGAAGCCGAAGGGTGCCGCCCAAAGCCGCATCGAATGGCGGCCTT
>Ga0181529_10001845_pt1 | contig 26472 bp, 20 predicted proteins | sample PEATcosm2014_Bin_36_FD_119763 | JGI IMG/M metagenome (GOLD analysis project Ga0181529, IMG submission 119763) | Peatland microbial communities from MTU Mesocosm Facility, Houghton, MI, USA - PEATcosm2014_Bin10_30_metaG | ecosystem: Environmental > Terrestrial > Soil > Wetlands > Peat | place... | reverse complement strand
GCGCGACGACCTGCCCGAGATCGTCGCCCGTGTGCGGGCGCGCGGCTTCGAATTCGTGCAGCTGAACACCAATGGCGTCCGCATTGCGCGTGAGCCCGCCTACCTCGCCGCCCTGGTGAAGGCGGGGCTCGACTGCGTCTTCTTGCAGTTTGACGGCGTGACCGACGACGTTTATCGGCGACTGCGCGGCGCCAAGCTGATGCGGCTCAAGGCGCAAGCGGTCAGCAATTGCGGGGCGGCCGGCGTCGGCGTGGTGCTGACGCCGACGCTGGTTCCCGGCGTCAACGTCGGCGAGATTGGCGCCATCGTCGATTTCGCCGTCGCCCACATGCCGGCCGTGCGCGCCGTCCATTTCCAGCCGGTCAGCTATTTCGGACGCTGCCTGGCCGAACCCGACGCCGCCTCGCGCATCACGTTGCCCGAAGTCATGGAGGCGCTGATCGCCCACAGTGGCGGATCGATCCGTCTCGACGACTTCCGCCCCGGTTCGGCGGAGAATCCTTATTGCTCGTTCAGCGGCCGATTCGTCGTCGACGCCGCCGGGCGCATGCGGCCGGCGGCGGAGGCGAAGCCTTCCTGCTGTGGCGCTCCCGTCGAGCCGCAGCGTGCGGCGTGTTGCGATTCGGCGCGGCCAAGTCCGGACGTCGCGCGCGAACGGCGCTACGTGGCGGGGCAGTGGACGCGCGCCGATCGCGCCGCCGCGCCTGTCGCGGGGCTTGGCGCGTTCGACGCCTTCCTCGCCGATCAGCAGCGCACGCTCGGCCTCTCCGGCATGGCGTTCCAGGACGCCTGGACGCTTGACCTCGACCGGCTGCGCCAATGCCACATCCACGTCGTCGCGCCGGATCGGCGCGTGATCCCGTTCTGCGCTTACAATCTGACCAGCCGCGACGGTCGTCCGCTATACCGCGCGCCGATCGCGGTCCGCGAGGCGGTCGCGTGAGCGCGATGACGCTTGATCCCTGGATGGCGGCGCAGATGGGGCTCGCGGCGCCGTTGACGCGCGAAGCGATCACCGCTTGGCAACTTGCGCGGCTCAACGAAACGATCGCCCATGCGCGCGCGGCGAGTCCGTTCTACCGCGCCCGGCGCGAATGGACGGAAGGCCCCCTCGCCAGGATCGAGGAGCTCGCGCGTCTGCCGTTCACGACGGCGGCCGACCTCTTCGCCAACGATCCGCCGTTGCTGGCGCTGTCGCAGGGCGCGATCGCGCGTGTCGTCACGCTCGAGACTTCGGGCACCAGCGGTCCGCCGAAGCGGCTCCATTTCACCGCCGACGATCTCGAATCGACCGTCGACTTCTTCCACCACGGCATGGCGCTGTTCGCCCGACCGGGCGACCGGGCGGCGATCGCCTTTCCCGGCCGCCATCCTGGCGGCGTCGCCGCCGGGCTGGCGGTCGCGCTACGCCGTCTCGGCGTCGCGCCGGTCGTCGCGCCGTCGCCGCTCGATCCGGTCGCGCTTGCCGCTTGGCTGCGCGACGAGCGGCCCGACGTCGTGGCCGGGCCGCCGGTTCCGCTGCTCGCAGCGGCGCGCGTCGCCGCCAACGACGGCGGCGCGCCGATCCGCGCGCGCGCCGTGCTGCTGAGTTCCGATCACGTCGCCGAGAGCGTCGCGCGCGCGCTGACCGCGGCCTGGGGCGCCGAAGTCTTCCGTCACTGGGGCATGACCGAGACGGGCTATGGCGGCGCGGTCGATTGCGCCCGCCACTGCGGCTGCCATCTGCGTGAAGACGAACTGTTGGTCGAGGTCGTCGACTCCGCCAGCGGCGCGCCGGCGCCGGCGGGCGCGCTCGGCGAAGTCGTCATCTCCACCCTGCGGCGGCGCGGCGCGCCGTTGTTGCGTTACCGCACCGGCGATCTCGCGCGACTGATCGAGGCGCCTTGCGCCTGCGGATCGGCGCTGAAACGGCTCGACGGCTTCGCCGGTCGCGTTGGCGCGGGCGCGCCGCTGGCGAGCGGCGGCGAGCTGACGCTGCCGCAACTCGACGAGGCGCTGTTTGCGCTCGAGGCGGTGAGCGATTTCGCCGCTGTCGTCGAAGTCGGCGCGCCGGCGACGCTAAGGCTGTCGATCGCCGCGCCGGCCCCGCTTCGCGTCGCCGCGACGCTCGAAGCCGTGCGCGCGCGGCTCGTCGAAGACCCCGTCGTGGGCGCGGCGCTGCGGGTCGGCGCCTTGCGCGTCGAGGCGGCATTCGCCGACGCGCTGGCGTTTTCGCCCCGCGCCAAGCGCCAGTTGGCGATAAGGGAGGCGGCGCGATGCGCACAGCGCTGCTAATCCGTCATGGCGCGGTCTTTGAGGACGCCGAAGACCGCATCCTCGGCGCCGCCGACGCCCCGATGAACTCGGCCGGCGAAGCGCAAATCCGCGAGCTGTCGGCGCGTCTGCGCCCGCGCGTCACGCCGGATGCGATCTATTGCAGCGATCTCTCGCGGTCGCGACGGACTGCGGAGCTGTTAGCCGACGGATCCGCGATCCCGATCCGTGTCCGTCCGGCGCTGCGCGAGATCGATATGGGCGAATGGCAAGGTCTGTCGCGCCGTGAAGTCGCCGCGCGCCTGCCGGACGAATATGCGGCGCGCGGGCGCGACATCGCCAATTTCCGTCCGCCCGGCGGCGAGAGCTTCGCCGACCTCGCCGCGCGCGTGCTGCCATGCTGGCGCGACATCGTCGCAGACGACGAGACGCAAGTCGTCGCCATCGCCAGCCACGCCGGCGTCAATCGAGTCATCCTCTGCCATCTGCTCGGGGCGCCGCTCGCCAACTTGTTCCGAATTGCGCAGCGTCCGGCTCGCGTCAACGTCATCGAGTGGCGGAAGAACGAGCCGGTCGTTTCCCTCATCGATGGAGACTGCCTGTGAGGCGCGACGAACCTCCGGCGCGCGGACCAGCCTCTTCGGCGGCCACCGAGACGCTCGTCGTCGGCGCAGACGCTGAATCCGGCGAAAATCAACCGTCTCTATGCGAGCGATCAATCGAGACAATCGAGAAAGATACATCCGCGATGGCGCACGAAATCAGCCAAAATGCGCTGGCGCAAGAAGATTGCCAAAATGCAATTTGCAGTGTTGATGCATGTCAATGCTGCGAGGCGCCGACGCGCAATGATTTTACACGAGCGGTTCGCAAAGGCCGGTTCCCAGCAAGGTCGGCGCCGCGACAACGGGTGAGGAGATCTCACTTGCCCGAAGACGAGACCAGGGAGGAGGGTCGCCAACCCTCGCACTCCACGGTGCGACTGGCGCCCGACGCGGCGATCGCCGCGCGACGAAAATACCTGTTCGAGGGCGTCGAACCAGGTAGGGAAGTTCCTGCGCCGATTTTGCGGTCATGGGAGCGCAGCTTCGCGCTCGGCTTGAACATGGCTTCGCGGCCGGGCCTCGATCTCCTGTCGCAGCAGATGTTGCGCGAGGCGCAACAGCGCAATGAAATCCTGGTGCGCGCGGCGCGCGGCGAGATGGAGGCGCTGTGTCGCGACGCGAGCATCGCCGTCGTCGTTCTCACTGATCCGCACGGGCTCGTCCTCTGTCGCCTCGGCCAGGGCGAATTCGCCGAAAAGGCGGCGTCGGTCGCGCTACAGCCCGGCGCCGTCTGGGAAGAGCAGGCCGCAGGCACGAATGCGATCGGCGCTGCGCTGGCGGAGGGGCAATCGATCTCGGTGATCGGCGGCGAGCACTTCTTCGAAGCGCACAGCATTCTCAGTTGCTCGGCTTCGCCGATCTACGATCCTTACGGCGCCATCGCCGGCGTGCTGGACCTCACCAACGCTTCCAATGAGCCGCAGGCGCTGACGATGGCGCTGGTGAACCGCGCCGCAGAGCAGATCGAGCGGGCGCTGTTTGACGCCCAATTCCGCAACTGCGAACAGATGCACTTCCATCCCGATCCCTATCTGATCGGCAGCCCGCACGAGGGGAGCCTCGCCTTTGAGGGCGATCGGCTCGTCGGCGCCAATCGCAACGGCATCTCTCTGCTTGGACTTCACTGGCCGGCGCGCAGCGCCCTCAGCTTCGACGAGTTGTTCACCTTCGAACAAGGCGGAATCAGCCACAATCCCTCGTCGGACGATTGCATCGTGCAAACGAAGAAAGGCGAGGTCTTCTACGCGCGCCTGCAGCCGCGGCCTCGCGTGCGTCGCAGCTGGTCGCCCGCCCAACCCGCCGCCGTCGAGCCGCCCAAAGATCTGACTCTGACGCAGATCATCGATCGGATTTCGGCTGGGCCTTACGCCCGCTTGATCACGGTCCGGCGAGTCAAAGCCGGTCAGCTCATTTACGGCGCCGACGAAGAAAAGGCTGTCCAGGAAGGGCTGGTTGTCGTGCGCAGCGGTCGACTCAGGTGCTTCGCCTCGTTTGACGGCAAAGAGCTGACGCTGTTCACCCTCGACGCCGGCGACGCGCTGCCGATCAACGAGGCCTCGATGTTCGAGGTCAAACGCGACGGAGAGATTGTCATCTTCAGCGGCAAGTCGTTCCAGGAATTGGCGCAGTGCGATCCGGATCTCGCCCGCTCGGCAATGCCGGCGATCAGCCGCATGTTGCGGCAATCGGCGCGGATGACCGAGGACATCGTTTTTCGATGCGTCAAACACCGCCTGGTTCGCGCGCTGTGCGACGCGGCGGCGCGCGACGGTCGTCGTTGCAAGGACGGCATCGTGCTCGACGCGCCGCCCAGCGCCGAGGAATTTGCGATGCATATCGGCGCGACCCGTCAATCGGTGTCGACGATCATCGCCGAGCTGATCCGCGATCGCGCCATCCGTCGGCTCGACGCCTCGGCGATCGCGATCGCCGATCTCGACCGTTTGAAGGCGATGCTCGAGTGAGCGGATCGGCCGCTTTGCGCCGAGAAAGAGGAGATACGCGATGTGCGAGAGTTGCGGCTGCGGGTCGCACGGCGCCGAGACGATCGTCGTGCGCGAAAATCTGCTCGCGGCCAACGACCGCGTCGCCGCGCACGTGCGCAAGCATTTCGACGCCCATCGCGTCCTGGCGATCAATCTGATGTCGTCGCCGGGCGCCGGCAAGACCAGCCTCCTGGAGGCGACGATCGCGGCGCTGCCGCCGGGCCTTCGGATCGCTGTGATCGAGGGCGATCTGGAGACCGAGAACGACGCGGAGCGCATCCGCCGGCGCGGCGTCAGGGCGGTGCAGATCACCACCGGCGTCGCCTGCCACCTCGACGCGACGATGGTCCACGACGCCCTCGATGAGATGAGCCTCGATGACGTCGATATTCTGTTCATCGAGAATGTCGGCAATCTCGTCTGCCCGGCGGACTTCGACATCGGCCAGCATCGCAATGTCGTGCTGCTGTCGGTGACCGAAGGCGACGACAAGCCGGAGAAGTATCCGGTGATGTTCCGCAACGCCGACCTCGTCCTGATCACAAAAACTGATCTTTTGCCGTATCTCGACGACTTCGACATGGCGCGCGCATTGGCCGCCGTCGGCAGGTTGCGTGGCGGCGGCCGGGTGAAGGAACTCTCCGCCAAGACGACCCGGGGCCTCGACGGCTGGATGGATTGGTTGGTCGCCGAACTCGCCGCCAACCGCCCGCCGCAACCGGCGGCGGTCGCCTGAATGCCCTCAACCCGTCACGCTGGCGAGCGCGCGAGTCCATGACGGCGCTGATTTCTGACGCTCGTCCAGCTGGGGCGGACGACTCAGCGGCGACGGCCGGCGCCGCAGCTGCGCCGTCGCGGCTCGTCGACCCGTTCGGCCGCGCGATCAGCTACCTGCGGCTGTCGGTGACCGATCGCTGTAACTTCCGCTGCGTCTACTGCATGGCGGAGAAAATGACCTTCCTGCCGCACGCCGAGGTGCTGCGGCTCGAGGAACTGGATCGGCTGTGCGCGATCTTCATCGGCCTCGGGGTGAGGAAGATCAGGCTGACCGGCGGCGAACCGCTGGTGCGGCGCGGCGTGATGAATCTGGTCCAGTCGCTGTCGCGCCGCCTCCGGGCCAACGAACTCGACGAGGTGACCCTGACCACCAACGGCTCGCAACTGGCGCAACACGCCGGCGAGCTCGCCGCCTGCGGCGTCAAGCGGGTGAACGTTTCGTTGGATACGCTTGACGCGGCGACGTTCGCGGCGATCTCGCGGCGCGGCGCGCTCTCCGACGTGCTGGCGGGGATCGAAGTCGCCGATCGCGCCGGACTCAAGGTCAAGATCAACGCCGTGGCGCAGAAAGGCCTCACCGAGGACAGCGCCGAGTCGTTGGTTCGCTGGGCGCATGGCCGCGGTTACGATCTCACCTTCATCGAGGTGATGCCGCTCGGCGACGTCGAAGGCGAGTGGTCGCAGCGGTTCCTGTCGCTGGCCGCGTTGCGCGCCCGGCTGGCCGAGCGTCTGACGCTAGCGCCGACCGCCTATCGCAGCAGCGGCCCGGCGCGCTACTGGCGGGTTGAAGAGACGGGCGGGCGCATCGGCTTCATCACGCCGATGACGCACAGCTTCTGCGACGGTTGCAATCGCGTCCGCATCGCCTGTTCGGGTCGAATGTATCTTTGCCTCGGCGCCGAGGGGGCCGTGGAGCTGGGCCAGGCGCTGCGCGACAGCGACGACGACCGCGACGTTGTGACCGTCATCCGCCAGGGTGTGGCGCGCAAGCCGAAGGGCCACGCCTTCGGCTCGAGCGACGCGCGGACGCCGCGCGCCTCCGATCGGCCGATCAGCCTCACCGGCGGATAAGCGGCGTCGTTTACGTTTTCGTAACCAATTCGCGCCAACCATGGTCGAGGCGGCGCCGCGCCTCGACGCGCGGCGGCGCCGGCGCGCGCCGATCGGGCGATGAGGCGACACTGTGTCTACGACCACATCGACGTATCTGTCGATCGAAAACAATCTGGCGCGCTATCAGTCAATGATCTCCAGCGAGCCGGCGGTGAAGACGGCGACGGACTACTACGCCGCCAACATCGGCAACGTTAATTCGATCAGCGATCTGGTTGGCAATTACCGGCTCCTGTCCTACGCGCTCACCGCCTACGGTCTCGGCGACCAAGTCAACAACAAGGCGCTGGTGACGCAGGTGCTCGAAGGCGGGTACACCAGCTCGACGGCGCTCGCCAACACGCTGAGCAATCCCAATTGGGCGAAGTTCGCCAAGGCGTTCGATTTCCTCGGCAGTGGCGCGAGTTCGATCTCGACTTCGAGCGCGGTTGCAACGACGGAGTCGGCCTACACTGAGCAGTCGCTTGAAAGCCAGCAGGGGCAGCAGGACGTCGGCGTCCAGCTGGCGCTCTATTTCCAGCGCGTCGCGCCGACCATCACTTCGTCATACAATGTGCTCGGCGACGAGAACCTGCTCGAGGCGTTCCAGACCATCTTCGGCGTGACGCTCAACACCAACGGCAACATCGACACCAACGCGTCGATCGTTTCGCAGCTGATGCCGATGTCGGACTTGACCGACCCGACCAAGCTGAAGCGGCTGACCGAGCGATTCACCGCCGAGTATACCCTCGATTACGGTCCAGGCGGCGCCGACGCTTCGTCGCCGCTGACCGTGACCGCCAGCGGCACGACGACGTCGAGCAACCTCAACGCCGCAACCTCGATCATGAGCGGCATCATCAGCGGCAACAGCAGTTACGGCGGGTCGTCGACCGCCGAGCTGTTTTCGAGCGCGCTACTGACTGGCCTGCAGAGCCTGTCGCTCGGCGGCTGAGCGCGGCAAGTCTCAGGCAAGCGTCGCGCGCTTAGCTCAGCGGAATCCGACGCGGAACAGGCCGTGGCGGCGCGGGCGCGTTCGACGTGACACAAAGATTGCAGGCTGGCGCCGCCTCCGTTGCGAGCGCGCTGGCGTCGGGCCCGCGGGTCGAGGAGGGCGGCCTCGAGTCGCTCTACGCGCGCGGGGTGGCGTTGTGGACCAGCGGCCGGCGCCAGGAGGCGATCGCCGCCCTTGATGCGGCGCTGCGTCGCAACCCCGATTTTCCCGAGGCTTTGTGCATGGGCGGCTACATCCTCGCCGACTCGGGCAAGCGCGAAGCCGCGTTCGAATTCTATCGCCGCGCCCTCGGCTTCAAGGTCGACCTGCCCGTCGCCTGGTCGAACGTCGGCAAGCTCCTGTTCGAGGACGGGCGCTACGCCGAGGCGCTCGATTCCTTCGACGCCGCGCTGGGGCTGAAGCCCAAGGACGCCGATTTGTGGAACAGCCGCGCCGGCGCCTTGCGCAAACTCGGTCGGCTTGAGGAATCCGCCGCGGCGACGCGCGAGGCATTGCGTCTCAAGCCGCGGTTCGCCGAGGCCGCGCTCAACCTCGGCACAGCGCTGCTGAAGCTCGATCGCGCCGACGAGGCGCTCGCCGCCTACGAGGCCGCGAGCGAGGCGCAGCCGGGTTATGGCGCGGCGTTCAACGGCCAGGCGTTGGCGCTGGAGGCGCTCGGGCGCTTAGAGGATGCGCGCGCCGCCTTCGATTCCGCAATCGCTCTCGGCAATCGCGAGGCGATCGGCGGCCGCGGCTGCATCGATCTCATGCTTGGCGATTTCGAGCGCGGTTGGGAGGGCTATGAAGCGCGCTGGCTTGAAGGCAAGTCCCTGGCCGACGCTCTTGGCGCGCATTTCCCCACCTGGCGCGGCGCCGGGCGCGCTGGCGAGCGCGTGCTGGTGATGAACGATCACGGCTTCGGCGACACGATCCAATTCTGCCGCTACCTGCCGCTGATGCGGACCGCCGGCGTCGAGCCGACTTTCCTTTGCCCGCCGCGCCTGCATCGGCTGATGTCGTCGCTCGCCGGAATCCGCCTCGTCGCCGAGCGGCCGTCCGGCGAACGCTTCGACGCCCAGATCGCCGTCAGCAGCCTGCCGCGCGCTTTCGCCACCCGGCTCGACAACGTGCCGGCCGCCGTCCCCTATCTCGCCGCCGAACCCGAACGCGCGCGCAAGTGGGCGGCGCGCATTGGCGCCGACGGGTTCAAGATTGGCGTCGTTTGGCAGGGCAATCCGAATCCCGAAGCCGACATGGCGCGCTCGGTTCCGCTCGCCGCTTTCGCGCCGCTCGCGGCGATCGCCGGCGTCAGGCTGATCTCGCTGCAGGTTGGTCATGGCGTCGAGCAGCTCGCCGATCTGCCGGCCGGCATGCGGGTCGAGACGCTCGGCGACGACTTCGACGCCGGGCCCGATGGTTTCCTCGACACGGCGGCGGCGATGGCGGCGCTCGATCTCGTCGTCAGCTGCGACACGTCGATCGCCCATCTCGCCGGCGCGCTGGCGCGCCCGACCTGGGTGGCGCTGAAGCAGGACGCCGAATGGCGTTGGCTGCGCGAGCGCGACGATTCGCCGTGGTATCCCACCCTGCGTCTGTTTCGGCAGACGCGGCGCGGCGTTTGGACCAACGTCTTCGCCGCGATGGCGGGCCAGCTCAAGGCGCTCGTCCCGTTGGCCGGCGCCGGACGGGCGATCGACATTCCCGGCGCGGTCGGCGAGCTGATCGACAAGATCGCCATCCTGAGGATCAAGACGCGGCGGATCGACGATCCGGACAAGCTCGTCAACGTGCGCCGTGAACTCGCGCTGCTCATGGCGAAGCTCAGCGAGACAGGAATCGACAGCGACAACTTGTCGCCCCTCGAGGCCGAGCTCGCTGCGGTCAACGAAAAGCTGTGGGACGTCGAGGATTAGATCCGCCTGTGCGAGAAAGCGGGCGATTTCGGCGAAAAGTTCGTGGCGCTGGCCCGCGCGGTCTACGTCGCCAACGACCGCCGCGCGGCGATCAAGCGCGAGATCAACCGCCGCTGCAACTCGGCGATCGTCGAAGAAAAGCACTACGCCTGAGGCGCCGCCGCGCGTTCAGCCGCGCACGGCGTAGTAGCGGCCTCTGAGCGCCGCGCGCTCGCTCGGCTTCAGCGTTGACGCGCCGTAGCCGCAAAAGCGCGCGCCCAGCGTCGCGCCGCGCCGCCACACGGTCGCGACCAATTCCACCGCTCCGGTTTCGTCGTCGTGCAGCTGAAACTGCGGCGGCAGGCCGATGTCGCGCGCCAGCGTCAGTCTGATCCCGGTCGCCGAACGGTCGTAGATCAGGCAATCGGAAACAAACGCATTGGCTGCGTCGAGGATCTTGGCCGAGCGCATGCGGGTGCGCCGTCGCCCCGCCAAGCGCAGCTCGCGCCCCGTGGCCTTTGGTCGCGGCGTTTCGGGGCGCGGCGTTTCGCGAACGGGGTCGAAGACGGCGTAGGCGACCTGGCCGCGCTGCGCCAGGACGCGCGCCAATGCGCGGTCGTCGCGCGGGTAAGCGCTGCGGACGCCTTCGAGGAGATCGCTCATGTCGCCGTTCTAACGCGCCGCGCCTTGCCAATCCGTTGCCGATTCGGCGGTCGCGGACCGGGAAAGTTGCCCTAGAGGAAATACGATTAAGGGGTTGTTAACCATGCTCTACGTAAGTTTCCTCTTGGGAATTGGGGAACAACACCGGCGATTCGTGGCCGCCGCCGACAAAGTGACTTGAACGGCGCCAGTTCGCGCCGCTGACGGTCGAATGCGACGGCGCCGCGCTTTTCCACCTCGTCTCTCGCGGCCATGGCCGAGCGAAGTCTTTCGCCCGATCGCCGGCTCGCGCGTGTGTAGCGTCAGGTGATCCAGCGTGTAGGCTGAAAGATCTCAGGGGCAGGTTCATGTACATCATTGTCGACGAACGCAACCTCGTTGCGGGAGGTTACGCGTCGGGTTTCGACCGCGAGGGCGTTTCAACGGCCGGCATCGAACCCGGCGAATTTCAGGAATGGATCGGCAAGGTCAGCGACATCGATATGTGCGCCGTCGAGGCGTTCCTGATCGGCGACTGCACCAATCGCGAGACCTTCCCCAAGCTTATCCGCGAGCGCTCGAAAGCTCCGGTGCTTTGCCTCAACGACCGCCAGTCGCTCGACGAGACGCTCGAACTGTTCGCCGCCGGCGTCGACGACGTGCTGCGCAAGCCGGTGCATGTGCGTGAAATCCTGGCGCGGGTCGGCGCGATCAGTCGCCGCGCGCTCGGCGAGCAGAGTCACGTGACGATCGGCGAGCTGCGCGTCTATCTCGACGGGCGCGAGCCGGAAGTGAAGGACGTGCCGCTGCCGCTGCCGCGGCGTGAGTGCCGCATCCTCGAATATCTCGTTCGCAACCGCGGCCGCCGCGTCACCAAGACGCAGATCTTCAACGCGGTCTACGGCCTGTTCGACGAAAACGTCGACGAGAACGTGGTCGAGAGCCACATCAGCAAACTACGCAAGAAGCTGAAGCACCGGCTCGGCTACGACCCGATCGATTCGAAGCGCTATCTCGGCTACTGCATCGAGCGCCGCTGAGCCGGCGCGCCCCGCTGTCATTGCGAGCGACAGCGAGGCAATCCAGACTTAGGGATTGCGGCTGTCGCTTCGTCTGGATCGCGTCGCTGTCGCTCGCGATGACGGGCGAGGGCGCCTCGATCTGAAGACGTCTGCCGCGAGGAATTAAGAGTTGTCGCGTCACTGCGAGCAATAGCGAAGCAATCCAGACTTCGGGACTGCGGCGGTCGCCCAGTTTGGATTGCTTCGCTATCGCTCGCAATGACGGCTGAGCGTGGCGCGATCCAAAAGCAACCTGCTGCAGCGCGGAGGAGGAACGCGGCCGGGGTCGCTTCTTCGCCTGTAACACAACTCAAAAACGAAACGCCCGCCACGCAACGGCGTGGCGGGCGTCTCCTTGCGTCGCGCCTGGCGCGCGCCGCCGTCCCTTCGTTGGAGCAATTCGAGAGGCCGACGACACGGGCGGCCAGGGGTTGGCGTTTCGCTGATGATGACCCACGCGCGGTCGCGAGAGGAGCGAACGCTCCGCGCGGCGCTGTCCCAGTCGATGCGCCGGGGGCGAACGCCGCCCGGCGGGAGCGCGCCTGCGGCGCGCGTTGCGCCTCATCGGCGCCGGCGCCTGCGGTGATGTCGCAGGCGCCGTAGCGTTTCGATCAGCTCAGGGAAACAGCTTCAGGATGAGCTGGGCGTTCTGGTTGGCGATCGACAGCGACTGAATGCCGAGCTGTTCCTGGGTCTGCAGGGCCTGCAGGCGCGTCGAGGCGGTGTTCATGTCGGCGTCGACCAGGGCGCTGATGCCGGTCGAGTAGTTCGTGGTCAACGCCGTGTTGAAGGTGGAGGCCGCGGTCATGCGGTCCTGGGTGGCGCCGATCGTCGCGGCGTAACTCGTAACCTTCGCCATCGCTTGTTCGGCGGCCGTCAACATATCCGAGGCGTTGGAGCCGTCGCTCGCCACAGCGACGCCGCTGCCATATGTCGTGAGATCGAAAGCGGTTGAGGTGGTGTCGTTGGTGTCGGTGATCGCGCCGGTGGCGAGAGTCTGCACGAGCGAGGAGTTCTTGGCGCTAGGAGTCAATACGCTGGCGTACAAAGTCTGACTCGTCAACCCAATGGTGTTGACGGTCCCGCCGTTCGCGGTCGCGTTGAAGCCGGCGACGAAGTTGAGGCTGGCGGTGCCATCGGTCTGGGTGGTGGTCACCGAGCCGTTGAGAATGTTGAGGCCGTTGAATGAGGCGCCGCTGACCGCGTCGGTCAACTGCTTGCCGAGCTGAGTGAGCGTCGTGTTGAGATTGGTGATGCTCGCGCCCGGGTTGCTGGCGGTGGTCAGCGCCGATTCGATCGCTTTGATCGTGGTGATGACGGAGTTGATCGCCGAAGAGGCGGTCGACAGCACCGCCTGGCTCTGCGACAGCGCCGAGTTGGCTGAGGTGACGACGCCGCTGCTGGCGCCGAGCTGGGTGGCGATCGACCAATAAGAGGCGTTGTCGGCGGCGCTGGAGACCGCAAGACCGGTCGAAACCTGGTTCTCGGTCGTCTTCAGGTCCGCCTGCGTCTGCGTCAGGGACTGCAACGCGCTAAGGGCCGAGGCATTCGTCAGAATCGAACTCATAAGGGTGCTCCTGTCCGTGAAATCACGAAACCGTGTGACATTTCGGATTTGCACCGAGACGACGAAGCGGCCTTATGCCTTTAGCTCCCGAAACGCAGGAACTAATCGCCGTGTTGGTCCGAGACCGGCGCCCGCAAAACGCGGGCCGACCCGGTTCAGTCCCGCCCAACCTGCGACACGGGTCTTAAGATTAAGTAAAGCCCCGCCGCCGCGCGCCAAATTTTAGGCGCCTGCTGCGACATCGGCTTCGCCTCGGCGGCCGCCAGCGCTTGGCTCGGTCTCTTGCGTCAAGCCCGGCCATGACGGCGTTCTGGCCGCGTCGCGCCTCAGCGCGCGCAATGCCCGCGCAAGCTCCGTCGCCGAATCTGACGCGAGGCGTCGTGGCCCCGCTGGGCCACGACGGCGGGGCGCGCCAGCGCGGGCGAGATGAACGACGAATTGGCGGAGGCCGACCGGCCGGGAGCAAACCGTCTCGCCTTGGGCATGAAGCGCGTGGCGGCGCAGATACGGCAGGGTATGACATGAACCGGGCGCAACGTCGGATCGAGGCGGCCAACGGCGCAGCAGGCTCGGTCGGGGGTCTGTTCGCCGACGCGCTGCAAATGCAACGCGCCGGCCGGCTGAACGAGGCGCTGCCGCTCTACCAACGCGTGCTGGAGCGCGATCCCAATCACGCCGACAGCTTGCATCGGCTCGGCGAGATCGCCCATCGCGCCGGTCGTCACGATCTCGCGGTCGAGTTGGTCGAAAAGGCGATCGCCGTCGATCCTCAGGCCGCTCGTTTTCATGCGACGCTCGGGGAGGCGCTCGCGGCGCAGGGCAAGCCTGGCGACGCAGTCGCCGCCTTTCGCCGAGCGATCGCGCTCGACCCCGACGTGGCGGCGACGCACACCAATCTTGGCGCGGCCCTGCGCGAGCTTGGTCAGTTTGAGGAGTCGGCGACGGCCTGCCGTCGCGCAATTGCGCTCGACCCCAATCTTGCCCCAGCGCACAGCGACCTCGGCGCCGCCCTCTTTTATCTCGGCCGCCTCGACGAGTCAGAGAGCTGCTTGCGGCGCGCCCTCGGCCTCAACCCGGACTTCGCCGTCGCCTACTGCAACCTCGGCAACGTGCTGCAGGGCCTGTTGCGTTACGAGGAAGCGATCGCTTGCTACTCCCGCGCTCTGACCCTCCGCCCCGATCTCTTCGCAGTCCTCCGCAACCTCGGCGTCGCCTTCCATCGACTCGGCCTGCTGGATGACGCCGTCGCCTGCTTCCGTCAGTCGCTCGCTCTGACGCCCGCCGACTCGAAGACCCACAATAACCTTGGCGGCGCACTGCGGGACCTCGGCAAGCTCGACGAAGCGACGGCGGCCTATCGCCACGCCTACGCCATCGACCGCCACAATTCCAACGCGCATTCCAATTGCCTTTTCTGTCTCAACTACGCGCCGGATCTGCCGGCGGAGGAAATCTTCGCCGAATACCAGCGGTGGGACGAGGCGCATGCGCGGCCGCTCGCCCCGGCGGCGGCGCGTCACGACAACGACCGCTCGCCCGAACGCCGGCTGCGGATCGGCTATGTTTCTGCAGACTTCCGTCACCATCCGGCGCGGTACTTCATCGAACCGGTGCTGGCGAGTTACGACAAGTCGAAGGTCGAGGTGTTCGCCTACGCGGAAGTTGCGCGCGAGGACGTGGTTTCCGCGCGTTTCAAGTCGTACGTCGACCATTGGCGGCCGACCGTGGGGCTCAGTGGCGAGGAGATGGCCGAGCGAATCCGCGCCGATCGCATCGACGTCCTGGTCGATCTCGCCGGCCATACGGCGGGCCACCGCCTGCTCGTCTTCGCCCGCAAGCCGGCGCCGGTGCAGGTTTCCTGGCTCGGCTACGGTTATACGACGGGCCTCAAGTCGATCGACTATTTCCTCGCGGATCCGCAGTTTGCGCCGCCGGGCTGCGAACATCTGTTCAGCGAGAAGTTGGCGCGACTGCCAGTCTTCGCCGCCTACCGCCCCGCCGAAGGGATGGGCAGCCCCGAGACGGCGCGCCGACCCCGTTCGACCGTGACCTTCGGCACCCTGACGCGCACGGTGCGGATCAACCATCACGTCGTGCGGAGCTGGGCCGCAATCCTCAGCGCGACGCCGGGCTCGCAGCTGGTCCTCAACAGCGGCAACTTCCGCACCGCCAGTTTTTGCGACGACCTGGCGAACAAATTCGCCGCGCATGGAATCGCACGCGAACGACTCCTCATGAGCTACGACAGCCCGCCGTGGGACGTCTTGCGCAGCATCGACGTCGGCCTCGACTGCTTTCCCCACAATTCCGGCACGACGCTGATCGAAGGCCTTTATCTCGGCGTGCCTTTTGTCACCTTGGCGGGGCGTCCGTCGGTTGGGCGCGTCGGCGCCGCAATCCTGACTGCCCTCGGCCGTCCCGAGTGGATCGCCTCGACCGACGACGAATATGTCGCCAAGGCGGTGGCGCTGGCCCGCGACCCCGCCCGCCTCATCGCCATGCGGCCGGAGTTGCGCGCCCAAATGGAGGCGAGCCCGCTGATGGACGAAGCGGGGTTCGCCGGCGCGCTCGAGCGCGCCTACCGCGCGATGTGGCGGCGCTGGTGCGACGGGCAGTCGCCCGAGGCCCTCTCGATTCCCGCGTGAGGCCGCGCGGCGCCGCCCGCGATGACGACCGAATCGAAGGTCTGATTCCGACGATCGTCAGGGTCGACCGAAGCGAGCCCCGCCGCGCGCGCTGCACGATTGCTCGCGGATTTGCGACCGCGATCGAGTTGATCGAGAAGGAGCGCCGCCGCGCCGATGGCGCGCAATGCCCGCGCAAGCTCCATCGCCGAATCTGGCGCGAGGCGTAGCGACCCCAGCTGGGTTGCGACGGCAGGGCGTGCGAGCGCGGGCGAGATGAACAACGCATTGGCGCAGGTCGAACGGTTGCTGGCGAACCTTCTCGCCTTGGGCGGCAAGCGCCTGATGGCGCTGGCGATGATCGGCTTCGCCGTCTTCGCCGCGACCGGCTTCGCCGGCTACTATCTCAGCCGGCCGTCGACCGAGACGCTGTATTCGGGCCTCGACCGCGACGACGTCGTCAGCATCGGCTCGAGCCTGCGCGAAGCGGGGATCAATTTCGACGTCAGCGCCGACGGCGCGACGGTGACGGTGCCGATCGGGCAGGCGGCGTCGGCCCGCATGATGCTGGCGGAAAAGGGCCTGCCCCATTCCGGCAGCATCGGCAACGAACTCTATGACAAGCTCGGCTCGCTCGGCCTGACTTCGTTCATGCAGGAGGTGACGCGCGTCCGCGCGATGGAAGGCGAACTCGCGCGCACGATCCAGATGATTCGCGGCGTCAAGGCGGCGCGCGTCCATATCGTCATGTCCGACGAAGGCTCGTTCCGCCGCGAGAAGCAGGCGCCGTCGGCCTCGGTGATCATCCGCACCGACGGCGACGACGATCGCTCGGTCGGCGACGCGATCCGCCACCTGGTCGCCGCGGCGATCCCCAACATGAAGACCGACGAGGTCACCGTCCTCAACGTCGACGGCCGCCTCCTCGCCAGCGGCCCGGACAACCTCGAGAAGTCGCCCGACAACCTGCTTGGCCTGGAAAAGGAGGTTTCGCAGGAACTGCGCGAGAAGATCACCACCACCCTCGCGCCTTATCTGAGCCTGCACAATTTCCAGGTCAGCGTCGCGGCGCGGCTCAACGCCGATAAGACCCAGACCAACGAGACGATTTACAATCCCGACCAGCGCGTCGAGCGCTCGGTGCGGGTGGTCAAGGAAAAGCAGAATTCGCAGAACGCGGCCGGCCAGCCCGCCGCCGGCGTCCAGGCCAACCTGCCCGCCAACAAGCCGCAGACGACGGACTCCAAGCAATCGAGCGACGCCACCGACAAGAAAGAGGAACTGACCAACTACGAGATCTCCTCCAAGCAGATCACGACCACCAGCGCCGGCTTCGTCATCGACGGCCTGTCGGTGGCGGTGCTGATCAACAAGGCGTCGCTGACGGCCTCGCTCGGCGACAAGCCGGCGCCCGACGCGTTGGACAAGCAAGTCAAGGAAATCGAGCAGTTGGTGACGACCGCGGCCGGCTTGCGCAAGGATCGCGGCGACCTGGTCAAGATCGCCGTCGTCGATTTCGCCGCCGATTCCGGTCGCGACCTCGCTCCGGTCGAGCCGCCGTCGCTGCTTGAAACGCTGGCGCGGCAGGCCGGGTCGTTCGTCAGCTCGGGCGCGATCGTCCTCGTCGCGCTGTTGCTGCTGTGGTTCGGCCTGCGGCCGGCGACGCGCATGCTGCTCGCGCCGCCTGCCGAATCGGTCTCGGCGTTCGCCGGGGGCCTGAGCGAACTGCCGGCGCCGATGTCGGCGCTCGACGGGCCGGGCGGCCCCGGCGCTCCGGCGATGGCGCTCGGCGGTCTCGGCGGGTCGGAGGCGAACTTCCTCATCGACGCCAACGACGAGCGCGACGACTTCCTCAAGGAGCTCGTGGCGCGCAAGGACAAGAGCCCGCAACGCCATCTGCAGAAGCTGGTCGATTTCGACGAAGAGGTCGCGGCGGCGATCCTCAAGCAATGGATTCGTGAGGGAGCGAACGCATGAAGCCGGTTCCGATCATGCAGTATCTCGACCACTTCGGTCGGGTCGGCCAGGCCGAGGCGCGACCCTTCGCCCAAGCGCCGACGCCGACGCCATTCAAGCCCCGCACGCTGCGCGCGGTGCCCGACCCCGAGGCGCGCGATTCGGCGCCGCTGAGCCGCGCCTTGCGCGAGATCGGCCCGTCGCGCGACGACAGCGCGCCGGCGCCCCGGCCGCGTCCCCGCGCCGCTCCCAGCGAAGCCGAGATCGAAGCGCGCGTCGCCGAAGCCTACGAGCGCGGCCGCCGCGACGGCGACGTCGCCGCGCGCGCCGAGGAAGCCGAAAACATCGAACGCGAGCTCGCCGGCGAGCGCGAGCGGGCGACGCTGGCGCAGCTCGACTTCCAGCTCAACGAATACGCCCATGTCGCCGAGACGGTTTCGTCTGGGCTGCAGGCGATCGAGCAACGGGTCGCCGAGGTCGTGGCGCGTCTCGTCGAGCCGCTCGTTGCGCGCGCGACGGCCGATCGGATCGTCGAGGCCTTGTGCGACAATCTCGCCCGGTTGCGGGTCGGCGGCTCGACCGGCTTGATCAAGATTCGCGGTCCGGAGCGCGTTCTCGCCGCGCTGCGCGAACGCGTCGCCTATCTCGCCGTCGAGGTCGAGTATGTCGCCGATCATGGCGTTGAAGTCTCGATCGAAGCCGACGAAACGACGATTCGCAGCCAACTGCAGCCTTGGGCCGACCTCATCGCCTCGCTCACCCGGTAACCCGCTTCGATGGAAGACGCCCCGCATCCCGAGATCATCATCGTCCGGCGCCGTGGCGGCCATGAGGAAGAGCACCACGGCGGCGCCTGGAAGATCGCCTTCGCCGACTTCATGACGGCGATGATGGCGTTCTTTCTCGTGCTGTGGATCATCAACGCCACCGACAAAGACACCAAGACGATCATCGCCCGCTATTTCAATCCAGTCAGACTCGAGGAATCGTCGCGCACGCCCAAGAGCATTCACGGCGACGGCTCGGCCACCCCGGCGGTCGACGCGTCCGACGGGACCCAGACGGCAAAGTCGAAACAGCCTGGTCCGGTCGGCGCCGCCAAGACGCCGGACAACCCGCCGCCGCTGACGTCGACGAGCGGCCTCGACAAGCCGGGCGGCAATCCGCCGGGCGCGGCGGCCAACCTCGGCGATCCCGCGGCCCCCAAGGCGAACATGAGCGAGGGCGTGCTGTTCGCCGATCCCTACAGCAGTCTCGACTCCATCGCCGGATCGAGCTCGCCCAACGTGCTCGCGATCATGCAGCGTGACGCCGCGAACGAAACGCCGGCGAGCGACGGCCTCCCTGATCCGTTCCGCTCGGCCGCGCGTCCGGTCGCTCCTGAGAAGGAGTCGAACGAGCCGGCAAATCCGCCGCCGGCAGCCGCGCCAACGCCGCAACCGACCGAGGTCGAGGCGACGCCGCCTGCCGAGGCTGCCCACGAAGTCAAGCCGGCGCCTCCCGCCGCCGAACCGAAACCAACCACGGCGACCGCCGCTCGCCTGCAAAAAGAACTGGAGCTGCAAATCGCGCCGCCCGGCGCGGCGCGGCTGGGCCCGGCCGTCGACGTCAAGGCGACCGACGAAGGCCTGCTGATCAGCCTCACCGACAAAATGAATTTCACGATGTTCGCGATCGGTTCGGCGGAACCGCAGCCGCAACTGATCCAGGCGATGGACGCCATCGCCGCCATCCTCAAGCCGCAGCCCGGTCTGATCATCGTGCGCGGCCACACCGACGCGCATCCCTACAAGTCGCCAACCTACGACAACTGGCGTCTGTCGTCGGCGCGCGCGCAGATGGCCTACTACATGCTTACGCGCGCGGGATTGCCGGAGAGCCGCTTCGAGCGAATCGAGGGCTACGCCGATAAGCGACTGCGCGACCCAGCCCACCCGTTCGCGGCCGAGAACCGCCGCATCGAAATCCTGATCAAGGGAGCCAAACCGTGAGGGCGCGACGCCTAGCCTGCGCGCTCGCGGCGACGGCGATCGCCGCTGCGCTCGGCGGCGTCGCCGCGGCGACGGCGCAGACGATCTCCGACCTGACCTCGGATCTGCAGAACCTCCAGGTGCGCATCGCCGCCGGCGACAAGGCGGCCTACGCCAGCCAGGCCGAACGGATCAGCGCCGTCGGCGCCGCGATCGTCGCCGCCAAACCTGAAGTCTGGCAATCGAAGCATGAAACCGATGCGGCCGTCATCTACCTGTTCAGCGGCGGGCAGCCGCGCGACATCGTCCGGCTAATCGAGAGCGGCGCCGTTCCGCCCAGCGAAATCCCGTTGCTGCGGGGCGCCCTCGCTTATGTCCTCGGCAATGAAGCCGAGGCCGAAAAGCGCCTGTCGGCGATCGACGCGCGTCGCCTTCCGCTGCGGCTCGCCGGTCCGATGGCCTTCGCCCAATCGGTGATCGAGACCAGCCGCGATCCGGCCAAGGCGATCGCGCTGCTCGATCTTGCGCGCCTGTTAGCGCCAGGAACGCTGGTCGAAGAGGCGGCGCTGCGGCGCGAAGTCATGCTGGAAGCCGATCAGCACAAGGTTGAGCGCGTCGCTCAGTTGGCGCGGCAATACGCCTCGCGCTTCGGCGCCTCCGTCTACGCCGAGGTCTTTTTGCAGACCCTGGCCGGCGCGCTGGCGCAATCTGGCGCTATCGACAGCCCAGAGAATTTCAACAAGTTCCGCGGCTTCTTTGCGGCGCTGGCGCCTGACGCCCGTCGTGGCTTCCTGCTCGGACTGGCGCGTGCGGCGATTATGAACGGCCGGTTCGAGGTCGCCGCCATCGCCGCCGCAGCGGCGCTCGACGGCGTTCCGCCCGATAGCGTCGAGGAAGCGCGCGGCAAGCTCTATGAAGCGATGGCGCGCATTCTCACCCCCGATTACGACGCTGGGCTCGCCGAGCTGCAAGGCGTCGCTTCGGCCCGACTCGATCGCCATGATCAGGAGCTGCTCGCCGCGGCGCGCGGCGTGGCGGCGTTCCTGCGCCAGCCGCCCGCCTCGTCGGCCGAGCCGCCCGCCGCTGAAGTGGCGGCGCTGGCCAGCGCCAATCCCAACGATGCGGTCGCGCAGACGATCTCCATCGCCGAGGCGGCGCTTAGCCGCACTGCGTCGTTGGCCGCCGTCGCGCCGAAAGGAAACCTATGAGTCTCGTCGCCGTCGCCGCCGCCAACGCCGCCCCGACCCGGACGCAGGAGTCGGCGCACGAAACGACCGACCGTGGCGGCGGATCGAAATTCGCCGATCTGCTCAGCACGCTCGAGAGCGAGACGACGAAAGTCGAGGCGTCGTCGAAGAGCGCATCGGCCGACGGAACGAGCGCCGCCTCCGCCGCGGCAAGCCGCGAAGCGGCCAAGGCGTCGCGGTTCGCCGCGCTCGAGGCCGCGCTCGCTGGGCTGGCGAGTGACGCGCTCGGCGCGGCCAACGCGGCTTCGGCCAGTGCGTCGGCGTCATCCAAGACGACGAGCGGCGGCGTGACGAATAACGCGACGAAGTGGCGCGCGGCGCCGAAATCCGACGCCATCGCCGCCGCCGCGTCGTCCGCCGCCGTCGCTGGAGCGGCAAGCGCGAGCGCCGAAAACGCTGATGTCTCTTCGACCGCGGCGAAAGGCCGCGCAAACGACGGCAAGACGGACCGCGTCGCGACTGGCGACGCTAGCGCCGCGGCGCTGACCGCGCTCGTCGCCTCAGGACTTGGCGCGCCAGCCGCCGCCGCGTACGCCGCCCCGGCCGCGACGACGACGGCGGCCCCGGCTGCGACGACGCCTCGCAATGCGAACGGTCTCGCCGGCGATTCTTCGGCGAGCGCGGCGTCGGCGGTCGCGGGAGCGGCTCTCGCCAAAGGCGCCGCCGCCGACGCGACGGGCTCGACTCTGCGCGACCTTCTCGGCGGCGATTCGTCTTTGTTCGTCTCCACCGTCGAATCGCGGACTTATCTTGGTCTTGACGTCGCCTCCAGCGCCGTGACGGCGGCGACCGACGTCGGCGCGACGCAGCGGCGGGCGTCTGCCTCGTCCGCGTCGGCGGGCGGAAGCGCGCCGGCGACGGCGAAGCGCGCCACCGCGTCGGGCGGCGCGCCAGCCCACGGCGTCGCCGCATCCGCCGCGACGGGCGAACCCGTCGCCGCGGCGAGCGCCAAATCGTCGTCCGCCAAGTCGGGGGATTCGTCGACCGGCGGCGATTCGAGCGGAAGCGCCGCCTCGTCGCCCGCCGCCGCGACCTCCGCCTCGACGGCGTCCGCCCCTTCAGACCTCGCCGGCGCTTTCTCGGCGTCGGTCAGCCTCGATCAAGTGCCTGCCGTCATCGCCGAGGCGGCCGAGGAGCTCAGCGCCGCGGCCCAGAGCGCGAGCGGTTCGACCGTCGCCAGCGCGTCGAGCGCGCAGCCAATCAAGGAACTGCAGATCAATCTGGCCCCGGCCGAACTCGGCTCGCTGCAAGTGACGATGCGGCTCGCCGACGGCAAGCTCTCGGTCGTCGTGGAAGTGGCCAAGACCAGCACGCTGCAGGCGATCGCGGGCGATCGCGACGCGATTGCGGCTCGGCTCGGTTCGGCTTCGACCCCGCTCGATTCCCTTGTCGTCCAGCCGATGCGCGCCGACGCGACCGCCAGCGCCGATTCGAACGGCGATACGCAATCTGGAACCCAGGACAATCCTTCCAATGGAGCCAACCGCGATTCGCCGTCCGGCGGGCAGTCGACCTCGCAGCGCGACGGCGCGGCGGACGCCTGGCGGCGCCAAAGCGCGTCCGCTCGTCGTGGCGCTGGCGATCTTACTGTCTAGCGTCGGCGTCGCGCGCGCTGAGACCGGCGAGCTTTGCGAGCAGGAAATGGCCCGCGCCGCGCGCGAGAACGGCATTCCGCTCAATATCCTCTATTCCGTCGGTCTGACCGAAACCGGCCACGCCGGCGCCTTGAGCCCGTGGGACATGAACGTCGACGGGCGCGCCGTTCATTCGGCCAGCCTTGAGGAGGCGCTGCAGCGCTTCGCCGTCGAGCGCGCCCGCGGCGCAAAGCTGATCGACGTCGGCTGCATGCAGATCAACCATCACTGGCACGCGTCGCACTTCGGTTCGCTGGCCGAGATGTTCGATCCCGTGCGCAACGTCGATTACGCAGCCGGCTTCCTCAAGACGCTCGAGGCCCAGGAGGGCAACTGGACGCTGGCGGTGGCGCGCTACAACGCCGGGCCTGACAACCCACAGGCGCAGAAGGCCTATGTCTGCAACGTCATTGGCAACATGGTGGCGAGCGGCATGGGCGAATGGACCCCGCGCGCCCGCGCGTTTTGCAAGTGACGCGCCCGTAACGGCCACGACGGCGGACTAACAAATTGGTAAACAATATCCGTCAACCTTTAGTGGTGTCAGTCTGAATCGCGCAGGCGGGCGGCAAGGCTCGCCGCCGTCGCGATGCTGTCGTTTGCGATGGCGCACAAGCGCGGGAGTCGCGTCGCCATGCCTTCATCATCCCTCCTTCAGCCCGCTCACGGCGACGGCCGATTGCGATCGGAGGCGTCATGAGCATCCGCCCAAGTCTCAGGAGCGCGCTTCATCTCATCGGCGTGATCGTCTTCATCGCGCTCGGCGCGTTGAGCGCGTCGCGCGCGCGCAGCGACCCGTTGACCGAAGTCTATCTGCTCGGCTTGATCGGCGTCGGCGTTATCGCCATCGTCGTTGGCGCAGGGCCGGCCGTCCGTGAGAGTGGCGACGCGGCGGCGACGGAGTTCGAGCGGCGCGCCGACGCGGCGCTCGCCGCCGTCCTCACCAACATTCGCGACCAGGCCGCCGAGGGCGAGAAGTTCAGCGAGTCGCTCGCCGGCGCCAACCGCAAGCTGGCGCGCGGCGGCTCCTATGACACGATCAACGAGATCGTTCTTACCCTGATCAACGACAACCGCGCGATGCAGCACAAGGTCAACGGGCTGACGGAGAAGCTCGAACAGTCGCGCTTCAAGATCATGCGGTTGCGCTCGAGCCTCAATAAAGCGGAGGAAATCGGCAGCCGCGACGCGTTGACCGGGCTCGGCAATCGCCGCTACTTCGACGCCGCGCTGAACGAGGAGATCGAACGCGCGCACGAAGAGGGCAAGACGCTCTGCGTCAGCCTCGCCGACATCGATCACTTCAAGGCGATCAACGACAAGTTCGGCCATATGGCTGGCGACGTGGTCCTCAAGCGTTTCGCCGATCTGCTGACCGCCAACATCAAGGGCGAAGACAAGGTCGCACGCTTCGGCGGCGAGGAATTCGCCATCCTGTTGCCAGACGCCGAGCTTTCCGACGCGACCGCGATCGTCAGTCAGATCCAGAAGCAACTCGACGCCAAGCGCTGGGTCGTGGCGGCCAGCGGCGAGCGCCTCGGCGCGGTCACCGCTTCGTTCGGCGTCGCGCGCCTGCGCGACGGCGAGTCGGCCGACGAACTGCTGCGTCGCGTCGACGCTAAGCTCTATGAAGCCAAGGCGAACGGCCGCAATCGGGTCGCCGTCGACGCGAGCGCGTCCGCCGCCAGCGAGTCGGCGTCGTGAGCGTTCCGCCGCGCACCCGCAAACGCGCGCCAACCAGTTTCGGCAGCGTTCTCGCCGAGGTCGAAAGCGGCGGCGCCGATCCTGAGCGGATCGCCCGGCCGCTCGGCTATCCGTTCGCCGCCGTCGACCCGCCCGCCGAAACGGCGGACAGCCCGACGAGCGCCTGGGACCAGGCGCTGGCCTGGGTCGAGGCGGCGGGCGAACCGCCGCAGGGCGAACCCGCGCGCGCCGAGACGCCAGTCGAGGAATCGGCCGCGCCGCGCTTCGACTCGGTCGCGCCGCCCGCCGAACCGATGGCGCCGCTGACCGACGATCCCGACGCCATCGCCGCCGAACTGGGCCTCGGAAACGCGCCGACGATGGCCCAGCTCAGCATTGTGCGCCGGCGCTTCATGTGGGCCAACCATCCCGATCGTCGGCGCGACGCGCCGCGTGAACTCGCCAATCGCCGCGTGGCGATCGCCAACATGCTGCTCGATCGCGCCGAAGCGGCGCTCGCAGCGCCGCGCCGCCGGAGCTAGGGCGCGACGATTTTGCGGAGTCGCTCGCCGCCCGCATCCCTCGTCGTGAGACGCCGCGAAGCGGCCTCGAACGACGTTCCGGAGCGCGTGTTAACGCGATTGCGCAAAGCGCGTCGATTCACGCGCGCAGTCGCCGCGACAAATTCTTCCTGAAAATCGGAATCGTCGGTATCATGATTCGACGCATCCGATGCGGTCGCATCCGAGCCGTGGCGGCGTTCTCACGCCGCGAAGCGCGGTTCAATGTATTGAAAAGACAGAGGCGACGAAACGGGCGGTTTCGCTTGTGTATGTAGAACAACGACTTACGCGGGCCAAAACGAAGTCGGCCGTTTCGTTCGGACTTCGCTTCGTTTCGTCGCGGCTTTGTTTGGCTTCGCTTCGCCTCGTTTCGCTTCCGTGGGCGCGGGCTGCGGCCGGTCTGCGCCGCAACGCAATCGAGAAAGACGGGCGAACCGGGCCGGCGCCCCGCGCGCAAATTGGCGCCCAAGCCGTTGAAATCGGTCGCCCGCGTCACGGACTTGTCGACCGCGGCGGAGGCTCAGTCGCCGCCGAAGATCATCCGCCGCGAGAACGGGTTGACCAAAGCGCCGGGGGAGGCGGGCGGGTCTTCGGCGAGCAGCACCGCGCCGGATTCGTCGAGCAGGGTCCAGCGTCCCTGGCGCTCGACGATCGCGGCGACGCGCCCGAGCCCCGGCGCAAAATCGCCCGTCTTGATCACTCGCGTCTCGACGCTGTTGCGCAGCCACGCCATGCCCGGTTCGACCGCGACGAGGCGGTAGGGATCAGCGTCCGGGGGCGCGTCTTCGCCGCCGTGGGCAATCGAGCCGGTCGGCGACATGTCGATCGATTGATGCGGCTCGGCGTGCGCCGGCGCCGCGGTCCTCGAGTCGGCGACCTTGGTCGCGGCTGCGGCCGGAGCCGCGACGCGCGCCGGCGCCGGCGCGACGGACGCGACAACCGCGAGGTGTCGGTGCGGCTGGCCGAAGACCGACAGATACTGCATGCCGTTCACCATCGGCGCGTCGCCGGCGCGGCTGAACATCACGGCGGCGAACACGACCGAGGCCGCGGCGCTCGTCACGCCGAAGCCGAACAGCGCGATATCGACGGGCGACCGCGCCGCAAAGGCGCTGGCGGCGAAGCGGGGAACGAACAGTCCGGCGAGTTTCATGCGCACGCTTTCGATTTGCCGCGCTCAGCCGACGAGCGGCTCGGCGCTTTCGTCCTTGATCTCGCCGCGCAAGGCGGCGGCGAGTTCGATGAAGGGATCCTCGCAGGGCGGCGAGGCGAGCGTTTGGCTCATCGCCTCGTAGATGCGCGGCACGGACTTGACCGCCTGGTCGAGCAGGGGGTCGGCGCCGGGCGTGAAGCCGCCCATCAGCCTCAGATCGCGGGTCTCCTCGAAGCGGGCGATGAGCGCGCGCAATCGGGTCACCAGCTTGCGTTGCTCCGGCGACCAGGTCGGGTTGGGGATGCGCGAGACCGAAGCGAGGATGTCGACGGCGGGAAAGCGGCCTTGGTCGGCGATCGCCCGGTCGAGCACGATATGGCCGTCAAGCGTGCCGCGGATGCTGTCGGCGACCGGGTCGTTGTGGTCGTCGCCGTCGACCAGCACCGAAAAGACGCCGGTGATCGAACCCGAGTCTTCGAGGCCGGGCCCGGCCCGCTCCAGTAGGCGCGGCAGGTCGGAGAACACGCTCGGAGCGTAGCCGCGCGCCACCGCCGGTTCGCCCGCCGCCAGAGCGACGTCGCGGGCGGCGTGGGCGAAGCGGGTGACCGAGTCGACGATCAGCAGCACCTGTTCGCCGCGATCGCGGAAATATTCGGCGACCGCCATCGCCGTGCGCGGCGCCAGGCGGCGCATCATCGGGCTCTCGTCGCCGGTCGAGACGACGGCGATCGCCGTCTGGCGATTGCCCTCGAGCGCGTCGTCGAGGAATTC
>Ga0181529_10001841_pt1 | contig 26503 bp, 16 predicted proteins | sample PEATcosm2014_Bin_36_FD_119763 | JGI IMG/M metagenome (GOLD analysis project Ga0181529, IMG submission 119763) | Peatland microbial communities from MTU Mesocosm Facility, Houghton, MI, USA - PEATcosm2014_Bin10_30_metaG | ecosystem: Environmental > Terrestrial > Soil > Wetlands > Peat | place... | reverse complement strand
TTTGCCTCCCGCTTCTTTCGGCTTTGCCTCGCGGTTACACCTTGCGGTTCGGCTACGGTTGCCGTCATCGGCCCCGGTTGGCTCCTTTCATCCAACTAGATTCTGCCCATGCTGGGCACACCCCGCCGCCGTCCGGCGTGACGGCGTCTCCAGCCTCCATCTCCTTGACTGCTCCGGCGGGCCAGTCCGCCACCCAGACCGTCACCGTCAACTCGGCGGGCACGCCGGCCCTGGTGACTTATTCCAGCTCGCTTGGATACGTAGCCGTGGTCATTTCTTCCATGCCTACGACCGCCTATGGATCGGCCGTCACGCCCGCCACACTACAGCTTCAAGTTACTGCCAACCAGCCCGGAACTTACTACGGCATAGTTACGATTGCCTGGGACGGCGGATCCACCGCCATCCCCGTCGCCTTCAACGCCACGGCGGCGCCGGGTCTGCCGCCGGTCGTCGCCACCGTAGCGAGCGCCGCATCCGAAACCGCCGGGCCTATCGCGCAAGGCGAAGTGATCGGCATCTTCGGCATGGGGATGGGAGCCGCTCCGGCCGGGCTGACGCTCGACGCATCCGGCAAAGTGTCTACCGAACTCAGTGGCGCTCAGGTCCTCATCGACGGCGTGCCGGCGCCGCTGATCTACGCGTCCGCCAGCCAGGTGAACGCCATCGTGCCATATGATACAGGCGCCAGTGGAATCGCCACGCTTCAGGTGATCTCGAACGGAGTGCCATCGGCCGTATGGCAACTGCCAGTGGCGTCTTCGGCGCCGGCGCTGTTTACCGCGGGCTCGACGGGCGTGGGACAGGCCGCCGCGCTCAACCAGAACAACTCCGTGAACGGCGCGTCGAACCCGGCTGCCCGCGGTGAAGTTATCCAGATCTTCGCGACCGGCGGCGGACAAACTTCGCCCGCGAGTAACACCGGCGCCATCGCGGGAAGTGCGGGAGACGCGACTCTATTGCCGGTAACCGTGACCATCGGCGGCGTGTCCGCGCGGGTGACCTATCACGGCTCGGCGCCGGGAGAGATTGCCGGGTTACTGCAGATCGACGCCGAGGTGCCCGCTACCGCTCCCACCGGCGCCGCCGTCCCGATTTTCATTACCGCCGGTGGCGGAACCTCCGTGAGCGGCGTCACCATCGCAGTCAAATAACGCTGAAGCTTGTGGCGCACGCGCTCGCGCGCAATGGGAAATGCTGCTGTATTTGTGGGGCAGGATGGTATCCTGCGGCCGAGTGGTACTCGGCCTGCCGACCAGTGTGCCAATGCCGCCCAGGCGGGTTGACAACCCGCCGCAGGTTGCCAACCTGCCCCACATAAGACCGGGTGCGAGACTCAACCAAGCGACATTGGCATGACCTCCCGCGTCACGTCGATGGCAGTCTGCCCGGCTATTCGCCGCCGTGGGCCACCGCGTTCCCCTCCGCCGCGCACGGCAGGTAAACGCGAAACGTGGTCCCGGCTCCCGGCGCGCTTTCCACGGCGATATGCCCGCCGGCCTGCTCCACGATACCGTACACCGTCGATAACCCCAGCCCCGTGCCCTTCCCCATATCCTTGGTGGTGAAGAAGGGTTCGAAGATGCGCGCACGGACTTCGGGGCTCATGCCGCACCCCGTGTCCGCCACTTCGAGAACGGCATAGCGGCTCTGTCCCAGTCCCGCAGCCTCCGCCCGCACGGTTTCCGCCCGCGTGGAGATGCTGAGGCGTCCCCCGTGAGGCATGGCGTCGCGCGCGTTCACGGCCAGGTTCATCAGCATTTGGCTGAACTGCCCGGGATCGGCGCGCACGCTGCCCGTATCCGGACCCAGCCGCGCGGTCAACTCGATATCCTCGCGCAGCAACCTTGCCAGCATTTCGCGCATCTCGCGCAGCGCGGCGTTGACGTCCATCACCTGAAGCTCGATGGCCGGTTTACGGCTGAAGGCCATCAACTGAGCCACCAACCGGGCCGCGCGCTCCGCCGCCTTGATGATCTGCGACGCCTCCCGCGCGGCCGACGGGTTCTCCGCCACGCGCATCTGCAGCAGTTCGCCGTATCCCTTGATGACCGTCAGAACGTTATTGAAATCGTGTGCGATTCCGCCCGCAAGGCGCCCCACCGCCTCCATTTTCTGCGCATGCCGAAGCTGTTCTTCCAGTTCTTTCCGCGCGGTCACGTCTTCCACCATGGAGATCATCAGGTGTGCGCCATCCACCAGCGAAAGCAGGTTGGCCACGGTAGACCGGGCCCACACCACGCGCCCCGACCGGGTCAGGTATCGCTGGTCCAGCGCCTGCGCCGGCGCGCTGGCGAATTGAAGTGCGTCGATGGCCCGCTGGCCGGCCGGCCAGTCGTCGGGATGGGTGAACTCCCGCACGGAGACTCCCGCCAGTTCGCCGACCGAACGTTCCAGCATCTCCCGGTACCGGCGATTGGCCACTTGCACGCGGGCGCCGTCGTCCATCAACGCGATTCCGATGGGGGCCTCGTCGAAAACCCCGTGAAATCGCCGCTCGCTCCGCCGCAATTCCCGTTCCACGGCTTTCCGACCGCCGATGTCGCGCGCCATCCGGATCACATACTCCGGCGCGCCCGCCGCGTCGCGAACCACCGCGCCATTCAATTCCACGTCCAGCGCCGACCCGTCGCGCCGCGTCAACCTCAGTTCCACGTCCCGCACCCGGCCGACGCGCTTGAACTCTTCGCCCACCCTGCGCAGCGTATCGGGATTCTCGCTGCGCACGAGTTCGTTCAGGTCGCGCCCCAGCACCTCGTCCGCGCTGTCGTATCCGAACATCTCCAGGCACCGGCCGTTCACCATCCGCAAGCGGCCCTCCAGATCGGTCACCGAAATGGCATCTGGACTGGTCTCCACCAGCGTGCGATACAGCAGTTCGCTTTCCCGTAATGCCCGGTTGGCCTCCGCCAGTTCGCGCGTGCGCGCCTCTACCGCCGCATGCCGCTCTTCGATATTCGAAAGCGTGCCCGAAGTTCCCACCAGCCGGCCCGCCTCGTCGCGGACCGCGCGCGCGTGCACTTCCACCCAGCGGCAGCCGCCGTCCGCCGTGAGATAGCGGACTTCGTGCCGGCAGTCGTCCTTGAGACCCTCCGCCAGCGGGCGGAAACGCTCCACATTCTCAGCCCGGTCGTCCGGGTGGACGAAGTCCAGAAATACCATCCCCATGGCCGCCTCGATAGCGAACCCGGTGATGTCCGTCCACGCGGCGTTGAGGAATGTCCACCGGCCCGCGGCGTCGGTCCGAAACACCACCTCCCGCAAGTCGCCGAGCAACTCCAGCAGGGCCCGCTCCTGCCGGCCGCAATTCTCCGGATCGGCGCACACGGAAGATGTTCTGCGGGGTTCCACCTAGTTCTTATCGGCTAGCCGCGCAAGACCGATAGGAGCGGACGCCGCCGAATCCCTAATGCGCCCCCACGGAAATCACCGTAGCATTGGCCGCAACCCCGCCGATCGACACCTCGAACGGACGCTCGCCCGCGGCCACATCCGGAATCAGAACGTTCAACTGCAGAAGTCCGACATAGTAAGGCGCCAGACCGGCGAACTGGACGTCGGCCGGCTGCCCTCCGATCTTCACCTGCACCGCTCCCACAGGCACGCTGAACGGACTCGCCGGAGCCGGCGCACCGGTGGCCACCGGGTTGCTCACCTGTCCTTGCCCGGTGAGATAGGCGGTCACATACTGGCCGGGAAGCGCCGGACTGGCTGTCTGGTTCAGGCTGCCGTCCGCCAGGTTCACCGCCAGTACATGGTTCACGCCTTCCGGCATCAGCACGCCCGGCCCCACCGCCGCCACTTGGATCTCAACCGGCGCGCCGCTCGCGCCACTCGCTTGCACCACCAGGCTCGCCGTCCCCGGAGCCGTCTCGTAAGGCACCTGCGCGTTGATCTGCCCCGCGCTCACGAACAGCAGGGGAATCGCCGTCCCGCCGATCAGGACCGAAGTCCCGCTGAGCGCCGTCGGCAGCGGCGTGGCCAATGCCTGGCTATTGGCCGCCGCCAGGTTGCTCCCGTAAATCGAAATCAGCGCGCCGGGAGCGATGGCGGGCAACGAACTGGCCGCATTGACGATGCCCGCCGCGCTCGTGGCCGGGAGTACCGCCGTGACGGTAAACACGGCCGCACCCGAAAGGCTCCCGTCCGGATTCATCACCGTTACCGGCACACTCCCCGCCAGGCCAATCAAACTGGCCTGCACCGCGGCCGTCAACTGCGTGCCGCCGAGGACCGTCGTCGATAGCCCGGCGCCGTTCCATTCGACCACCGCGCCGGACCGGAATCCCGCGCCGCTCACCGTCAGCGTGAAGGCCGGCCCGCCCGCGCTTGCGGAATTGGGAGTCAGCCCCGTCACCGAGGGAAGCGCCGGCGCGGCGTTCACCGACAGAACCAGCGCCGTGGTCGCCGAGTTATTATTGGAATCCCGCACCGTCGGCCGGAAGTAGTATGCCGCGCTGCTGCCGAGCGCGGGAGTTCCGCCCAGTACGCCTCCCGCCGAAAACGTCAGGCCCGCCGGAATCAGCGGAGCGCTCCACGTGTATCCGCCCGATCCACCAGTCGCAGTAAACGTCACCGGGCCGTAACCGACTAACTCCGTCGCCGCCGCCAACGACGCAGGGCCCGAGATCGCGAGCGCCTGCTGGTTCGCCTGCACCGTCAGCGTCAGTTGCGCCGTGCTCGTAAGACCGCAGGAATCGGCCACCTGAACGGTCGGGCTGTAACTTCCCGCACTGCCCGCCGCCGGAGCCCCGCTCAGCACTCCCGCACCGCTCAGCGCCATCCCGGATGGCAATCCCCCTGTGAGGGACCAGGTGAACGGCGCCGTGCCCGAGGTAGCGGTGAACGAGAGCGGGCCGTACGAAACACCCACTGTCGCCGCCGCCAACGATGCCGGGCCGGAAATCTGCGGTGGCCCGTCGATGGTCAGCGAAAGGCTGGCGCTTCCCGTGAGCCCAGTCGAGTCTTTCACCGTGACTACGACGGCATAGATACCGCGGCTGCCGCTGGCCGGCGCGCCATTGAAAACTCCGCCCGCCGACAGCGTCAGCCCCGCGGGAAGCCCTGTCGCCGACCATGTGTACGGCGCCGTCCCTCCGCTCGCCGCGAACTGTTGCGAAGGATAACTCGCCAGCTCGTCCCAGGCAGGGAGACTCGCCGGGCTGGCGATGGTGATGTGCTGCGCCGCCTGCACCGTCAGCGGCAAACTCGCCGAGGCCGTAGCGTTATTCGAATCGCGCACCGCGACTTGCATCGCGTAGTTCCCTTGACTGCCCGCCGCCGGGGTCCCACTTAGCACGCCGGCAAAGGACATCGACAAGCCGATCGGCAGACCCGTGGCGGACCATGTGTAACTTCCGAAGCCTCCCGCCGCGCTAAACATCACCGGTCCGTACGACACGCCCACGGTCGCATACGACAACAGCGATGGAGACGAGACATAAAGTCCCGATAAGATCTCAAGAGTCCAGTTCCCCGTGGCGGAGACGCCGTTCGCGTCGTGAACCGCAACCGTCAACGTGTATGTTCCGGCGCTGCCGCTAGCCGGCGTGCCGCTGAGCACTCCCGTGGAACCGAGCGCCAGCCCATTCGGCATCCCACTAACCACCGACCATGTATATGGCGCCGCACCTCCGCTGGCCGTCAGCGTCACCGGTCCGTAAGTCGCCCCGACGGCCCCCGATGGAAGCGACGCGGGTCCAAGCGAGAGCGTGACTGCGGTTATTACCAGCGTGAGCTTGGTGGAGGCGGTATTCTTGGACGAGTCGGTAACCGTAGCCTGCACGTTGTAAGTGCCATGACACCCCTGAATCGGCGTGCCACTCAGCACGCCGCCCGACGACATGGTCAGCGCCGGGGGCAAGCCGATGGCGGACCACGTATTTCCACCGGCGCCGCCCGAAGCCGTAAAAGTTATGGGTCCGTAGCCGGCCAGCTCCAATCCACTGGGCAACGACGCAGGTCCGGTGATCGACAATGGCGATGTGGCCGCGAGGACGACGAATTGCAGATTGGCAATCGTGGAAAGGCCCGTCGAATCCGCAATCCGGAATTGGATGAGGCTCGTGCCGGCGCTGCCGGCCGCTGGCGTTCCGCTGAGAACTCCCGCGGTGCTAAGCGTCATCCCGCTCGGCAACCCGCTGATCACCGTGTACGTATAAGGAGGTGTCCCGCCGCTCGAAGTCAGCGTGTAGCCGGAGTACGCCTGATTCACTTGGGCGTTGGGCGGTCCGGTCGGATTGGACAACACCGGAGCGGCCACGATAGTCAGCGGTACCGATGAAGATGCAGTAGCGCCATTCGAGTCCGTGACCGTCACCTTGACGGTATAAGAGCCTGCCGTAGTTGGCCAGGGAGTCCCGCTCAAAACGCCGGACGCGGACAGAGTCAGTCCCGAAGGCAGGCCGGTGGCCGTCCAGGCGTAGGTCCCGCTTCCGCCGGTCGCCGTGAAGGTGACGGAGTTATACGAATTCAGCGTCGCTCCCGATGGCAGAGAGGTTGGCCCGGCGATCGTCAGAGGCTTCGTTCCCGCCAGAACGGTTATCGTGAGAGTCTCGGTGTAAAGGTGGGATGCGGAATCGTACACTGCGACGGTCAGGCTGTATGTGCCGGCGCTGCCCACCGCCGGCGTTCCGCTCAGGATGCCACCCGAAGTCATGCTCAATCCGGAGGGCAACGCCGCCGGGTTAGTCGCCCCCACTGTGGGAGGCACGTTGAGCGGAAACACGCCCCATCCATACGGCGGGTTACCTCCAGTGGCCGAGAACGTAATGGGACCGTAGATCACTCCCTCTGTAGCCTGCGGCACCGATGAAGGGCCGGTTAGTTGTAGAGACGGAGAAGCGAGTACCGTCAAAGAGAGCGTTACGGAATTGCTGTTGCCGGCGGAATCGCGCACGGTTACTACCACGGTGTAGGTGCCATGGCTTCCATTTCCCGTCGAGCCGGCCAGGTTTCCGGCGGACGACATTGTCACCCCGCTTGGCAGGCCCGTTGCGCTCCACGTGTAAGTTCCCGTCCCACCGGTCGCAACGAATGAAACCGGACCGTAAACCGCAGCTTCCGTGCCCGTTGGCAACGACTGGGGCGAGGTGATCGTCAACGGCGGCAAACCCTGAATCGTCAGAGGCAACGTCGCCGAGTCGGTGCCGCCCAGGGAATCGCGCGCCGTAAGCTGCACGCTATACGCCCCATGACTCCCCACCGCCGGGGTGCCGCCGAGCACTCCCACCGATGACAAAGTCAGGCCCGACGGAAGACCGGTGGCGCTCCACGAGTAAGGCGTCGATCCGCCCGTCGCAGCAAGCGTAAGCGAGTTGTAGTTCGCTTGTTCCGTTCCGTTAGACAGGGCCGCAGTCGTGATGTGAATCCCGGGATGAACCTGGATACCGCCCTGCGAGTAAGCCGTGACACCGTTCGAATCTTGGCACTTCACCTGGAACTCATAATTGCCGGCGCTTCCTGTAGAGGGGGCGCCCGAAAAACTTCCATTCGACGATACCGTTGCGCCGGAAGGAAAGCCTGTTACCGACCACGTATAAGGAGGCGTCCCCCCAATCGGAGCGAAATACGACGTGATATTGATGCCGCTCACGGGATCTTTCTCGTACCATTGAAAAGTCTGGTACACAGTCTGCTGTAGCCCCATTGAGTTGACATTCAACTGCACAGTCACGTTATAGGTGGCCGACGCATTGACCGTGAAGGTGCAGTTGTACTGGATGGGACTCAGCCCCGCCACGTTGACCGACACACCGATCTGTGCGGGCGCCGTCCCGCTGGTTGCGGTCAATTTCAGCCAGGAGCAGGTGCTCCCCATGGTAATCGTGAAAGGCACGGCAGCCGGCCCAAGACTTACGCTCTGCGGCCCCGGCGTGGCTCCCAGGTATACGTCGTTGAACACCAGACTGATGGGCGACACGCTGAAATTGGGCGTATTGATGGCGAGCGGGAGCGTGACCGATCCCAGAAAGAGAGTCCCGCCGTTACCCGCAACCGTGACTGTGACCGAGTACGAGCCCGCAGTGGAACTTCCTGGAGTCCCGCTCAACACGCCGCCGGTACTCATCGACATGCCGCTCGGAAGGCCCGTTGCCGTCCAGACATCTGGGGCGTTGCACCCGCTGCCCGTGAAGGCCACCGGCGTGTAGGCCACTCCCGCTAATCCGGCCGGTAACGACGCCGGCCCAAGAATGGCGGGGAAACAGTTCACCTGCGGCTCGTACGCAGCCGCCCCCGCAACTCCAACACTTGAATATGCCGCCAGAACCAGGAGGACCGGGGAAGCCGCGACGGGCAAGGAATGGAACAACCACCGCTGGGTGTAGTTCATCGCCTGTGGTAACTGTCCAGTATGCCAGCCCGGCGAATGAATTACAACGAATTCAAGAAAATTATTTGAAGAAATCTTCCAAGAAAATCCTAAGAGGCGATATTACAATAGGACCGTATCGATCCGTTCTTCCGCCGCCGGCGCTTCCACCGCACTTGCCGAAGCCGCCTCGGACGCACCCAGGAACCGCACCAGGTCCGCCACCGACCCGTCGAAGAAACTCTCCAGCAACTCCCGCACCGCCACCTGCCGCATGGCGTCTTCCGACATCGTCGGCACATAGAGAAACGCCCGGCCCTGCTTGCGCCGCGTCAGTTTCTCCTTGCGCACCAGCCGTTCCAGCACAGTCATGATGGTGGTATACGCCAGCGGCCGGGTCCGCGCCACCAATTGCTGCACGTCCTTCACATTGCCTTCCCCCAGCGACCAGAGCGCTTTCAGGCACAGCAGCTCGAGCAGTGGAGGAACTTCACGCGCCGTCTTGGGCATCAGGATTCCTGTTCCGGAGGAGCCGTTTTCAACGCCTGTTTTAGTTTCCCGGCGAACGGCGAGTCGCTCCGCGGCGCAAATAGCGGATGCGCCGCCGCCGCGGGTTGCGCTACCGGCGCCGTCTTCGCTTCGTCCGGACGTTTCGGCCCGGAATCGAAATCCGCCGCCGGAGGCTGCGTCGCCCGTTTCGGCGCCGGCGCGTCGTCCCAATACCGGTCCATCTTCAGCGCCGGACGCTCCAGCGCCGCGTTGTACACCGTGAAGCAGCCTTCCACCTGGCGGTCGTTCGCAATCATCGCCCGCATGCTCTCCATCTTGGAATCCATATCGTCCAGGTAGTGCAGCAGCAGCGCTTCGGGAAACTGCGGCACCTTCGGCGACCCGAATTCCAGCCGGCCGTGGTGGCTCAGAATCATGTGCTCCACCAGCGACCGCAGACGCGGCGGAAAGTCCGGCAATCCGCGCAGCTTGTCCCCCACCATGCGCATGGCAATGTCGATATGCCCGATCAGTTGTCCGTCGGTCGAATACGAAATGCCGCGCTCGTAATTCAATTCGTAAATCTTCCCGATATCGTGCAGCACCACCCCCGTCAACAGCAGGTCGCGATCCACGTGGGGATAGTGATCCGCCGCCAACCTGGCCAGCGCGCACAGCGACAGTACGTGCTCGATCAATCCGCCCAGGAAAGCGTGGTGGATGGTCTTCGCCGCCGGCGCCCGCCGGTACCGCTGCGCCACATCGCCATCGTTCAGCAGAGCCTCCAGCAGCGCCTTCAAATGCGCATTGCCGATGCCCGCCACCACCCCGCGCAGCTCCGCCCACATCTCTTCGGGATCGCGCTTGGACGACGGGAAGTAATCCGCGAACTCGATCTCGCTATCGTCCATCCGCCGCAGTTTGTGGATGGTCAACTGCGGACGATTGTGATAGACCTGCGTCAGTCCCTTGACCTTGACGAAATCGTCCTTGTCGAACTCGTCGATCACCTCCGCCACGTTGTCCCACATCTTGGCGTCTACATCGCCGGTGCGGTCGCCCAACATCAGCGAGAGGTAAAGTTCGCCGGACTTCTTCTGGCGAATCTCCTTCGATTGCACCAGAAAGCTGGTCGTAACGATCTTATTCGGCTCCAGCTCGTTTACATAAGGAGATTTCATGGTTTGACCGGAGCCGGCGTGGGCGCCGGAGTGTCGCTAGAGGGTTTGTCCTTGTTCGAAACAGGCTTATCGAAAGCGGGCTTCTCCGGACTGGTTTCTCCGGGTTTGGGCTCCGCGGGCTTCGCGTCGTCGGGTTTGGCGTCGTCGGGAAGAGCCTGGCCGGGCTTGATTCTGCCATGCAGCGGCCGGGTCGGCGCGGCCTTTTCCACCTTCGGCTTGAGCTTCTTTCCCGAACCCTTCTGTTCCTTGACCTTTTCGGTCTTGGCCTTCTGCGCCTTCTGTTCTTTCTTGACCTTGACCTTGTCGGCCTTAGCCGCCTTCGCCCTGATCTTATCGATCTTGGTCTTCTTTACCTTGGGAGGTTTGGTCTTGGCCGGCGCCGCGGCCGGCGTAGCCGTCTTCTGCTCGCTCGCGGCCGATGCCTGCGCATCGATCGGCTGCCGGACAGGCTTCTTACCGGCCGGCAGCAGGAAGAGCGCTTTCTTGCGGCTGCGCGTGGCCATGACTTCTTTCTTGGTCACGGTCTGCGCCTTGATCTCCGCCACCTCGTGCCAGCGGGTGTCCTTTCCAGGCGCCGCCGCCGTATCCACGTAACCTTCTTTGATTTCCAGGTAGGCTTCCTGCCGCAGACGGTTCAAATACTCCACCAGCTTGGGCTGCATTTTGGGACCCGCCAGGAATTCGTGGATCCGGTCTTTCATATCGTCGAACGGCGCCAGCCCTTCTTCGAAGCGGTCGTTGACTTTCAAAATCAGAAAACCTTGCGGCGTCTTGATCGGGTCGGTAACCTGGCCCTTCCGGGTCTTAGCGACAATCTGTCGCAGATCGTCGCGCAACTGGTCCGGCTGAATGGCCGGCAGCGCGCCGCCATCGTGCGCCGTCGCCGTATCGTCGGAATTCTCCGACGCCAGCTCGCTGAATTTCTCGCCCTTGTTCGCCCGCGCCACCAGCTCTTTCGCCTTCTTCTCGGCGCTGGCCACCTGCTCGGCGTTCTTGCCCTCGGTCGATATCAGAATCTGGCTCAGATACACTTCCGCCTTGCGCACGAACTCGCTCTGATGCTCGTCGTAATATTTCCTAAGATCCGCTTCCGGAATGTTGACCTTCGACCCCACTTCGCCGCCGATCACCCGTCGCGTCAGCAGCGTCTCCGTAAGTTGCTGCTTGTAGTCCTCGAACGTCATGCCGAGCTGCTGGTGGATGAAATCGTGGAACTTCTCGGTATCCGGGATCTTGTATTCCACCTGCATCTGCGCGAGTTGCCGGTTGACGTCCGCATCCACCGAGATTTGCAGGTCCTTGGCCCTCTGAACCAGCAGCCGCTGACTGATCTGGTTGGCCAGGATATCTTTTTCCTGTTCGCGTACGGCCGCCGCCAGCGCCGGGCCGGTGAGGTGCTGTTCCTCGCGGAGCGTCCGCTCCAGGATCTTCTTCTGATCGTCCAGGTCGCCCTTGGTGATGATGTCGCCGTTGACCTTGGCCGCGATCTCCTCGACCACCTTGATATCGGCCGCGAACGCGGACGGCGCCGCGCAGAATAGCGCCGCGGAAACGAGTACTACAAACCGGCGAAACATAATGTGGTTCTCCATTTTACCATTCACCTCGGGTCTACCGTCCGCCCCGTTCACGACACCCTCGATACACCACCGCAACCACCAGAAGGCTCGGAAAAAAACAAAACGGGAATAGCCGCCGATGAACGCCGATGAACGCGGATAAGAAAACAAGAAAAAGGAGTTGGGTTATCGGCGTTCATCGGCGTTCATCGGCGGCTATAATCTCTTTTTGCATTCTCTGCGCCACGCCCTCCGCTCATCCCTGCAACCGCCCGAGTTTCTCCCCCAGATACCCCAGAATCTCACCCGCCGGCAATTGTCCGTCCACTGGTAACAGCAAGACGCCTGCCGGAGTGAACTGCGCGCCACGCGTTTTCCCCACCAGGTTCATCAATCGCCCCGGATCCACGCGCGTTTCCTTGTGGAACTTTATTGTCAACAAGTTATGGCGCCTGTCTACGGCTTCCACCCCGATCCGCTCGGCCAACGTTTTGAGCGCCGAGTAGGCCAGCAGGTTCCGCACCGCCTGCGGGACTGTGCCATAACGGTCCTCCAGTTCCTTTTCGGCACGCTCCCGCGCCTCGGCGTCCGCCGCATTGGCGATCTGCCGGTAGGCGCGCAACCGCTGGTTCTCGTCGCCGATATATTCCGGCGGAATGCGGATATCCAGGCTCAGGTTCAACGCCGAGTGGATCTCCGGCACCACCTCTTCGCCCTTCAACTCGCGAACCGTCTCCTCCAGCAATCGCACATAGGTGTCGAACCCTACCGAATTGATGTGCCCGTGCTGCTCGCCACCCAGCAGGTTCCCCGCGCCCCGCAGTTCCAGGTCCAGCGCCGCGATCTTGAATCCCGCCCCTAAATCGCTGAATTCCTTGAGCGCCGCCAGCCGCTTACGGGCGATCTCCGTCAACTCCGTATCCGGCGGCACCAGCAGGTAGGCATACGCCCGACGGTTCGACCGCCCCACCCGTCCCCGCAACTGGTACAGTTCCGACAACCCGTAACGCTCGGCATTCTCCACCAGCATGGTATTCGCTAGTGGAATGTCCAGCCCATTTTCGATAATTGTCGTACACACCAGAATGTCGAATTCCCGCCGCATGAACTGCAGCATGGTCTTCTCCAGTTCGGCCTCGCCCATCTGCCCGTGGCCCACCCCGATGCGCGCCCCCGGCGCCAGTTGCTGCAGCATAGCCGCCCGCGCCCAGATGGAGTCCACGCGGTTGTGCAGAAAGTAGACTTGCCCGCCCCGCGCCAGCTCCAGTTCCAGCGCCGCCCGAATCAATTCCGGATGAAATGGCGCCACCACCGTGTGGATCGACAGCCGGTCCTTGGGCGGCGTCTCGATCACCGACATGTCCCGCAACCCCAATAACGACATATGTAGTGTACGAGGGATAGGCGTAGCGCTCATGCTGATCACATCCACGCACTTTTTGATCTGTTTCAGCCGCTCTTTGTGCTTTACGCCGAAGCGCTGTTCCTCGTCCACCAGCACCAGCCCAAGATCGCGAAACACCACGTCCTGCGACAGCAACCGGTGCGTCCCGACGGCGATATCCACTTTGCCTTCCGCCAGATCCACCAGGCCGGCCTTGAGCTCTTTGGCGGTGCGGAAGCGGCTGAACATCTCCACGCGGACCGGAAACGGCTGGAATCGCCGCTTGAACGTCTCGAAGTGCTGAAATGCTAAGACAGTTGTAGGAGCCAGTAACGCCACCTGCTTCCCGTCTCCCAGCGCTTTGAACGCCGCGCGCATCGCCACCTCGGTCTTGCCGTACCCCACATCCCCGCAGAGCAGCCGATCCATCGGCTGCGGACTCTCCATATCGCGCTTAATCTCTTGAATCGACGTGGCTTGGTCGCGCGTCTCGGAAAACTCGAAGGCGTCCTCGAATTCCCGCTGCCAATTGCTGTCGGGCGAAAACTGGAAGCCCTCGGCGGTCTTTCGCGAGGCGTACAACTTCAACAACTCGTCCGCCATGTCACGCATCCGCGCCTTGACGCGCGTCTTGGTCCGCGTCCATGTGGCGCCGCCCATCCGGTCCAACGCCGGCTGCGCCTCCCCCGCCCCGCGGAACCGCTGCACCAGGTCCATGCGCGCCAGCGGCACGTACAATTTGGCGCCTTGGGCGTACTCCAGCAACATGTAGTCGCCCTGCGCTTCGCCTTGGGCAATCTCCCGCAGCCCCAGGTATTGCGCCACGCCGTGGTCTTTGTGGACCACGTAATCCCCGGGCTTCAGATCGATCAGATCGGCGGAAAACGTGGCCCGCGCGGACTTCGAAGACGGTGCCCGCGCCACCATTTCGGAAGCCTCGAAAAGGTCCTCCGATCCAAATACTACAAGTTTCGAATCGTGGAAGGACGTCCCGTGGCGCAAGCTCCCTTTGATCAGGTAGATGCTGGCGGCATCGCCCGACATGTAGGCCCGTTCGGCCAGATATGCCGGTGTCGGTTCGTTCTGCTCCAGCCCGAGTTGGTAGGAAACTCCATACTCGTTCAGGATGTCCGCCACGCGCTCCACTTCACCGGTAGACGACGCGAAGAACGCCACGCGGCTGCCCGATTCCACCAGCGTCCGCGCCTCCGCAATGGCCACCCGCATGTTGCCGTGGAACTTCACCGCAGGCCGCGTCGATAGATGTAGTTTTTCGTCCTCACCCGGCGCCGCCCACCCCACTTCCAGCTCCTTCAGAGCCACCTGTGGACCGGTCGCCGCCTGGCGCTCCAACTCCTCCCAGCGAAAGAAGATACGCTCCGGATCGTAAGCCGCCGAGACTTCCGTTTGCCCCAGCCGTTTCCACAGCCGCTCGGCCGCTCCGCGCACCTGCTCCGGCTCGTCCCACAGCACCACCGGCCGCTCCACCAACCCCAGCACCGACCCGTCGCGAGGCCGCAACATCGGCGCTATCAATTCCCAGCCCGGGAACGGTTCTCCCGCCGATGGCAGGTCGCGTCCTGGTATGTCCGCCTCCCGTACCAGGTCCGCCAGTTGCGCCAGCAACTCCCGCGACTTCTGATACTCCGTCAACGGTAGTAGTGTACATTCCTCGACGTTCAAAACCGAACGCTGCGACTCCACATCGAACCGCCGGATGGATTCCACCAAGTCGCCAAACAGGTCCACGCGCACCGGCTTTTGCGACTCCGGCGAAAACACGTCCAAAATTCCGCCGCGTACCGAGTACTCGCCCACCATCTCCACCGGCTCGCGGCGTTCGTACCCGATGCTTTCCAGGTGCGTCACCACTTCTTCCAGCGGCAGTTCCTCTCCCACCTTCAGGTGGAGCGCCAATTGCCGGTAGAAATCGGCACGCCTGATGCGCAGCAGCGCCGAAGCCACCGGCAGGACCGTGATCGGAACTTTCTGCGTCGCCAGGCGCCACAATCCGATGGCCCGCTGCCCGCAGATTTCGGCGTGCGGCGAGAGGTTCTGCAGCGGCAGAACGTCCAGCGCTGGAAGGAGTTGCGGCGTCACCCGGTCGTCCGCCGACAGTAGTCCGAAGAAAGTCTTGACCGCTTCCGCCAACGCCTCGGCCTGCTTGTTGCCATCTACTACAATGATCAGAGGATGACCGCAGGACTGCGCCAGAAGGACCGAGTAGAGCGCCTTCGCAGGGGTAGTAAGGCCCGACAGGCTGGCGTCTCCACCCGTGGTGACACGCCGCAGCACCTCCTGATACGCCGGGTGCCTGGCCAGATCCAGAAAAAGGTCGCGAACCGCAGGATGAATCAAGGCTGAATTAGAATTCTTTCAACGAGATTTGTAGTAGAATAACCGGGCTCCAACGGCAGGGTCAGGACTTTCCCGCCGGCCGCTTCCACTTCTTCTTTCCCGGCAACGAAGTGCGACCAGTCCGCGCCCTTGACCAGCACGTCGGGCAGCAGCGCCGCCACCAGTTCGCGCGGCGTGTCTTCATCGAAGAAGATCACCGCATCCACGGCTTCGAGCGCCCCGGCGATTTCCGCCCGTTCCCGCTCGTCCAGCAACGGCCGCGACGGCCCCTTGGCCCTCTTCACCCCCGCATCGGAATTGAGCCCCAGTATGAGGACATCGCCCAGCGACCGCGCCTGTTCCAGCAGCCGCACATGCCCGGGATGCAGCAAGTCATAGCACCCGTTGGTGAACACCACGGTCTTGCCGGCATCGCGCCAGCGCTGCCTCTGCTTCAACAAGTCCTCGCGCTCATAGACCACCGTTCCAGTGTAGCGTGCCGCCGCGCTACAATAGCCCGCGATGCCGCGCGACGCCGTCCTCGATTGGCTCCTCGCCGGCGACCCGTCCATCCGCTGGCAAGCCCTCCGCGACCTGCGCGGTTCCGCCCCTTCCACCGTCCATCGCGAGCGCGCGCGCGTGTCCCGCGAAGGCTGGGGCGCGCGCCTGCTCGCGCTTCAGGACCCCGACGGCAAGTGGGGCGGGGGGATTTATAACCCCAAGTGGACCTCCACCACCTACACCCTGGTCCTGCTCCGTACCCTGGGCCTGGCGCCCCGCCATCCGCAAGCCGTACGCGGCGCCACGCTGCTGCTCGACACCGGCTTCTGGCGCGATGGCGGCATCAATTTCTTCCGCGGCCGGTTTGCGCGCAGCGAGACCTGCATTAGCGGAATGGTGCTCGCGGTGCTCTGCTGGGCCGGTATCGACGACCCGCGCGTGGATGCGCTGGCGGCCAATGTGATCGCCCAGCAGATGGCCGACGGCGGTTGGAATTGCCGGTCCACGCCGGGCTACGGCGGCGCCACCCATGGGTCATTCCACACCACCATCACAGCTCTCGAAGCGCTGCTCGAATATGCGCGCTTCCGTCCCGGCCGTGCGCGCGAAGCCATCGACGCCCAACTTCGCGGCCGCGAGTTTCTGCTGGTCCATCGCCTGTTCCGCTCCCATCGCACCGGCGCCGTCGTCAAGCCCGGAATGCTGCGTTTCGTATTTCCCGCGCGCTGGCACTACGATGTCCTCCGCGGCCTCGACTACTTTCAGGACGCCGCCGCGCCTGCGGACCCGCGCCTCGCCGACGCCATCGCCCTGGTCGAACAACGCCGCTCGAAAGACGGCCGCTGGCAGGCCAATCAAGGCTATCGCGGCAAAACTTTTTTCGACCTGGAACCCGCCGCGGAACCCAGCCGCTGGAACACGCTGCGCGCCCTGCGCGTGCTGAAGTGGTGGAATCGCGCGTAGACTCGCCGCCCGTGCGACGCTCGATTGTTTCTCGCCCGCCCTAAACTTTCCCGCCCATCCATCCGATAAGTGATTCACAGTGAGACGGAGGAAGCCACGCATGGTACTGACCTCGATCCGTGACCACTCTTCGCCAGAGCATATCGATATTGAAGGTCACTGCCGCCGTGTCGGCGCCATCGCCAACCTGATTGCGCACCATCTCTTTCTGTCTACGGAAGAGAAGGACCTGCTCAACTCCGCATGCCTGCTCCATCACGACGCCGGCAGCCACGCTCCGGCGGACGTGCGCCCCGTACTGGCGGCCCTCGGGAAGCCCGGGCTGGGTAACCCGCTGCACCGCAAACTGGGCGCGATTCTGCGATTGAGCGACGCATTCGACTGCGAATATCGGACCCAACCGCTGCAACACAGAGGCGCCACCGAAATCCTGGATTCGCTGCGCAGCGGGGTGGAGCGCGGGATGTGGCCCAGGCCCATCCTCGACGCCCTTCGGGAATGCACCCGGCCGCAGCTCATGCCCCAGCCTTCCGAATGGCAAGTGCCCGTCTTTCCCCAGGCCGCCCTGCAAACCCTCGATGCGCTGCGGGACCCGCGGGCCAGTATCCCGCACGTGGTGGATGCGGCGCGCCGCGATCCGGCCACCGCCGGCGCCATCGTTCAACTCGCCAACTCCGCGCTCTACATCCCGCACGGCGAGGCCTCTACGCTGTCCATGGCCGTGGCGCGTCTGGGTTTCGAAACCGCCCGCAAGGTGGTGGCGTCGCTGGCCATGCGGCCCCTGTTATTCCTCCCCAAGATGGAAACTCTCTGGCCGCACTCTATCGAAGTGGCGGATCTGGCGGAACAGTTGGCCAACCGCGCGGCGGGAATCGATCCGGGCGAAGCTTATCTTGCCGGCCTGCTGCACGATATCGGCCGGGTTGCGCTCCGCGCCACCACCCTCTACGATGCCGCCCGCCTGCGCGGGTTGGAGCAGTCCGGTTGCCCCGCCGTATATGCCGAGGACCTGATTCTGCGAACCGATCACGCCGCACTGGGCGGGCAAATCGCCGCCATGTGGAGGTTGCCCGGACATCTCGCCCGCGCCATCCGCCAGCACCACCATCCGGAGACCGCCACCGGCCGCATCGCTCATATCTTGTACCTGGCCGAGTACCTCACCGGCTCCCAGGAGGATTTACCCTCACAGCCCAGGCTCGAACTGGCCCTCCGGGGCAGCGGGCTGACCGGGGACGCCCTCCACAAGTGTGTCCGGTCCGAAGTGGGAAGTTGGTTGGCGGCCGCCTAGGGGAAGCCGGAATAGGACCTCTGAAGCCCCCAGTACTGGCTTTTCCCCTACGATCTACTGCAGAATAGATAGTGTAGTAGGTAATCGCTATGCGAATCGCCGATCCCAACAGTTCCTCCAACACGCTTCCCGCCGAAACCGCGGCGCTTCAACCAACCGCGCACGCGCAGCAGAATGGCGCTGCCGGGACCACCGCTTCGGGATCGGACCGCACCGAGCTCTCCGGCCTGGCGGACCGGTTGACCGAGTTGTTGCAGGGAGATTCCGCCAGCCGCGCGCAACGCATCGCCCAGTTAAAGGAAGCCGTCGCCAACGGAACTTACCACGTGGACGCGGCCGCAGTGAGCCGCGCTCTCGTCAACGAAGCGCTCTCGGCCGCCGATTCTACGTCCAACTAGGCCATCCCCCTCACACGTGGCGCACGTACTCGTACGTGCCGCATCCCGACTCATCGGGATGCCTGGCGATTCCAGTCCCATGGCGCTGCGCGGATGCACCGTCTGTCGATCCGGATGCGCCACGACGTTGGATCGCGGCCAATAGCCCCTCGGCAGTTCAGCCCTTGACCATCTTGCGCGCCCGGTCGAAGAGATCGGAAGCTTCGTCCACCAACTTGCGCCCGCGCTCGAACATCTCCTTGCTGGCGTCCACCAGGTCTTTACTGGTATCGGCGACAGCCTGCTTGCCCTGCTGCGCTCTGTCGGTTATGAATTTGCGAGTATCTTTTCCGCTCTTGGGCGCATATAGAATCGCCACCGTGGCGCCAATTACCGCGCCTGTCAAGAACCAGGCCAGCCTGCTCACGGTCTCGTCTCGCCGGTCGTTTCTTTCATCGATGGATTCGGACATGCTGTGCCTCCGCGAAAGCCCCCGATTTGCAGGCTCTATCCACATTCTGCGCTATCCTTGAGGCATGGCGCAAGATCCCGGCACACCGGAAACCCGCGAAATGAATCTTTCGCACGATCTCGACACGGTCACACTCTTCCAGTCGCAGACCGTAGACGCGGAACTGGACGCCGACAACATTCTGGGCGTGCTGGAATCGAACGGCATCTCTCCGGTCATGAGACGGAGCCCGTACCCAACTATGGGTGTCGAAATCCTGGTGGCCCGCGCCGACCTCGAACGCGCCCAGGCGCTGATCGCCGAAGCGTTGGAGGCCGGTCCGGACGCCGCCTCCGAAGCCGAAGCCGAGTCGGAAAAGCCGCTGTAGACAACCGCTTTCGTACCCTCCGCTCTAAAGTCGCGACAGTCTTCAGCCGATTAACGAAGCAGGCTGAAAGACAGCGATGACTCTGCAAACCAAACTGCTCGGGAGCTTTGCTCTGGTGCTCGCCACGGCGGTGGTGTCCAGCGTGTCTTCGCTGTGGACCATCAAGCGGCTGACCGAAGAAGCGGAAGTCGATATGAATCTCTCCGCCCGCGCCCTCGGGCTGGCCGGACAACTGGGCACGGCCACCGCGGAGTTTCGCTTCGCGCAGCGCGGCATGATCCTCTTTTGCATGCTCGGCCACCAGAATGAATCCGATTTGCAAGAGAAAGCCTACCGGGCGGCCTTATCCAGGATGGACTCCACGGTAGACGAATTGCGGACGCTGCTTCGGACCGGGCACGACCGAAAACTGCTGGATGGATACCTGGCGGCGAAGCGGAGCTTTTTGTCGTTCCTCCCGGAGCTCAAGACCGACTTGCAGAATGGCGACTTCCCGGGCGCGGGCCACGTACTCATGGTCAAGACGCGTCCATTCGGCGCGCCGATGGGGAGCATTTGCATCGAACTGCAGAAATCCCAGAGTGCGGAATCCCGCGCCGCCCTTGAGAATATGCGGTCCATGGCCCTGCAGAGCCGATGGATCCAAACCATCTTGATGACGGCGCTGATAGCCCTTGGCGCGGCCCTGTGGTTCCTCGTGCGGGGCATGGTCGCCCGGCTGAAACAGGTGAGCCAGGATGTGTCCCAGGGCTCCGGACAGATGGCCGACGCGGCCGGCCAGATCTCGTCCGCCAGCACCACTCTCGCTCAAAACGCTTCGCGCGAAGCGGCGTTCCTCGAAGAGACCTCGGCATCGGTGGAGGAGATTACCTCCATCACCAGGCGGACCTCGGAGAATTCGGAATCCGCCTCCGGCTTGATGGCCCGAGTGGACCGGAGCGTCGCCGAGGCCAACTCCAGTCTGGAGCAAATGGTCGGTTCCATCGCCGACATCGACAACTCCAGCGAGAAAGTCGCGAAGATCATCAAGGTGATCGACGAAATCGCGTTCCAAACCAACATCCTGGCTCTGAACGCTGCGGTGGAGGCCGCGCGCGCGGGAGAAGCGGGCGCGGGATTTGCCGTGGTGGCCGACGAAGTGCGCAACCTGGCGCAGCGGAGCGCCCAGGCCGCCAAAGACACCGCCGCGCTAATCGAAGAATCGCTGCGGCATTCGCGGCAAGGCCGGACCCGCTTTGAGGCTGTGGCGGCGGCCACCCGGAATATCACCGAGAGCACATCCGACATCCGCAGACTGGTGGAGGAAGTCAGGCTGGGCAGCCAGGAACAGACGCGGGGCATTGAGCAGATCTCCAAAGCCGTTGTGCAACTGCAGCAACTCACCCAGGCGACCGCCGGCAACTCACAAGAAGGCGCCGCGTCGGGCCAGGAACTGACCGCGCAAGCCAACGCCCTCCAGGACGCCGTACACGCTCTCACCGGCTTAATCGGCGGCTGACTGGCGACTGCCGCCAGGCCCGGCGCGGCGGGCATGCTGTTCTCCCAATCCAACGCCCTCCAGGACGCCGTACACGCTCTCTCCGGCTTAATCGGCGGCTGACTGGCGACTGCCGCCAGGCCCGACGCGGCGGCCATGCTATCCTTCAGAACACAGGCAGTTCGTATGACTCTTCGCAGGGTGCTGTTGCCGGTAACATGTGGCCTTTTCCTCCTGGGCGGGATCGGTGGGCTGTTCGCCTTCCAGAAACCCTTTCGGGTCTACCCTAGCTATGAGCCGGCGGACGATATCCCCCTGCCGCCCGACTACCAGGAAAAGACCGAGTGGGTCTTCGCGCGCTTGATGTACCCCAACCATCCCAACGCCATTCTGGGAGGCGCCGGTCGATTCGGATTCCGGCGCTGGGGCGGCTATAACCCGGACTGGCGCGAGGGCGGCACCAGTTGGACGCAGGACTACCCGCGCGCCGACCGGCACTTCGCCGCGGCCATGCGCCGGCTCACCCGCGTCCACGTCCGTTCCGTGGAACAGCCGGTGAACCCCGACGATGGCGACGATTTCTTCAATTGGCCCTGGATGAACGCCGGCGAGATGGGCGACTGGAAACTCACCGATGCCCAGGTGAAGACCCTGCGCGAGTACCTGCTGCGCGGCGGCTTCCTGATGCTCGACGATTTCTGGGGCCCGGAAGAGTACGCTCGCTTCGACGAGACGATGCACAAGATTTTCCCCGACCGGCAAACGGTGGACCTGCCCAACGACGACCCCATTTTCCACGTGGTCTACGACCTGGACGACCGCATCCAGGTGCTGGGCGCGTGGTGTACCAGCCAGCGCAACTCCATGATGTGCCAGTCGCGGGCAGTGGGCACCACGGCGCACTGGTACGGCATCTACGACGACAAGGGCCGGGTGATGGTGGCAATGTGTTTCAACTCGGATGTCGGCGATGCCTGGGAATGGGCCGATTCGCCGGCCTACCCGGAGAAGTTCTCCGAGTTGGGCATCCGCATCGGCGTCAACTACGCGATCTATTCCATGACGCACTGAGGGCGTGCCGGCCTCGCCTGCGGGCATGGCCCGAAAGAACCTCTTGACGCGTACCGTTCCGTCTGATCTCCTGATCCCATGGAATTGCGCATCCGCAACCTCTCGAAATCTTATGGCGCCCTGCAGGCGTTGAACGATGTCTCGCTCTCGATCGGCGCCGGCATCTTCGGACTTCTCGGGCCCAACGGCGCCGGCAAGTCCACCCTGATGCGCATCCTGGCCACCCTGCAGGAGGCCGACGCGGGCGAAGTAACGCTCGAAGACGGCGGCCAGGAAATCGACGTGCTGCGCCACAAGGAAAGTCTGCGGCGCGTGCTGGGGTATCTGCCGCAGGAGTTCGGGCTGTATCCCAAGGTGGCGGCGTGGCGGATGCTCGACCACCTGGCCGAGCTGAAGGGGGTCCGCAACCGGTCCGAACGCCGCGCGCTGGTGGAAGCGCTGTTGCGCCAAACGCATCTGTGGGAGGCGCGCGACCAGCGGTTGGGGACGTTCTCGGGCGGCATGAAACAGCGCTTCGGCATCGCCCAGGCGCTCATCGGCGACCCCAAACTGATCGTCGTCGATGAACCGACAGCCGGCCTCGACCCGGAAGAGCGCGTCCGGTTTCATAACCTGCTGAGCGAGATCGGCGAGCGTGTCGTGGTGATTCTTTCCACCCACATCGTCAGCGACGTCAGCGAGCTCTGTCCGGCGATGGCCATCCTCGATCGTGGACTGGTTCTGGCATCGGGCGACCCCACCGAACTGGCGGCCTCTTTGCGCGGCCGCATCTGGCAGGCCAGCGTGGAGCGCGCCGAATTGGCCGAATGCCAGGCGGCGCTGCCGGTCATTTCGTCGCGCCTTTCGGCGGGGCGAACGCTGATCCGCGTGTTCCAGGAACAGTCGCCGGGGCCGGACTTCGAACCGGTCGCGCCCGAGGTGGAGGACGTCTACTTCACCGCCATGCGCTCCACAGAACGGCCGGCCAACGGAGCGGCGTCGTGCTGAGCGCCATCTTCCGCTTCGAATTTGCGCGGCACGTGCGCGCTCTCTCCACGTACGTCTACTTCCTGCTATTCGGGTCGCTGGGGTTTCTGCTGATGACGGCCGCGGCCGGCGCCATCCCGCAGGCGTCCTTCAATTTTGAAGGCGAGAAAATCCTGGTGAATGCGCCATACGCCCTGACGGTGCTGATTACGATCCTCGGTTGTTTCGGACTGCTGGTGACGGCGGCGGTGGCGGGGCGGGCGGCCTATGAGGATTTCGACCATCGAACCGAACCGTTCTTCTTCACCGCGCCCATTCGCAAGATCGACTACCTCGGCGGGCGGTTCCTGGCGGCCATGGCGATCCTGCTGATCGTCTATTCCAGCATCGGGCTGGGACTGTATGCGGCCACCTGGCTGCCGGGCCTGGACCCCGCCAAGGTGGGGCCGAACCACGTGCTTGCGTACGTGATGCCGTACCTGACGTCGTTGATCCCCAACCTGTTGCTGATGGGCGCGGTCTTCTTCTCGCTGGCGGCCCTGACGCGCCGCATCTACCCGGTGTACGTGGGCAGCGTGGTAATGCTGACGGGGTATTTGATCGCCTCGACGCTCACCGACAATATCGACACGCGCTGGGTGGCGGCGCTGATCGACCCGTTCGGCAGCAACGCGCTCGACCGCGTCACGGAGTATTGGACCATTGCGGAAAAGAACGGCCGGTTGGTGGGCCTGGAGGGGCTGCTGTTGTGGAACCGCGTTCTATGGCTGGGCGTGGCCGCGGCCATTGCGGTCTTCACCTGGTGGCGGTTCCGCATGCAATACGCGGCGGGCCGGGCAGGGCGGCGGCCGGCCGAACCGGCGGCGGATGTGCTTGCGGCGGATGCCATGCGCGAACGGGTGGAGATGCCGCGGTGCACCCGGGATTTCCGTTTCGGGCCATCGCTGGTTTCGCTGTTGCGCCTCACTTGGCTGAGCTTTGTAGAGACGGTGAAGAACGTCTACTTCCTGGTGATTCTGCTCTCGGGCCTGTTGTTTCTGGTGGTGGCGGCCCGCACCACCGAGAGTATCTACGGCACGCCCACTTACCCGGTGACGCATGACATGATGACCATCGCGGGCGGCGTGTTCTACCTGTTTGTCCTGATCCTCATCACCTTCTATGCCGGAGAACTGGTGTGGCGGGAGCGCGACGCGCGCGCCGATGAGATTATCGATTCGCTGCCGCTTCCGGGTTGGACGCTGCCGCTCTCGAAACTATTCGCATTGCTACTGGTGCCGGTGCTACTGCAAGCCATCCTGATGGCCGCGTGCATGGCGGTGCAGTTGGCGAAAGGATATACGCACCTGGAGCCGCTGCTCTATGCCAAACAACTGCTGGGGATCGACGCCATCGATTACTGCCTGCTGGCGGCGCTGGCCATTACCGTCCAGGCGATCGTCAACAACAAGTACCTTGGCCACTTCGTCATGGTGCTGTATTACCTGGCGGCGACCTTCATGGGGCAGTTCGGACTGGAGCACTTACTGTACCGTTACCCGGAGCACTCCCGCTACACTTACTCGGACATGAACGGATATGGCCGCGACCTGGGGCCGGTGTTCTGGTTCGACGCCTACTGGGGGGCTTTCGCGGTGCTGCTGGTGCTGGCCGCGCGCCTGTTCTGGGTGAGAGGATTGGCGACCGGCTGGCGGTGGAGATGGCGGCTGGCGCGCCGGCGTTTCGGCGGTCCGGAGCGGGCCGTTGCCGCGGGCGCGGGGGTGGCCTTCCTGGCGCTGGGCGGTTTCATTTTCTACAACACCAATGTCCTGCATCGCTTCCGAACCAGTTTCGAAAGGGAAACGCTGGCGGCGAAATACGAGAAGGGCTTCAAGTGGATGGCCCAACTGCCGCAACCGCGCATCGTGTCGGTAACCCTGAACGTCGATCTCTATCCGCGGACCGGCGGCGTGCGCGTGCGTGGGCGTTATGAGTTGGCCAACAAGACCGCGCAGCCTATCGACGAGATCCTGGTAGGGGTCCCGGAACGCTGGAGGTTCCGCCGCTTTGAATTCACGCCGGCCGCCCGGCTGGAAGGGGAGGACCGTTCGATTTACGGACGCCTGTATCGCATGCAACAGCCGCTGCCGGCCGGGGCCGTCGGCACGCTGGAGTTCGACATGGAAGGCGTGCCGCGCGGGTTCACGGCGGATGGAGCGGAAACCTATGCCGAGCCCAACGGGACGTTTCTGGACGAAGACGCCCTGCCGCAGTTCGGCTACAACGCAGCACGGGAGCTTTCGAAAGACAGCACGCGCCGCAGGAACGGCCTGGCACCCAGAACCGGCGCCGCCGACATCCACGACCTGGAAGCCCGCCGCAATAACTATATCTCGAACGATGCCGACTGGCTGACCTTCGACGCCGTAATCTCGACGGATGCCGGACAGACGGCCGTCGCGCCGGGCGAACTGGTGCGCCAATGGAGCGGCGGCGGACGGAGTTTCTTCGAGTACCGTACGCGCGCCCGCACGCTCAACTTGTGGAGCGTTCTCTCGGCACGCTACCGCGTACTGCGCGACCATTGGAACGACGTCGGCCTCGAGATCTACTATCAGCCCGGCCACGAATTCGACCTGGCGCGCATGATGAAAGGCATGAAGGACGCGCTGACTTACTGCACCGAGAATTTCAGCCCGTTTCAGAATAAGACGTTGAAGATCGTGGAGTTTCCGCGTTACGCCAGCTTCGCGCAGTCGCTGCTGGCCACCATTCCGTACTCCGAGGGGATCGGCTTCATCGCGCGCGTGGACCCGGAGAATGAGGACGATATCGACTATCCATACTACGTGACGGCCCACGAGGTGGCGCACCAATGGTGGGCGCACCAGGCGATCGGCGCCAATGTACAGGGGTCCACGGTGATGTCGGAGTCGCTGGCGGAGTATACGGCGCTGATGGTGATGAAGCGCGAATTCGGGGCGGAGCACATGCGGCGATTCCTCAAGTACGAAATGGACAAGTACCTGAACGGGCGCAGCAGAGAAAGCAACCGGGAGATGCCGCTGGGGCGCAACGACCAGCAGGCGTACATCTACTACGACAAGGGCAGCGTGGTGTTTTATGCGCTGCAGGATTACATCGGCGAAGAGGCGGTAAACCGGGCGTTGCGGACTTACTTGCAGTCGGTGGCTTACCAGGAGCCGCCGTACACCACCGCGCTGGAACTGGAGGCGCGTCTGCGGGAGGCGACGCCGCCCCAGTACGCGTATCTGATCGACGACATGTTCGATTCGATCACGCTGTACGAAAATAGCGCCGTAGAGGCGAAGTACCGGGAGGTCTCGAACGGGAAGTACGAGGTGACGCTGAAGGTGAAAGCCCGCAAGGTGAAGGCGGACGAATCGGGTGTGGAGCGGGAAGTGCCGCTGGCGGACTGGATCGATATCGGGGTATTCGACGCGAAGAAGAAGCCGCTGTACCTGGCGAAGCACAAGATCGACAAGCACGAGACGGAGTTTACGCTGACCGTGGACGCGGTGCCGGATACGGCGGGCATCGACCCGTGGAACAAGCTGGTGGACCGGCAGCCCGACGACAATACGACTCGCGTAACAAAGCGGGGCAAGTGAGAGAAACTACGGGCGTGACTCCGGACTAAGTTGAGTAAGTGGCGGACGTTGCGGGCGGCCGGGCTTTCTGACTTATCGCAGTGCGTGTCGGCCGCCCAATGGTTTGAGCGATTTCTGTGATGATCTAGGCCGGCTTGATGGCCGAC
>Ga0181529_10001839_pt1 | contig 26539 bp, 12 predicted proteins | sample PEATcosm2014_Bin_36_FD_119763 | JGI IMG/M metagenome (GOLD analysis project Ga0181529, IMG submission 119763) | Peatland microbial communities from MTU Mesocosm Facility, Houghton, MI, USA - PEATcosm2014_Bin10_30_metaG | ecosystem: Environmental > Terrestrial > Soil > Wetlands > Peat | place... | reverse complement strand
TTGAGGTTGGCCGATGCCGTCAAGCCCGTGCCGCCGTTGGTGGAACTCACGGCTCCTGTGGTATTGGTGTAGGCGCCCGCCGCGATGCCCTGCACCGAGACGGTGAACTGACACGGGGCGCCGGTCGCGACGGTTGCGCCGGTCAGCGCGATGGTGACCGGCGAGGTGTCGGTCAACGTGCCGCCGCAGACCGAACTGGAGGCCGTGGTTACCGCCAGCCCGGTCGGCAGCACATCGGTGAAGGCGACTCCGGTTGCGGAAGCGGGATTGCCGGCCGCATTGGTGATGGTAAACGTCAGATTCGTCGATCCATTCAGGGCGATGGTGCTGTCGGTGAACGCTTTCGCAATGGTCGGCGGCGCTTCCACTGTCAGGGTCGCGCTGGCGGTGCTGCTCGTGCCGCCGTTGGTGGAAGTCACCTGCACGCTGTTGCTCAATGTGCCCGCGGTGTTGCCCACCACGGTTACCGTAATACTGCACGATCCGCTGGCCGAAATGGCGCCGTTGGTCAGGGCCACGGAGCCGGCGCCGCCGTTGGCAGTTACCGAGCCTCCGCATCCGTTGTTGCTTGGGGCGGGATTCGAAGCCAGCACCATGCCGGTGGGAAACGTATCCGTGAATGCCACGCCGGTCAAGGCTGTGCCGGCATCGTTGTTCGTGATGGTCAGGGTCAAAGTGCTGGATCCGCCGAGCGGAACCGAGGCCGGGTTGAAGCTCTTGGTGATCGACGGCGCGGTGAACGTTGCGGTGTACGTGGCGGTCGAGGACGGCGCCGTGACCGACCGCGGATTGTTGGTGTCGCTGTCTTCCCAATGGGCGAAGACATATTGCGTTCCCGCGCCGCCGGACTGCGGAGTGGTGACCGAAAGGGAGCAGGAACTGCCCTGCGTCCACGTGACGGTTTGGGGGGTGGTGTAGGTGCCCGCCGCGCAGCCCGTCCCGCTGGTGGTAACCGACAGGCCCGAGGGCGACGTGGCGAGGTTCACGGAAACCGTACTCGCGGCCAGACCTTGCGTCACCGGGACGGATACTCCCAGCACCGTGATGTGGGCCGTGCGCGGCGATCCGGTAGTGTTCGCAGCCAGCGTGAAGTTGACCACGCCGGGCGACGACGGCGTGTCGATCGTCAGCCACGACTGATCGCTGGTCGGGAGGAACGGCCCCCCCAGGATCGTGGTGCTGGGGACAACCGTCAGGGCCGACAGGCTGGCCGTGCCCGCGTTTCCCGATACATTCTGCGTGGTCGTGTCGATGTACGCGTTGGGCATCATGAAAACGCCCTCGGCGCTGGTGTTCCCGCAGCAGGCGCCGGAACGGAACACATAGTTGCCCGCGCCGGATACCAGAAACCCGTTGAAGGTTTTCAGGCTACTAGTCGGGCTACCCGAAATCGTAACCGCCGACGTGGAGAACTGCGTATACGTGTGATTCACAGCGCTGTACTTCCAGACCACGTCGTCGGTCGCCGAAGTGTCAATAAAATAGAGGTTTCCCGATGCGTCCACCGCCAAATCCCATGTATTGAAGTCGTCAGACGTCGGGGCAAACCTGGTCGATGACACTCCGCCCGATAGGGTCCCTTTGTATATCCCCTGGGTGTAGGAGTCCATCACATAAACGTTGTTCAGGAGATCTACAGCCACACCGCCGATATTCTGCGGCGTAAAGGCGATGCTAAGCTGTCCCATGGAGCCATTCCAGATCCAAACAGCGTTACTGAAATTGTCCATGATGTAGAGGTTCCCGGCAGTGTCCATGGCCAGTTCCATTGGGGCCATACCGCCATTGGCGGCGTTGACAATATTGCTGTTGGCGAGCGCTGTCACGCCACCCGCGCTCGTCCAACTAAACAGGTCGTTGTCTGGTGCAAGCGAGTTCAACGATACCGCGTAGAGCGTCAAGGTACTTCCTACGCTGGACGGTATGGCGGCGGTCAGCCCGGAGGCCTCGCTGCCCTGGCCCGGTGGGGTCTGCATGCCGCTCGGGGGCACCAGGTTCTTCGTCACCTGCTGGGTGGAGGCGGTCCACACGTTGATGCCTCCCTGGATACCACCGGCCGTGTCGTTGTTGGGGTAGTATAAGTTCCCTGAGCTGTCCACCGCGATTCCCGGGTCGACGACGATCGGAGCTTGGTCACCGTCCTGAAGCGTATCGGTGTCCAGGGAGTACAGAAGAGCCGCCTTGGTGTGGGCCGTTCCCGCCTGCTGCACGGTGAGCGTTTGGCCCCCGATGGTCAACGTGCCGGTCCGCGCTGTGGCGCCGCTGTTGGCGCCGATGGTGAAGATGACCACTCCACCGCCAGAAGGGCAGGCGGAGGTGCAGGAGGTAATGGTGAGGAAGCTCGGGTCGTTCGATGTTGCGCTCCAGGCTCCCGTACCGCCGTACACGATCACGCTGTCGGACCCGCCGGCGGCGCTCTCCGGCATCACGCTCAAGCCGAGCTGGTACCCGCCCCCGATCTGTGCCCGGAACCGGTTACCCTTCACTTCACCGGGAAAATCCATCGATTTCGTCTGCCCCATCACGAGCAGCGAGCCGTCATGATCCCACCCGATCCCCGTGCCCTCCTCCTCGCTGCTCCCACCCACGTACTGCGACCACTCCACGCCGCCTTTCGTATCCAACTTGGCGGCAAAAGCATCCGACGGTCCGTTCAGATGGTTGCGAGCGTTCGGCAAGTTGGGCGCCGTCGTCGTACCGGCCGCGTAAATCGCGCCGGATGGATCGGTCGTCATAGCCTCGACGCGTGTTCCGAACCCCAGATCCACTACTTGCATGTTGGGTCTGGTGTAACCAGGAAGGTACCGGAATGCTACCCAGACCGTACCGCCGCGAGCCGCCAACGCCGTAACATCACTGGTCGGGAACCGGTCTTCCACGGTCAGAGACGGACTCAACCTGGCCATTACTCCGTTGCCGCCCACATATACCGATCCATCGGTGTCAATCGCCAGCGCCCGCAGTGGCGTGTCCAGCTTGAGCAAGGCGCTTTGAACGCCTTGGGAGTTCAGCTTGGCGACGAATCCGCCCGCGCCCATCGTGCCCGCGGCGTAGATCGATCCGTCCCGCGCAAGGCCCAACACGCTCACGCTGTCGGTTGCTCCCGCCCCGAGCTGCACCCGCCAACCGCCCTCCCTGGCCACGAATGCACCGCCCAAGCCGCCCGTGTATACAGTGCCATGCGGATCTCTCACCGAGGCGAATTCGGCGCCCTGCGACTGCGCGAGTAGAGGCACTGCGCTGAACAGGAGCGTAGTTACAAGAGCGCTGCACGATGGAATCTTCATTGTTAGGGCTCCCAGTGAGAGTGTCTGCCGCATGATATCCGAGGCCGTCCAAAATATCACCTGCTAACTAGAATCGTCCCAAAGGGCCAACTGGACGATCGCGGATTGCCATACACACGGCGGGCGAGATTTTCACCGCGAAGCCATGTTGGCAAACGCTTCCGCCGAGCCTCCCCCACGTCGGACTGCCGATTCCCCTCTGCGAGGTTCACTAAAGAATACACGGACAAACCTTCTTAGTCCAGTAGCAAAATTCGGCGTACGTGAGGCCCAGCATTGCCGTCACGCGCAATTTGTCCAGCCTGTCTGGATCTTCTGCTAGTGCTGTGGAAGACTGTGACGTGACTGTGCGTTTTCGGGATGAAACGTTCGTTTCGAGATGAAAAACGAGATGACACTTTCATGACTCGGCTCCCGGCGACTGATACGACTACTTACTCGCAGATGCGCCGTGCCCAAGCAACTTCCCAGACTTACCGCCCTACTTGAGTTCCACCGATTGCGTGCTCGCCGTGACGCGATCGTCGCCTTCTTCCACCACCACCGTCCGCAGCCGGTAATTCCCCGCCGGCGCTTCCAGGTTCATACCGATGGTCAACCCTCCGGACAGCGCGCGAGCGTACGAGTTCTCCGAGAGCGCGAACTCGATCAGGCCTTCCCGCCCCGTCACGAAGTTCCCGTGCTCATCCAGAAATGCCGCCACGATGCCGACCTTCAGCGATCTCGCCCCATCGCGAATCTGAAACGGCATCTTGGGCACGTCCCAGCGCAGCGCCAGATGCGCCGCGAGCGTCCCATCGTCCCCGTGGACGGGTTGCACCGCCACGGTCACCGGCACTTCGCTCAACTGGCTGCCGCTCAGCACCTCGCGATCCAGGCGGCGCTCTGGCGCCGGTTTCGCCTGCGGCGCGGCCACCGACATGTATCCTTTTCGCGACTGCAGGCTGTCGTGACTCTTGGCCGTCAAGCCCACTTTCAGGTGGTGATACTTTCCGTCCGGAGGGTCGGGAATGAACCCCAGCAGGTAGCTGGTCTCCGGCTGCATGCCCAGGTCGCGGAAGCCGCGGTCCAGATCGTTGCTGTTGTGGAAGAACAGGCCGCCCGTGCTGTCGGCCAGGTTGCCCATGGCGTCGTTGGTCGCCTCTTTCGGACGCGTCCCCTGGGTCTGCGCGTAAATCACCGATCGCACGCCGGCGCCGGGTCCCATCTCCGGCGCATCTTCGGTGTACAGCCCCTTGGCGTCCAGCGAGTTGATCACCACGTTGGCGTGCAGCGCCCGCTCCACAATCAGGTCCTGGTCGAATTCCATCGTGCCCGAAAGAAATCCCGAGGAAGCCAGCAGAATCACCCGCGTGCCGTTCATCCGCGCCATGAAATCGACAATGCTCTGCAAAGTGCGGAGAGTATTCTGCGATTGGAAGCGCACCTGCTCCCAGACCACGTTAGACATCTGCTGCACTTGCTGCACCGCCGCCGGACACGCCCCGCTCGATCCGCCGCCGCCTCTCCGGGAGCCGCCGCCGCTGCGCCCGCAAATTCCCGGGTCGCACGTCACCAACTCCTGCGCCTTCACGTTCAGCGCGTCCATATCCATGTGATTGGCGATCAGGTACGCGTCGTATTCCTTGAGCGTCGGACATCCGGGGGAGTCGTTCTTCTTTTCGTAGAACGTGATTTTGTCGATCGCGTCGGCCAGCGCTTCCTGGTTGGCAGTGAAGGGAAGCACCACTCCCGACGAGATTTTCAGAATCGCTACCAGGTCGTTGACGGCCATGCCCGTCTTCAGAAACCGCTTGGCAGCTAGCCTGGCGTGGCCCAGATCGCCCGGCGGCATGCTGATGTCGTCGAAGACCAGCGCCATGAATCGCGGCTTGGGCGGTGCCGCCGGCGTGCGCGGCTCCAGTGCGCCGGCCAATGCCGTCGCAGACGCAGCCGCCGCGGACGGAGTGGCGGGTAGGAAAGTCTGCACCGAAAACGCCGTCACTTCGTGACGCTTGCCGTTGTCCCAGAGTTCGAAATCCTGCTTGCCCAGGCCGCTTACCGGATGGCCGCGGCCGTCGCGCACCACCACGCCCACATCCACTAGCCGGGTTTCCACTTTAATGGTGGTCGCCGCCTTCGGAAGATACGGCGCGGCCGTCAGCCGGATCTCCCGCGGATCCAGACTCTGCGCCAGCACCGCCGTTCCTCCCACCAGCGCCAACGGCAACACCGCGCACCACGTTCGCCAAGCCATGCTTAACAGTCTACTTCACCGTCAGCAGCACTACGCCGTGCCACGGCACTTCCGCGGTGAATTCCGAGGGCGCATTCACGTCCTGGTGCTTCCACACGTCGCGCACTTTCGGATTGCTCTTTGTGACGCCCACTTCCGACCACTTCACCGACATCCGCGCCGCATCGCCGCCGCGGTTGAACAGCGCCACCGCCACGCCGTCCGCCAGCGGTTTCTCCCAGACTTCGGTTTCTCCATCCTGGCGCAAACGAAAGCCCTGCTTGCCCAGCTTATCCTGGTCGATGGCAATGGCTTCCCGGTTGGTCAAGATGTCGCGAATGGCGTCCGGCATGCTGCGCACGTCGTGGCCCGCAATCAGCGGCGCCGCCAGCATCGACCACAGGCTCATGTGCGTGCGATATTCCGTGGTGCTCATGCCGCTGTTGCCGATCTCCAGCATGTCGGGATCGTTCCAGTGGCCCGGCCCCGCGTACTTCTCGCGGCCGTTCTGCCCGAAGCCGATGGTCGACATGGAGTTCCAGTTGTCGGAGATATCGCCCGTGGTGCGCCACAGGTTGCCGCCCGCCGCCGCTCCCCATTCGCCTACGTTGAGCCAGCCGTATTGGCACAGGCTGAAGACGATCGGCCGTCCCGTGGAGCGCAGCGCGTTGGCCATTTTTTGATAGGCCGCGGGCATTTCTTCCGGACCGTACACGCCGTTGGACACGCACCAGTCGTACTTCAGATAGTCCACGCCCCACGCCGCCCAGGTCTTGGCGTCGATTTCCTCATGGCCGTAGCTGGCCTCCAGCCGCTGGCAGGTACGCAACCCCGGGCCCGAGTAAATGCCCAGCTTCAGTCCCTTGGAATGCAGGTAGTCGGCCAGCGCTTTCATGTCGGGAAATTTCTCGTTGGCGTGCAGCACGCCGCTGGCGTCGCGCCTGCCTTCCCAGGTATCGTCGATGGTCAGATAGACGTAGCCCGCATCGCGCATGCCGCTGGCGACCATAGCGTCGGCGATCTCGCGCATGGTCTTGTCGTCGATGCGCACGTTGAACTTGTTCCAACTGTTCCAACCCATGGGAGGCGTCTGCGCCAGGCCATTGGCGGGAATCGGCTGCAGCGGCTCGAGTGGTCGATGCGCCAGTTCCGCCGGCATGTGGAACTCGCTGGCGTCGGAGGTTTTTTTCAGCACCGTGGGCGCATTGGCATTGCCGCGGCCTCCGAATCCGCCGCGTCCGCCCGCCGGCGGCGGATTGGCCAAGACCAGCGTCAGTTCGCCGTTCTGCAACTGCCCTTTATATGCCGTGGGCCGCGCTACTTTGTCCCACGCCACCAGGTCGAAGGTCATCCGGTCGCCATCGATGGCGCCATTGGCGACGTCGCGCACCTGGTCCTGGACGCCGTTTACTACGCTCACATACGTTCCCGTGAACGCGTTGCCATGGGTCTTGAAGAAATAGGTGGTGACGGTCTTCTGCCCGTTTTGTCCGTCACGTTCCATCTGCCAGGTGCCCGCAAAATCCGCCGCACCCAGCGCCAGCGGAGCCATCAGGCTCAGGCAAATTGCCCACTGTCGCATCGCCGCTCCTTACCGTTGAGTTTTAAATTTGACCTTCCGGAGGCGGCGCGGTGGTCTGCCGCAGCACCAGGCTGGTCTTCACTTCGTACTGCTTTCCGCCCAGCTGCGCGTCCGCAATCAGCGCGCTCAGCGCCTGAAACGCCAGCCGTCCAATCTCCACTCGTGGAACATTGACAGTGGTCAGCGCCGGCTGCGTGAATTGTGCAAAGGTAATGTCGTCAAACCCGATCACCGAAAGATCCGTCGGCACCCGAATCTGCCGGTCGTAAGCGAAATGCATGGCGCCGATGGCCATCAGGTCGTTGGCCGCCATGAGCGCCGTGGCCGCGAATCCGTTTAGCAGCCGCGAGCAACTGAAGTATCCGCCCTGCACCGTGAAATCCGAATCCAGCACGCGCGTTTCCAGCCCGTGCGCGTCGGCATTCTCCTGAAACGCGCTCTTGCGGCGCCGCGCCGAACTTCCATGCGCCGGCCCGCTGATGAATCCCACCCGCCGGTGGCCCAGTTCGGCCAGGTGCCGCACTGCGTCCGCGATTCCATGGCTGTAATCGATAGCGATATTGCTGATGCGCTCCGCCGTCACGTCGTGCTCCAGGTAGACGCCGCAGATGCCTCGCTTCGCCAGAGCCTCGCGCACCGGCGGATCCACTTGCGACGTCAGAAACGCCGCCCCCGGCACCTGCAGGCTGGCCAGCCGGTCCACCATGTTGCGCGTCCGCTGCGCATCGTAGTTGGTATTCATCACGATGGTTTCCAGGCCCGCGATGGCCGCCGATTCCTGGAACGCTTTGGTGATTTCCGGAAAAAAGGGATTCTCGATGTCCGGGATCACTAGTCCCACCATGGAACTGCGTCCCACCACCAGGCTGCGCGCCGCCGTATTGGGCGAATAGCCTAGCTCGCGGGCCGCCATCATCACCCGCTTTTCCGTTTCAGGACGCACTTTCCGAGCGTCATTCAGTACGTACGACACCGTCGCTACCGATACTCCGGCTCGCTGCGCTACTTCGCGAATCGTCGACATGGTGGTTTAGAAATCTCAGCGTGACAGAAGGAAGCCCCCCTGTCAACCGTTTTGTGAAACGATTAACCATCATTTTGGCGGCCTTTAGCGGCACCGAACCATTCTGGAAACACGGGTGTTACCGAAAATCAACAGTCGGCAGCCGAATGGCTCTTTAAACGTGTTCATAAATTATAGATTTGCGTTAACTACCCGCCGGAAAGCCGCCGCCGACGTCGCCCCGCGACCCTGATACCCTGTACTCCATGCGCTCCGCCGTTCTCCTGGTTCTGGCCGCCATCCCGTTCGCCTACGGAGCTACCCTTTCGGGAGTCGTCAAGGATCCCAGCGGCGCCGCTGTGTCGCAGGCCGCTGTCACGCTCGAATCCGCGGGCCAATCCTGGTCCGCGTCCACCGACGCCCAAGGCCGCTTTCAATTCGCCGACATCCCCTCGGCCGAGTATCGGCTCTCGATTACCCATGACGGTTTCGCGCCCCTCTGGCGGACCGTTACCGTCAGCGCGCAGACCGCGCCCCTCGCCATCACCCTGCAATTGGCCGCCGTCAAGACAACCGTGCAAGTCTCCGGCGGTCGATCCGCCTTACGCAATTCCGATCCCAATTACCAGACTCTGCGCTCGGGCGGTATGCGCAGCGTCTATCAAGTGAAGGACCTCGTCCTTTCGCGCGACGCCGCCACGTTCACCTTCCGCTCCGGCTCTTTCAGTTTCCTGGCGCCGGTCTTGGGCCAGGTGACCGCCGGCGTCTTCATCGGCGACGGCAACTTCCAGCTCAAACCGGCATTCGAAATCGCCGTCAATCATCTGAAGCAGATCTCCGGGGCGGAATCGGTCGACGAGGATTTCTCCTCGCTGGTGGTCTACTTCACCGACAATACCTTCAAGGAGATCACCGCTCACGCCGAGCTCGCCGACGAATCGCCCAAGGCGCATCAGGAGATCTTCCATCATCTGCAGGAGACCCTCCGCGACCGCGACGAGATTCCCGATACCTACCTGAAGCGGCTCATCGACGCCGACGACATCCCCAACATGGAAGCCGAGATGTTGGCCGAGTTGTACAACCAGACCGGCGGGTCGTTCCGCGCCTTCATCCATGGGCGCCACCATCCCGGACTTCGCTTCCTGTTGAATCCCATGGGCGCCATACCGCAGTTGCCCGCGCCCGAAGAAGTCGCGCTCCTGAATTACGATCCGTCCAGCCGCGCCGATGGCATCTGGTACTTGTCCCACTCCATCGCCGAGCTGCGTTCCGGCCGCGCCAACTCCGCCGAAGAGAAGCGCCTGGTGGCGCCTGAGCACTACCGCATCGAAACCGCCATTGGCCACAACCTGCATCTCTCCGTCGATTGCGAGATGCGCTTGCATGCGCTGCGCGATGGCGTGCGCGCCGTCAAGTTCCAGTTGCTGCCCGATATGCAGGTCGCGCGCCTCACCCTCGACGGCCGCGAGATCCCCTTTCTGCAGGAGAACCACAAGCAGGATGGATCTTTCTACCTGGTGCTGCCGCAGCCGCTGATGAAGGGACGCCCCTACCAGCTCGCCTTCGAGTACGAGGGCGGCGAGATGATTCGCGATCTGGGCGGCAAGCTCTTCGTTATCCTTCCGGTGCAGCCGTGGTATCCGCGCGTCGGAGTGTCGCGCGCCACCTTCGACATGACCTTCAAAGTGCCGCGCGGCATGAGCGTCGTCGCCACCGGCGACCGTGTCCGCTCCGCCGTCGAAGGCAATCAGGACGTCACCCAGTGGGTCTCCAAGGTCGCGCTGCCCGTGGCAGGCTTCAATTACGGCTCCTTCAACAGCCGCGAGCGCACCGACGATTCCAACGGATTCCGTCTGGAAGCCTGGCTCGGCGCGGTCGCCAGGGGCGCGTTCATGCCCGATTCCGCCCTCGGCCTGGACCGCGCCGAAAACGCCGTCCGCGTCTACCAGCAGTGGTATGGCGATGCGCCGTACAGCCACCTGGCGGTGACCGAATCCAACCTCCAGGGCTCCATGCCCGCGCTCCTGTTCGCCAACACGGTCTCCTGGACCGACGCCTCCAGCCGCTATGGCACCATCTCCGGGCGCATGGGCCGTAGCGCCGCGCCCATGCCGCGGTTCACCGGTCCCGTGTTCGATGAGTCCCTGCCGCGCGAAGTGTCGCGGCAGTGGTGGGGCAGCCTGGTGGATCCCGTCAGCTTCCACGAGGAATGGCTGATGCGCGGCCTGGCCGATTTCAGCGGTTCCATCTACGACATGTCGGCTGAATCCGACACCAACGATTTCCTGGAGCACTGGCGCATCGCGCGCGATCAGTTGTTGTCGAAAACGTATTGGGGCATCCGCCGCAGCGACGTCGCGCCGCTATGGCTGGGCGCCATGGCCGAGCCGTTTCTGGTGCAGCGCTCGGTGATGTTTCCCCGCCGCCCGTTTCTCGGGCCGTCCGGCGCGCTCACCGGGATGAAAGGCGGCTACGTCATCTACATGCTGCGCGGTCTCATGTTCGACAACCAGACCGGCGACAAGGAGTTTATCGCCATGATGCACGACTTCACCGCCACCTTCGCTCACCAGAGCGTCAGCACCGAAGCCTTCAGGTGGATCGTGGACAAACACATGACGCCGCAGATGGACCTGGAAGGCAACAAGAAAATGGACTGGTTCTTCCGCGAGTGGATCTACGGCACGGAACTTCCCAGTTACCGTCTGGAGTACTCCGTCACCAAGGGAGACAACGGCAAACCCCTGCTCACCGGCAAGGTGACGCAGAGCGGCGTATCCGACCGGTTCCGCATGCGCGTCCCCATCTACGTAAAGTTCAGCGGCAAGCCCGTGCGCATCGGCTCGCTCGGCCTCACCGGCAACCACACCGGCGAATTCCGCGCCCCGCTGCCCGAGGAACCGAAAAAAGTCCTGCTCAATGCGAACTACGATATCCTCTGCGCCGAAGCCGAAGTGAAGGACGTGAAGGACGTCAAGGACGTCAAGCAGGTCCGCTAACCGTTGCCTTCACGCGCCGTCCAACCACCATGCCGAACCGGCCGCGAGCGCTCGACACTCTGCTCCAGGACCTTCGCTATACCTTCCGCACCCTGCGCCGTGACACCGGATTCGCCGCCTTCGCCATTCTCATCATTGCGCTCGGCATCGGCGCCAGCTCCACGGTGTTCAGCGTGCTCAACGTGCTGCTGCTCCATCCGCCGCCGTTTCAGGATCCCGAACGGCTGGTGTGGGTGGCCAACCGCGATGTCAGCGGCCTTTCCGGTCAGACCACTCAGGTGGGCCACTTACTCGATCTGCGCGAGCACAACCGGTCGTTCTCCGATCTGGCGGCCTACTTCGCGTTCTACGGGCAGGGCGACAATCTCCTCAGCCCCACCGGCGGCGGTGAACCCGAGCGCCTCAGCGGTGTCCCGGTGTCCGGCAACTTCTTCCAGATGCTCGGCGTGCAACCACAACTGGGACGGCTCTTCACCGCCGAGGAATGCAAGTGGCACGGACCGAAGGCCGTGCTGCTGAGCCATGGACTCTGGGAGCGGCGGTTTGATTCCAACCCCGCGCTGGTTGGAACCCCGCTGGTCATCAATGGCGAGCCGTACACCGTGGCTGGAGTGCTGCCGGCCAGTTTCGATTTCGCTTCCGTCTTCGCGCCGGGCAGCCATTTCGATCTCTTCTTCCCGTTCCCGCTCAGTCCTGAAACCAACCGCTGGGGCAATACGCTGGCCATCATCGGCCGCCTCAAACCGGGCGTCTCCCTGGCCGCCGCGCAGGCCGAGGTCCGCATTCTCGCCGTGCAAATCAGCGCCGCCCATCCCGAACGCAATCAGTTCGAAGGCAAACTGAGCCCGCTCGCCGATCATGTGAGCGGCCGCATTCGCCTGGCTCTGATGGTGCTGGCCGGGGCGGTCGCGGTGGTCATGCTGATCGTCTGCGCCAACCTGTCCAACCTGCTGCTGGCGCGCACCGCCGCGCGGCAGAAAGAGATCGCCGTTCGTACGGCGCTGGGCGCGGGGCGTTGGCGTTTGCTCTGCCAGATGCTCACCGAAGGCATCGTGCTTTCCACCAGCGGCGCCTTGCTGGGCGTGGCGCTGGCGTTAGCCGGAACGCGCACCCTCGCTCATCTGCAGGGCATTGGCATTCCGTTGCTTGCGCGCGTCCACGTGGATCCGGCGGTGCTCGGTTTCACATTAGCTGTCGCCATCCTCACGGGCATGGTCTTCGGGCTGGCGCCGGCGCTGCAAGTGCGCGGCACGTCGCTGCATGACGTTCTCAAGGACACCAACCGCGGCTCCACCGAAGGCCGGTCGCGAGCCTGGGTGCGCAGCGCGCTGGTGGTTTCCGAAATCGCGTTCGCCTGCGTCCTACTGGTGGGCGCCGGTCTCCTGATCCGCAGTTTCGTGCGCGTGCTGGATGTGAACCTGGGCTTTCAGCCAGAGCACGCCGCCACCTTGCGCATCGACCCCAACCGCGCCAAGCTCACGTCCGCCCAATTGAACGCCTACTTCGACGAGGCACTGCGGCGCGTTCGGGAAGTAAGCGGCATACAGGCCGCCGGGCTCACCGATTCGCTGCCTCTCGGCGTCAATCGCACTTGGGGCGCCGGCGAGATCGGCCAGACCTATCCCAAGGGACAGTACCCCACTGCGTTCGTCCGCGTGGTCAGCGATGGCTACGTGAAGGCCATGGGCATCCCGGTGCTCGCCGGCCGCGACCTCTCGGAGCGCGACACGCCGGAGACGGACCCGGTGATCGTCATCAACCAAACCATGGCCCGTGCGATGTTTCCCGGCCGGGAAGCTCTCGGCCGCGTGATTCGCGTCTGCGGCGAGCGGCGCGTGGTGGGTGTACTGGGCGACGTCCACCATCTGGCGCTGGAGCAGGCTGCCGGTCTGGAAATGTATGTTCCGATGCGGCAATGCCATGACATCATGTCGGTGAACCTGGTGATCCGCACCACCCGGCCGCCCGAGCAATTGGCCGGCGCGGTGCGCGCCGCGCTGCGGCCCATCGCTCCCAACATCGCGGGCAACGATTTCCGGGTGCTGCAGGAACTGGTAGACCGGTCGGTGTCGCCGCGGCGCTTCATCGTGTGGCTGCTATCCGGCTTCGCGGCCTTCGCGCTGGTGCTGGCGTCGTTCGGCATCTATGGCGTGATCTCGTACTCGGTCAATCAGCGGACTCAGGAGATCGGCATCCGCATGGCGCTGGGAGCGTCGGCGCGGCTGTTGCAAGCGCGTATCCTTCTGCAGACACTGACCCTTGCTGCCATCGGTATGGCGATCGGTGGGGCTGCCTCGTGGCTGCTGGCCCGCGCGGTCTCCGGCCTGCTGTTCGAAGTCACCGCTTCCGACCCGCTGACCTTCCTTGCAATGATCCTGATGCTGACCGCGGTCACCGCCGCCGCCGGTTATCTGCCGGCGCGCCGCGCCTCGCACATCGACCCGTCGGTGGCTCTCCGCGCCAATTGAAAGCGATTGCAGGTACTATCGGCCATCGTATACACTTGCAAAGAGCCGAGGGTCCTGATGATCACGTTTAACCGTTTCCGTACCTTGCTATTGATTGCCTGTCTGGCCGCCGTTCCGGTCTTCGGACAGGGCCGTGGAAGAGGATTTGGAGGGCCGGCGCTGCCCCAGGGACTGCAGTTCAAGTTCATGGGTCCGGCCGTGGGCAACCGCATCGCCGCCGCCGCCGGCATCCCCGGCGATCCCACTACCTATTATGTAGGCGCGGCTTCGGGCGGCGTCTGGAAGTCCACCGACAGCGCCCAGCACTTCGTGCCGGTCTTCGACAGCCAGCAGGTCCAGGCCATCGGAGCGCTGGCGGTAGCCAATTCCGATCACAAGATTGTCTGGGCCGGAACCGGCGAAGCCTGGGCCATCCGCGATAGCGACATGATGGGCGACGGCATGTACAAGTCCGTCGACGCCGGCGCCACCTGGCAGCATATGGGCCTGGACGAGACCGGTCGCATCGGACGCATCGTGATCCATCCCACCGATCCCAACGTGGTTTACGCCTGCGCGCTTGGCCGCCTCACCGGTCCCCAGCAGGAGCGCGGCGTCTTCAAGACCACCGATGGCGGCGCGCACTGGACGCGCTCGCTGTTCGCCGATCCCAATACCGGATGTTCCGGACTGGCGATGGATCCCAACGATCCGAATACTCTGTTCGCCGGCATGTGGCAGGTGGAAATGCACACCTATGCCATGTTCAGCGGCGGTCCCGGAAGCGGGCTCTACGTTTCGCACGATGCCGGAGCCACCTGGACGCGCCTCGAGGGCCACGGCCTGCCGCATCCCAACATCGGCAAGATCGACGTAGCCGTCGCCAAGACAAATTCCAAGCGCGTGTACGCGCTCATCCAGACCGCCGATCAGGGATCCATCTGGCGTTCCGACGATGGCGGAGCCACCTGGACCAACGGAAGCTGGTCGCGCGAATTGATCGGCCGCGCCGGCTATTACATCCGTATCGCCGTCAATCCTATGAATGCCGAAGAGGTGCTGGTGGCCAACAGCAGTTTCTGGCTCTCCACCGATGGCGCCAAGAATTTCCGCACCGTACCCTGGGGCGGCGACACTCACGACATCTGGATGGACCCGGACGGCAAGCGGCTACTGGTGACCCACGATGGCGGCATGTACGTGACCGCCGATCACGGAACCACGTCCACGCGCGTCACTCTGCCCATCGGCCAGATGTACCACGTGGCCGTGGACAACGACGTCCCGTACAAAGTCTACGGCAACATGCAGGACGACGGCACCATGCGCGGGCCGAGCAACGTGCAGGAAGCCGGCAATAACGTTCCGGGCCAGGAGACAGCCGCGGCCGGCGGACGGGGCGGACGCGGTGGCGGCGGCGGAGGCGGACGAGGCGGCGGGGCCAATGGCGCAGTGGGACCGTGGGAGCACGGCCTGGGCGGCTGCGAATCGGGCTTCACACTGCCCGATCTCACCGACACCAACATCGTCTGGGCTTCCTGCTATGCCGATGAAGTGACCCGCTACGACGCGCGAACGCGCATCGCGCGCTCGGTGAGCCCGTATTATCACACGCTCGATTCGGCCCCTACCCAGACCAAGTACCGCTGCCACTGGACCCCGCCGCTGGCTATCGATCCGTTCGATCGCAACACCGTCTACTACGGCTGCCAGGTGATCTTCAAAACGTCCAACGGAGGCAATACCTGGAGCGTCATCAGTCCCGATCTGTCCACGCAGGATCCCAAGTACATCGTCTCTTCGGGCGGCATCGTGGGCGATAACCTGGGGCAGTTCTATGGCGAGGTGGTCTTCTCCATCGCGCCGTCGGAGATTCGCAAGGGCCTCATCTGGGCCGGCACCAACGATGGCAAGGTTTGGTACACGCTGGACGCGGGAGCGCACTGGAACGATGTCACTAAGGCCATTCCGAATTTGCCGCCGCAGGGCGTGATTTCCAAGATCGAGCCCTCGCATTTCGACGCGGGGACGGCCTACATCGCGGTGGACTTCCACCTCAACGATAACCGCGACCCCTGGCTCTACAAGACCACCGATTTCGGCAAGACCTGGAGCAAGATCTCAAGCGACCTGCCTAAGGGGCCGGTGGCCTATGCGCGCGTGATCGCCGAGAACCCCAATAAGAAAGGCAACCTGTTCGTCGGCACGGGCAATGCGTTCTACTATTCTCTGGACGACGGGGCCAGTTGGAAGCACTTCAACGACGGCCTTCCCGCCGCTCCGGTGAGCTGGATCGTGGTGCAGAAGCAGGCGCACGACGTGGTGGTCTCCACTTACGGACGCGGCATCTACATCCTGGAAGACATCACCGCGCTGGAGCAGGGTTTGATGGAGCCGGGCACGACGCCGACGGCGTCGCTGGTAGCGCCGAAACCGGCCTATCGCGAAGCGCGGTCGGCGCGCGCCGTGCTGGACTTCGTGCTGCCGGCGGCGCCTAAGAGTCCGGTGGAACTGGAAGTCTTCGACGCCAAAAACGTCTCGGTGGCTAAGACGACCAACCCCGGCCACGCCGGGGTGAATCGCGTCGCGGTGAACCTGCAATACGCACCGCCGCGGCTGATCGCCATGCGCACCACTCCCGAAGAAAACCCGCATATCTGGGAGGAGCCGCGGTTCGAGAACCAGACGACGCGGCCCATCACCCATTGGGGCATCGGGCAGGCTGAAGGCGGTCCGCTGGCCGGTCCCGGCATGTTCACCGTCAAGATGACGGTGGACGGGCAGACGTTCACCAAACCGCTGCAGGTGACCGTACCGCCGGGGAGCCACGGCAAGGAAGCCGACTTACAGGCGGCCACTAACTGGCAGCTCAAAGTGCGCGACGATATCAGCAACGTCTCCGACATGGCCAATCAACTGGAGTTTATGCGCAAGCAACTCGAGGACGAGAGGAAGACTGCCGCGGGCAAGGACGCCGTGCTCAAGGCGATCGCGGCCATCGATAAAAAGCTTAAGGACGTGGAGCTGAAGCTGCTGTCGGAATCGGAGATGCTGAGCGACGATAAGTATTACGTGGAGGCCTACAAGCTGTATCTGAACCTGATCTGGATGAGCGGCGAGATCGGCGGCGGGGCCGGCGATGTGGCCGGTTCGGCGGATTACGGGATTACGGAAACGCAAATCGCCCTGGTGCTCGATCTGGAGAAGCAGTTGCAAGCGGTGCAGACGGAGTACAAGAGCGTCCTGGATAAAGACGTCGGGACCTACAATCAGCAGGTAACGGGACTGGGTCTGAAGCCGCTTCCCACGACGGGAGCTCCGCCGGCTCCGGTGCGGACCGGGCGCGGCGGGGGCGGGAACTAAGCGGCGACGGCCGGTGGACCGACCGGGAGGCTAGCCGCACCAAGAGTTGGCATCGAGGCGCTTGGAACCGCGACCGCCAGGGAGCGGCCCGAGCGAGCGAAGAGGCGAACCAGGAGAGCGTAACTCTTCGTCGGGCCGCTCCCCGTGGTCGCGGTTCCAAAGTGTCAGTCCACCAGGTGGCCGGCGGCAACTACCAGGCTGCGGACTTGTTCGCGGGCGGTGGCGCCGGCCAGGGACTGCAGCTGGAACGAGGTTCCGTGCGGGTATAGCGCGAGACGCCGGCGGAGCTCGTCTTCGGTACGGATGTCGTATTGCGCGACCTGGAAGTGCAGGTCTCCACCCATGGGCATCACGTCAATGCGGACGGGCGATTTAGCGCTTTGCAGCCAACCGGCCACGTCCTGGCGGCACCAATCGCTGGAGCAGAGCGATTGCAGGCGGGTGAGGCCGGCTTCGCCGAGCGTCCACGCATTGGCCTGCGCCAGCGCGCTTCGGAGGGTCCGCTCGAACTGGATGCCTTCGCGGCCGGCATCGCCTTTCAGGTCGGCCTCGCGGTCCTTCCACCAGGTGTGGAAGAACTCGAGGGTGCGCCAGAGCGGCTCCTGGGCGGCGGCGGATCCGTATTTGCCGAGCACGGTGGCGGCGCCATTCTTGATGGGCACCGACGGGCTCGACAGCATCTCCGTCGCCAGGCGCTCGAGCGCGGGGCTCATGGCCCAGGGACCGGGAAACGTGTAGCCGATGTCATAGCAGGCGGGGAAACTGTTGGGCATGGCGAGACTGCGGCGCAGTTCGCGCTCGCCGTATTCGGGGTCGTACTTGAGGAAGTAATAGGCCAGCGGCGTGGCGCATTCGGGCCGCCGCTGCTGGTACGCTCTCTCAACGCGCTGCAGGATAGCGCCCGAGGCGTAGCGGACAATCAAGCGGTCGTCGCGCTGTCCGGCTTCCATGCGCGCGGCTAGCGTCTCATCGAGCTCCGGCAGGGTGCGGTCGGGAAGACTGGCGAGCAGGTCGAACGGCAGGCGCGATTCGGGACGGCGCAGTTGCGCGAGCAGGACGCGGCGTCCGTCCTCGGGGGCCAATTCGGAGAGCCGGCGGACGACCACTGGGTCGGGATCGGAGGCTTTGGCGAGCTCCTTCAGAAGGGGCAGGATCGTCGAGCGGTTCAGGACTCTCCATTGCGAATCGAGGATCTGGCTCTGGGTCGCGGATGGTAGAGCCGGAAAGTCGCGGACCAGCAGTTCCAGGACGCCGTGCAGCCAGGGACGTTGCGGGCCGGTATTGCCGGCGAAGATGAGCAGTGTGACCAGCGAGATGGCGCGGGCGTCCAAGCGCTTCGCAGGCAGGGCGGCGGCCAACTGGGCGGCGTAACGGTCGTTCGTCTCATTCCAGTTCGGACTGGCGGCGAGCAGGCCGGCGAGCTGCGACAACGTGTAGAGATAGCGGTACCCGATCGGCTGGTTGGGCGCGACGAGTTGTTTCTCCATCAGCGGCAGCAACTGGCTGCGGTAGGACGAAGTGAGCACGGCCAGGTGCAGATCATACGTGTTGTCATCGAGGCGCATCAGTGCCGCGGTGGCCGATTCGGGAGTATTCAGGAAGCGCAGCACGCGAGCGGCGCTCGACCGTGCTTCCCCTTTGGAATCGGGGGCGTCCAGGGCGCGCACCGCGGCGGCGATCTGCGCCTGGATCCACTCGGCGGGCGCGGGCTGAATCTCGAAGGTGACCGGGTTCGAGCGAAGCTCGAGGCCGCTGACGCGATGGCTCACGACAGTGACGCGATACGTGCCGGGGCGCTTGAAGCGGACCCATTCGTTGAGGTCGCGCTGGAAGGTGAACGGGGTCTCGGATAGAGGACGCGGGCCGCCGGAGAGGCCGCCCATACCGCCGTCCTCACCCTGCACTCCGTGCAGCGGATCTTCGACTCCATCGGCGGGCTCGACCTGGAAGACCTCGACGTAGTTCATGCGGCCGATGCGGTCGTAGAGGCGCGAGTCGGCGGTGTAGGTATTGGGGACGCTGGTGCTGAAGGAAAGTTGTAGCGGAACGGTCTCGCCCAGGTAAAAGGCGGTCTTGGGCGCGGAGATGGTGAACGTGACGGCTGGCTGGGCCATGGCCGGGGCCAGTGGGAGTGCCGTCACGAAGAGCAGCCGTAAGAGTCTCACCTCTAGTGAGACGCCGGTTGTGGCGCAAAGGTCACTATAACGGTAACGAGGGCGGATTGACACCCGATTTGTCACGGACTTAGACTGGGAGCGAGATGACTACCGCTTACCCAATCACCGAGGCCGGGTGTGTCCGGCGAGGAACGCACTTGCAGAGAGGCCGCCACCTGGCGCTGGTGCCGGGCGACGCCGCGGTGCGGCACCTGCACTACGGCCGCGTCATCCTGGACGCGGGCGCCTTACCGCTCAGCTTCTCCACCGAGGATCGCGAGACGGCATTGATCTGCCTGCGCGGCAGCGGGCAGATCACCGCCGGCGATCGGCATGAGCTGTCGCTGTACGACTCGCTGTATGTGCCGCGCGGCACGGAGGTGACTGTGACGCCGGGACCGAACGGCATCGACCTGGCGGAAGTGGCGGCGCCGGTGGACGGCACGTACCCCACGCAGTTCGTGAAGTTCGCGGACGTCCGCAAGGAACCGACGCTGCACTTCATGACGGGCGGCGAGGCCAGCAAGCGCGACTTGAACATTCTGATCGGCAAGAACGTGAAGGCCGGGCGGATCTGCGCGGGAGTCACGTTCACCGAGCCGGGGAACTGGGCGTCGTGGCCGCCGCACGAACACGGCGCCATGCTGGAGGAGGCGTATCTGTATATCGATATGCCGGCGCCGGCGTGGGGCATTCAATTGGTGTACACCAACCCGGCGCATCCCGAGCTGGTGACCGTGGTGCGCGAAGGCGACGTGGTGGTAATGCCGGGCGGCTACCATCCCAACGTGTCGGCGCCGGGCGGCAAGATCGGATTCCTGTGGATGATGGCGGCGGTGCGCGAAGTGGAAGACCGGCAATTCGGCGTGGTCAACGTGCAGCCGGAATATGCTCAGGGCGGCAGCGGCCTGGAAGCCTCGCGCAAATGACCTTATCCTGGCGGGTGGCGGCGGCGCTGTCGGCGCTGGCGCTATGCGCGGCTGCGGCGCCGGTGCGCATCAAAGTGCTCAAGGCGGCGGTAACCAACCCCGGCGCGACGGCGCGCACGGAGAACGTTGCGCTGGCTGTGAGCGCGCTGAAGAAAGTGGCTCCCGATTTCACGGCGGGAAGCGCCATCGTGACGACGAGCGACGCGGCAACCGTGGACGAAGACGCGCGCACCGACCAGGTGGTGGAGCTGCCATCGCAAGCCGACGATCTGGACGGTGACGGCAAGTACGATGAGCTGGTTTTCCAGATCGACCTGAAGCCCCACCAGACGCGCATCGTGACCATCGCTTATGGCGATATGGCGACCATGCAGCGGCTGCGGACTCCTTATACCAAGCGGACCGACGCGCGCTTCGCCACCCACTACGAAGGGCCGGGTTGGGAATCGGAAGAGACCGCCTGGCGGATTTACTTCGACAAGCGCAACGCTATCGACCTGTACGGCAAGCGGCGGCCGGGATTGTACCTGGAGCTGTTCGCGTCGCCGGAATATGTGTATCACCAGGAGAGCCCCAAGGGCCGGGACATTTACGGCATCGGGAAGGCGCTCGGAGTGGCGGGAATCGGCGCGCTGGTGGACGGCAAAGTGACGGCCGTAGCCGAAGTGGCGGACCGCAAGTGGAAGATTGTGGCGAACGGGCCGGTGCGGTCGATCATCGACCTGGAGTACAAGGGCTGGAAGATCGGCGACCGCACGGTGGACCTGAGCAGCCGCATTACGCAGTGGGCGGGCGAGCACGGGTTCGAGCATCGCATCACCATCAGCAATCCGGACGGCCTTTCGCTGGTGACGGGAATTCCGCTGAAGCCGGTGACGGAGAACCTGCACCTGACGGAGGCGGCGGTTCACGCCCTGGCGACGTGGGGACACCAGGTGGTGCTGTCGGGTACCAAGGCGCAGAACGAAGACGTACCGGACGAGAACCTGGGTGTCGGCGTGGTGGTTCCGGCGGACCAGGCGGGCGCGGAGAGCCAGGACGAGAATAATCGTCTGCTGGCGGTAAAACCCAAGCAGGGCGTGGCGCGGATGTACGGCGCGGCCATGTGGGATCAGGAAGACACGGAAGCCCTGGAGCTGCGCACGCAAACGGCGGTGCAGCGGTCGGGGGGCGGATCGGTGGCGCCGAATTTGCCGCGCGCCACACGCGAGCGCTTCCTTGAGTGCCTGGCGGAAGCGGGGCTGCGCATGACGGATCCGGCGAAGGTGGAGCTACTTTCGAAGAGCGCCGCTCCGCAGAGCGCGCCGCCCGACACGCTCAGCGCGTCGACGCATCGCACCTATGAGCAGGCCATCGGGCTGCTGCAGCAGGCGGCGGAGCGAACGGCGCTGAAGCTGGAGCCGATCGCGGCGGCGGCGAAGCCCGGGACGATCGACAAATCGAAAGGCGCGGGCGGCTTCTTCACCGAAGGCAATGGCGAGACCGGGGAGTGGAAGCTGGAGAAGGGCGGCTACTTCTGGACGGGATCGTTCTGGACGGGTGAGCTGTGGAAGCTGTACGGCAAGAACCACGACGAGCGGTTCAAGAAGTGGGCGGAACTGTGGACGTCGCTGATCATGGGCGGGCAGGCGGAGCAGAACCACGATACGGGGTTCCTGAACTACTACTCGTCTGTGCTGGGCTTCCAGGCGACGAAGGACGCGAAATATCGCGCGGAAGGACTGCGCGCGGCGGCGCGTCTGAAGGAGATGTTCAACCCGAAGGTCGGGCTGGTGGCGTCGTGGGCGGTGAACGGCGACGACACCATCATCGACACCATGATGAACCTGCAGATCTGGTGGTGGGCCACGGCGGAAACGGGCGACAAGCAGTGGCTCGACCTGGGGCGCCGGCACGCGCTGAAGTCGGCGGAGTGGCTGGTGCGGCCGAATGGCGCGGTGAGCCAGTCGGTGCATTACAACCCGGGGGACAACCGGCAGAAGTTCACCTCGAGCGGGCAGACGCTGGAGTTCGCGAACCATGCGGCGCCGGGCGCGGAAGTGTTCACGCACACGCACCAGGGATTGTCGGCGGATTCGTCGTGGTCGCGCGGGCAGGCGTGGGCGGTGTACGGGTTCGGCGAGGCATATCGGGCGACGAAGGATCCGATATTGCTGGCGACGGCGCGGCGGGCGGCGGACTTCGCCCTGGAACGTCTGCCGGAAGATGGCGTGCCGTGGTACGACTTTGACGATGACGGCGTGTTTTTCCGCAATCGCGACAGCTCGGCGGCGGCGATTCTGGCGGGCGGACTGCTGCGGCTGGCGGACCTGGCGCCGGCGGACGGCGCGCGGTATCGCAAAGAAGGCGAGCGCATTGTGCAGAGCCTGATCGACCGCTACCTGTCGCCGATAGGGGCGCTGCGGCACGGGTCGAGCACGCGGCCGCACGACGGCATGCTGGTGTACGGCGACTACTATCTGCTGGAAGATCTGCTGTGGCTGGAAGAACACCCCGCGAAGTAATTCCCGGTGTATGCTGTAACCATGCCGGTGGAAACGAAGCAGGTCGATCCAGGTACGATCGTCGTGATGGTGTCGGGCAGGCTGGTGCTGGGCCGCGAGGTGGAGCGGTTGGAGACGGTGGTGAAGGACCTGTGCAAGCAGCCGCCGGGGAAAGTGGTCTTCGACCTGTCGGGGCTGGACTATTCCGATAGCGCCGGTATCGGCACCTTCGTGGCGTGTCTCACACTGATCAAGAAGGCGGGCGGCGAGATGCGCATAGCGGGCGTCAACGGGCGGGTGCGGAAGCTATTTCAGATGACCGGGATCGAGCATTTGATGGCGGTGTTTCCGACGGTGGCGGAAGCGACGGCGTAAAGAGTCATCAGCCTGTAGCCATCAGCTGGGCGCGGCATCCTGCCGGCCATTCGCGCGATTGCCGGCCAGGCGGGTTGACAACGCCGCAGACTGACAGTCAGCCCCACATAAGAACGACGGCAGTCGCCGATTCCGTTAGTGGTCGCGGTCGGTGACGAGGTCCGTCACGGCGAGGAGGGCGCGCTGGTAGGGCGAGTCGGGAAACTCGTTGATCAGCTGGCGGGCCTTGTCGGTGAAGGCTTGGGCGCGGTCGCGGACGCGCTCGATGCCGCGGTACTTCTTCAGTAAGTCGAGGATGCTGGCGAAAGGGACCGTGTCGTAGCTGCGTTCCTTGAGGATGGTGCTCACCAGGCGATGCTCGGCAGGGGTGGCGCGTTCCAGGGCGTATACCAAGGGGAGGGTTACCTTGCCTTCCCGGAGATCGCCGCCGACGGGTTTGCCGAGGGTCTTCTCACGGGCGGTGAAATCGAGCACGTCGTCGACCAGTTGGAAGGCCATGCCGAGGTTCCATGCATATTCGCCGAGGCGTTCCTGGAGGGCGGCGTCGCCGCGGGCGGCAAGGACACCGAGACGAGCGCAGACGGAGAAGAGGCGCGCGGTCTTGCGATCGACGAGCTCCATGCAATCGGGCTCGGAGATGTCGAGCCGGCCGATGCGTTCGAGCTGGAGCAGTTCGCCTTCCACCATCATCTGAGTGAGACCGATCAATAAGTCGAGGATGATGAAATTGCGTTCGCGGAGGGCGATTTGGAAGGCCTGCATGTAGAGCCAGTCGCCGGCCAGGACGCAGGTGTGGTTGCCCCACTTGACGTTGGAGGAGGGGCGGCCGCGGCGAGTTTGGGCGGCGTCGATGACGTCGTCGTGGACCAGCGTCGCGGCGTGGACCATCTCGACGACGGCGCCCAAGTGGATGGCGGCGTCGGGAGAACCCGCGGGATCGGGAGATGGACCGCCGGAGATTTCGGCGGAGGACAGGCGGGCAGCGAGGATGAGCAGTGCGGGCCGGAGGCGTTTGCCGCCGGCCGATTGGAGGTACTGGCCAATGGCAGTGACGGTATCGACCGACGCCACGGACTCCGCGGACAGCTTGCGTTCTACTTCAACCAGGTCGTCCTGGATGAGGTCGAAAATCTCCTTGGCTGTCAGAGCCTGCCCCAACTTGCCTAAATTCATGTAAGTTAACCAGTTTACCTGTTGCAGGGGGCTGGCCGCAAACGGACGGCGGGCGCGAAGGGCTTTGCGAGGGAAAGCTGCGGCGGGGCTGGCGCCTTGGGGATGGGCGGACGAAGCGGCAGGTCGGGTGATTGACCTACGGTGGACCGCCTGATAAGGCGGCTGCAGCCGGAATTTGTCTGCCCCACAAGACCCGCTGCCTCCACTAAGGCGCGATCAGGCGAAGAAAGTTCTGGGTGGTGGCGGCGGCGAGGGCGTCGGGGGTGGTGGCTCGAATGGTCGCCAAGTACTTGATGGTATCAAGTAGAAAGGCCGGTTCGTTGCGCTTGCCGCGGTGGGGGACGGGGGCGAGGTAGGGGCAGTCGGTTTCCACCAGCAGGCGGTCCTCGGGGGTCAGTTTGGCGGATTCGCGAGTGGATTCGGCTTTGGGGAAGGTGATGACTCCGCCGAAGGCCAGGTGGAAACCGAGATCGAGAGCCTGGCGGGCTTGCGCGGGGTCGCCGGTGAAACAGTGCATGATCCCTTCCTCTCTCCAGTGGGAGCGGAGGAGCGCCAGGGTGTCGTCCCAAGCTTCGCGGGTGTGGATGACGATGGGGAGGCGCGCCTCGGCGGCGATTTCGAGTTGCGTGACGAAGACCGATTGCTGGACGGAGCGAGGGGAGAAATCGTAATGGTAGTCGAGGCCGATCTCGCCCAACGCCACCACTTTGGAATGGGAAGCGAGGCGGCGGAGAGTGTCGAAGGTCGCGGGGGTGGTTTTGGCGGCGTCGTGGGGGTGGACGCCGATGGTAGCGTGGATGAAGGCGTAGCGATCGGCGAGGCGGATGGCGGTTTCGAGGTCGGCGGGGCCGTCGCCGGTGCCGATGGCGAGCATGGTTTCGACGCCTGCGAGCTGGGCGCGGGCGATCACGGCGTCACGGTCGGGGGCGAACTGGGCGTCGTCGAGATGGCAGTGGGAGTCGGTGAGGGTCATGGGGTAGGGGCGACTTGCGTGCGGTGGGCCGCCTGAAAGGCGGCTGCGGCCACGATAGCCTGCCCCACAAGAGACACCGCGGTCATACCTTTATCCTGAATCTCCATCTTTATTTGAGGCGGGCGCCGGGGGGGATGTCTTCGAGGAAGGCGGCGAGGACCGGTTTGCCGTCCGCGACGGAGGCGGCGACGATCATGCCGTTGGACTCGATGCCCTTCAGCTTGCGGGGCTGCAGATTGGCGACAATCACCACTTTGCGGTTGAGCAGAGCTTCGGGGGCGTAGGCTTCGGCGATGCCGGCGACGATAGTGCGGGGCTGGGGTTCGCCGATATCCACTTTCATGTGCATCAACTTGTCGGAGCCTTTGACGCGTTCGGCGGCAAGGACCACGCCGACGCGGAGATCGACCTTGAGGAAATCGTCGATGGGGATCTTGGGTGAGGCCTCCACGGCGGGCTCGGGCTTTTTGCCCATGAGGATGGCTTGTTCGGCAGTCACCTTATCTTCGAGGGTGCGCATTTTGTCGATGGAGTCCTTGGCGTCGAGGCGCGGAAAGACGGCTGCGATTTCGCCGATGGGCTGGCCGGGTTCGAGGCCGCCCCATTGGAGCTGGTCGAGGCGCAGGGAGGAGAGCGGCGTCTTCATGCCGAGCTGGATCCAGATCTTTGCCGCGGATCGCGGGAGGATGGGCGCCACCAGGGCAGCGACGATGCGGAGGGATTCGGCGGCGGTGTAGAGCGTTTCGTCTAGACGCTCGGGAGGGGCGTCCTTGACCTGCTTCCAGGGGGCTTGCTGGACGATGAACTTGTCGACAGCGGAGATGAGCGCCCAGATTTCTTCCAGGCCTTTGGAGAACTCGAAGTTGTCGAAATTCTGGAGCACGCGCGTAATGGTTTGCGCGGCTTCCACCGATATGGAGTTTGCAGGGCCGGCGGGAATCACGCCATTGCGATACTGGCGGATCATGGTGAGGGTGCGGCTGGCGAGGTTGCCGAGGCCATTGGCGAGATCGGAGTTGTAGCGGCCGACGAGGGCATCGTAGGAGAAGCTGCCGTCCTGTCCGAAGACGACTTCGCGGAGGAGGAAGTAGCGCAGGGAATCGGCGCCCATGACTTGCGCGATGGGCTCGGCGCGGACGATGTTGCCGCGCGATTTGGACATTTTGTCGTTTTCGAAGAGCAGCCAGCCGTGGCCGAAGATGCGCTTGGGCAATTCGAGGCCGGCGGCCATGAGGAAGGCGGGCCAATAGATGGCGTGGAAGCGGACGATTTCTTTTCCGATTAAGTGCAGGTCGGCGGGCCAGAGGCCGGGCTGGTCCTGGACGGCGCTCATGTAGGCGGTGAGGGCATCGAACCAGACGTAGAAGACGTGGGGGGATTCGCCGGCGACCGGGATGCCCCATTTGATGTTGCTGCGGGTGATGGAGAGATCAGTGAGACCCTGACGGAGGAAGGCGAGGACTTCGTTCTTGCGGGTTTCGGGCTGTATGAAGTCCGGCTGAGCCTCGTAGAGGGCGAGGAGTTTGTCGGTGAAGGCGGAGAGCTTGAAGA
>Ga0181529_10001838_pt1 | contig 26540 bp, 17 predicted proteins | sample PEATcosm2014_Bin_36_FD_119763 | JGI IMG/M metagenome (GOLD analysis project Ga0181529, IMG submission 119763) | Peatland microbial communities from MTU Mesocosm Facility, Houghton, MI, USA - PEATcosm2014_Bin10_30_metaG | ecosystem: Environmental > Terrestrial > Soil > Wetlands > Peat | place... | reverse complement strand
GCAAATCTTTCATTATTCCAATTCGTAATTTGTGAAGTTTTAAGGGTAGCAATTGCTTTCAGTTCGCTATATACCTCACTTCGGATTGTTTTGACTTCATAGGAAAAATAATACCAGGCACCGAGACAGAGCGCTATGCTAAAGGATAAAACAAACGTAATAATATACCGCCGCCCTGATATAATAACATTTGTTTTTGAACTCATATTAAGCCACTCCGGTTTTATAAATTAAACTTATCTGCATCCTGTAATATATAACTTTGATTAAAACCTATTTATTCAGGTTAATATTAAGACATGATTCCGGTATTAGATGTAAACTTCAATTTATTAATTCCGATTCCTAATATATACGCTTATTCAAGTCTATCTCATATTATGCAGGTCTGCCATTTTAAGGCTTTAATTATGATCTCTTTGACTAAAGTCATTATTTTCTTCTTTTTTCAATAATTCATATAATCTGTAACATTATTCATATTTAAAAGCTTGATCATTAACATAAACAATACCCGTCTCAATTGCCCTTAGGGCGGAGGGGCCGGGTTTATATCAGGGGGAGCAGTTATTAAATAGATCATCCCACAACTGCTAAACCATTCATATTCATTAAGTATGCTAGTTTTATTATTGTGTATAGCTTTAAGCTCTTTTATACACTATAATTATCGACAACATTGGATTTTATTAGAAAGAAATTCAGTAAGCGACTATTATTATCTGTAAGCGTACTAAACCGGGGTGTAAACGTTTGTGATTCAGCCCTTTATGGCAAGTGATATTTTTAGGGTTTTGTATTGTTTCTCCTTTATAATCTTCCCCCGCTTGATCCGGAAAGTATTTTTTAATCTTGCGGAATATTAATATCATCAGCGTTTTTTTCAGCTTAGTTCCGTTTTAATTCATCAATTCTATTTAGCCGTTTAGAAACCAGTTCCAGTAACTTTGAAGCAGTTACAGGCTTGGTAATAAAATCATCCGCGCCCAGTTCCATAGCATGTTGGGCATCCTTTATATTTGCTTTTGCAGTTAAATATATGAAGGGTATATCGGAAGTTTTTTTATTTTTACTTAAAATATTTTTAACTTCAAAACCATCCATAGCGGGCATCATTATATCGCAAATAATTAAATCAGGCAGGAACTTTGCCGCCAGTTCAATTCCATCTTTTCCGCATGATACGCAGCGCACTTCATAACCTTCTTCAGCAAATATTTCACAAATATTTTCTCTTATAAAATTATCGTCTTCAATGAAAAGTATTTTTTTCAATTATAAAGCCCCGTAATTATTAACCAATGTTATTTCCTTTTTTAATCTTTACAAAGAACTTTGTGCCTTTACCCGGCTCACTTTCAAGTGATAATTCGCCGTTATGCAATTCCACGTATGTTTTTACTATACTTAGTCCTAAACCTGTTCCTTTTATACCGGCGCTGTTTTGGGCTCTGTAGAACGGTTCGAATATATTGTTTATATCTTCTTTCGGTATCCCTATTCCATTGTCTTTAATTGTCAATATTATAAATTCAGAATCATCTTCAACCAATAATGTTATATCTCCTCCCTTGGGGAAAAATTTGATCGCGTTAGTCATTAGATTGCTTAATATATGATTTAACAGCTTTGGATCAGCGCTTATATCTTCATATCGAAGTTTATATTCATAAATTATGTTATTACTCTTAAGTGCCTGCAATTCAACCTGTTCTATAATTTCGGCCGAAAATTCTTTTAAATTTAAGGTGGAAGGATTAAAATCGGTTTTGCCGCGGTCACTTCTGCTTAATGTCAGTACATCATCAGGAATTTCTATCGTATTCTGGACAGATAACTTAATTTTATTATAATGGCCCATAATCTTACTTTCATCCCATTTCTTGTGGTACCTTTCCAATAAATCTGAGCAATTCGGCCATGTTTGCGGTCATATAACCAAAACTTGAGATGAATGTGCGGTTTGTCAGTAGAACATCTGCCGCGATGCCTGAACAATAAAAAGCTACTGTCAATAAAGCCCAATACCGCCGCTTAATTAGCAGGAATGCTGCCAAACCAATTCCGCCGGCAGGCATCTTCATTGAGTAAATTAGATCCGTCGCTTATACCAAATCATGGCTGGATACACACTATCCGGACTGCTCATAAAATGACTTACGAACAGTTCGGGAAAAAACTTGGTATATCCAAACAGGCTGCACAGAAAATTGAAGACAGGGAAGTTGAGGGTGCAATAACAATGAACGCCTTAAAAAAGGTGGCCGGTTCGCTTGGTATGGATGTAGTCTATTATCTTGTTCCGCAAAAAGAATCTCTTCGCAATATGATTGATGACCGCGCTTTGCAAAAAGCAAAGGAAATTGTAATGAGGACTTCTCATTCAATGCACCTGGAAAATCAGGAAAAGAGCGAAGAAAGAATTCAGGCTGCAATCATGGAAAAAGCCGGAGAAATAATAAGGGAAATGCCGAAATATTTATGGGATTAGAATTAGAATATATAAACGGACAAACACCTCTTGATGAAGATGAAAAAGAGGGATTGCTAAATTAAAAAACTTGTTTGCCTTTGATAATCCCCCCGGGTTTCACATAGTGATGACTATGCCAAAAACTCGGGGCTACTTTATAAAATTTTTAATATCTATGTAACTTAAGTGATTACGAACTTTTTAGATAATTTTGCGGGAGAGTTTCCCCGGAAGATGATTAACGTCGGAAAATTAATCCGGAAACTAATGTAAAACTTTTAATCTTATATATATCCCGTATATTTCTTTTTACTTACGTTATAGTAGTCCCCGCTAAACTACAAGCCGCCCATTTACCGCTCTCTGCCGCGCCTTCACTGCACGGAATACTCATATAATCGCCGGCAAGTATCACCTTCATATTTTTATTCCACGTCTTTCTATACAGATCTATATCACGGCTGCGGCCGATCGGCGACCGGGGTTCCGCCTGCAGCCAGCGGTTAAAATGCGCAAAACTTATTCCGCTTTCTATTCCCGGGAAAAAACGCTGAAGGTCCGGGATTACTTCGGAGAGGACAGCTTCATCCGGCTCATTTATTAACCGGCTGCCCGCAGCGCCGCTTAACATTACATTAAGTAATTCACCCTGCGGCACATGTCCCCGGCATTTTTGCGATTCGAAACTAATTGCTGCTATCACCTGCCGCTCCCGGCGGGGAATCAGCAATCCGTAAATATTCTTCCGTACATTCACTTTTGAAACTCCGCCCGGAACAGCAAAGTTAATATTTATAGTACTGCTGTATTCTGTATTCAGCAGCCGGTTTTCCACGTCAGTTCCCGTCTGATATAAATGCCTTGCTGCGGGCGTGGTCGCGGCTAAAACAATACTATCGGCTTCAAGCCAGCCTGCAGGAGATTTAACTTTCACCCCTGAACCGGATGTATCAATAGCTTCAGCAGGAGTGTTCGTATAAACTTTTAATTTTCCGGCAAGCGTTTCCGTAAGTATTCCATTGCCGCCTTCAAGAGCAGTTACACTCTGCCTGCGTGCACCGAAATTCCACACTACTGCAGGCCATGCGCGGGACATATTCTCAGGAGCCTGAAAATACAACCCCTCCAGCATTGGTTCAAATATATACTCCAGAATGTTTTGGCCGAAGACTCCCGCAATCCATTCGGCTGCATCAGCGTCATCCAGCGATTGCCATTTTGAATAGTTACTCAGGGAAAATTGTTTAGTCTTCCGGGTCAGTGAACGGCCGGCAGCAGCCAGACTGAATGCATCACGCCAACTGAGCAGTCCGCTGCCGGCTACAGTCCAGGGATATTTAATATTTGTCCGGCGTACAGAGCCGCCGCGCAAAGTACCTGTCCGGCTTGAAGTAACGGAAAGGTTCTTTGTCAATCCAAGCTCATTTATCATTTCATTAATCACGGAATATTCACTTGACAAAAACTGAACGCCCCTGTCAAGTACGTAGCCGTCACGCCTGTCTGTACTCATACGCCCGCCGGCACGGCCTGATGCTTCCAATACTGTTACTTCCGCGCCAGATTTTGACAGATAGTAAGCAGCGGTAAGCCCTGCAATTCCTGCTCCTATTACAATTACCGGTTTCACTGCCATAATGATTTTTAAGTTTAGTGTTCTGAAAATAAAATATAAAATATCCCCTAACACGCTTATTAAATTATCAGATTCAATCGAAACAAACCATGTGAATTATTAAAAATATTATTATTGTATGATTAAACAAATTAAAACCCTGATAATAATAGACAAAAGCAGCCCATAGCTTCAGCTAAGGGTATAGGAAAAACTAACAAGAAAAAATCGATTTAATGATTTATTATAATTATAAAATTTTTCCAAAAAAAGGTAAGTCGTTTAAACGACTATGAGAATTTGAGGAACTATGAATACCCACGAATGAATTCGTGGGCTGCTTTTGTATTACGTGGTAAATTAACTAATCCTTACTGCTTCATATGAAGAGTTGCGAATTTCCCCTTTTATTAAAAAAAATATTGTAATAATATTGTATATAATTTATCCGGGTTTTATAAAAATGCATAAATACGCTTTATTTATCCTTTTATTATTATTAATTTCTTCTACAATCTATTCACAGCAATTAAGCACCAGGCAGCTTGATTCTTTGTATGAGTGTGTGATTAAGATAAAAAGGCCTGATCTTCTTAGGAACAAAACAACAACCGTAAGTTCTGTAGCAGCTCACCGGAAAAGTGCAACGGGTTTGATAAATGCCGTAAGGATGCAACTGCAGTATTTTACCGGCCTGCAGAAAAGCGTTTTGCAAAGCATTCTCCAGGGGCCAACTACGGATACAAGTTTTGTTTCTCCGGGCGGCTTTTTTAGAATTTTCTTTGATAACAAAGGCGAATCAGATGTTCCTACATACAGTATGGATTCATTAGCAATTGCACTGGATTCGGTTTATAAAGTTGAGGTAGACTCTATAGGCTTTCCTGCTCCTTCTCCTTCAGACGGCGATACCAAGTATGATGTGTATGTGCAGAATATAGTCGGCGATTACAGCTATACTGTACCCGAAACCGAATACCCGGCGGGAACGGGCAGGTATACTTCATATTTCGAGATCAATAATGATTATACGGGTTTTTATACAACAGGTTTAAATGCTGCAAAAGTTTCATGCGCGCATGAATTTGACCATGCTATAAATATAGGGAATTATATTAACCGTTATTTTGCAGGCGATGAATTTTTCTATGAGCTTTCGGCTACGGCTATGGAGCATTTTGTCTTCCCTTATATTAAAGATTACCTGCAGTACCTTCCGCCGTATTTTGAAAATACGCAGAACAGCATTGCTCTTAGTAACGCTCCTAATGAACAGGAATTCGCCCTGGGTATATGGCATATATATTTGAGGGATAAATTCGGCGATTTTAGGGTAATTAAAAAAGAATGGTCGCTTATGCCTACGGAAGTAGCTATGGATTGTATAAATGATGCACTCCAGTATTTCGGTTCGTCCTTAGGAACTGAGTTGAATACTTTTGGCGTTTGGATGTATTATACTAATTACAGAACCGTTCCGGGAAAATATTTTGAAGATGCTGCTTATTATCCGCTTATTACACCGGTATCAACTTTGAATTTCAGTAACGGATTATCCTTTCAACTGGAGACCGGGCCTTCGTCTAATTGTTTTGTATCAATTATAAACCCGGGTTCTCTTGATACTCTCATTACCATAGTAACAAACTCAGACGTTCAGGACGCAATAGACAATACCGATTCGCTTTATTCTTTTAATGCTTCCTATTACAGTTCCGCCGCCGGCGGGGCTAAAGAGATAACTTCCAATTACTATATTAATTTTTCTGCATCGAACAGCACGTATTGGACTAACGGGGAAATACTTAATAATATAGTAATTAGTTCCGGTCAGAGTTTAGCCGGACAAATAAACTATGTATTCCCGTCTCCTTTCAGTTATTCAAAAAATGCCTATCTGTATATTCCTGTCAGCCAGGTGAATGATCTCAATATTCAGTTTAATGTATATAATATAGCAATGAAATTGGTTTATTCTTCAAGCCAGTCTTTAACTTATTTCAACGGCCAGAAGGTTATAAAATGGGACGGAAGAAATTCAGGCGGGAATAAAGTTCCGACCGGGGTATATATCTATGTAGTTAAAAACGGCGACGGCATTACCAAAGGTAAATTAGTTATCTTCAACCAATAACGTTGTAGAGACAGCCTGTCCCGATTCCTAATCGGGAGGGCATGCCCCGTCTCGATTTGCAGCCCGGACTCGCAACGCCAAATGCAATGGGTACTTAAATGTGACTTTTATTTTACACCCACATACTATAAAATTCGACGGCACTTTTAATTTATTAAACTATATAATCGGATTAATTGCACTAAACGGGATGGTGATCTTTTATATTTTTGCTTTCTGCAACAGCTTATCATTATCATCATAGATTGATTCATAGGACATAACTTATTGCATATACCCTGTAATTTTAATTAACATGAAATATATATTAATGTTTATAATCCTGTTCTCCTTCGGCGCAGCCGGGCAGAATAATATTGTTACGGTTACGGGGCACGTAAATGATGCTAACAATAATGACGCTCTTAAAAGCGTAAATATTTATATTATAAATACTCAATCGGGTACACCGGCCGACAGCCTTGGAAATTTTACTCTGCAGTTACAGCCCGGTAAATACACCATTGCTTTTAGTTATGTTGGTTACGAAACCCAGTTGAAAAATGTTAACATCACAGGCAGGGAAAAAACTATTCATTTAAACGTTTCCCTTAAGCCCGGCCTTTATTTAATGAACGGCGTTACAATAAATGCTAATAGGGAGATTGAAGGGCAGAATATTGATACTTTGAAAATAAAAGATATTCAGAATATCCCTAATCTTTATTCGGATGTGCTCAGCAGCGTTAAAATTTTACCCGGCGTAAGCTCTAATAACGAATTAACAAGCGCATATAATGTAAGAGGCGGCAACTTTGATGAAAATCTTATTTACCTTGACGGGTATGAAATTTACCGGCCGTACTTAATTCAGCAGGGTGTGGAAGAAAACCAGTCAATAATAAACGGTAATATGGTCGGCAATATGGAATTCTATAACGGCGCTTTCCCTGCCCAATTCGGGGATAAAATGTCTTCCGCCCTGGTTGTTAATTATGACAGTACTGTAAAACCTGTTCTCGGCGGTGAAATAAATGCCGACTTGTTTAACACGGGTTTAACACTCCATGACAGAAATGGAAACTTTAGCTGGATAACAGGGTTCCGCTACGCCTATCCTTCTTTGTTTGACAAAACACTTCAAACCTCCGGCTTATATAAACCAAGCTTTGATGATTATCAATTTTTCGGCTCTTATAATTTCCCGGAAAATTATATTGTTCAACTGCTGTTTATTACGGCTAAAAATAATTTTGAATTAACGCCGCAAAGCTGGTTCGGCAACTTTCAATCTCCCGGCATAGGTATTCAGCAGATTACTTTGGACTTTGGCGGCAATTCCGACTATAAGTATAACTCAAATTTAGCGGGATTAAAATTTATAGCCCCGTTGAGCGAAAATTCCAGCCTGACTACCTCGCTGGCTTATTACTCGGATAAAGAATTTTATAATACAAATTTATCCTATAAAGTATATTATTCCGAAGATGCTTACCACCCTCAGGATAATATACAATATCTTGAAACCGGCTACCAGTTCGCGGACAATTCTCTTAACTCTGAGAGGGTTGAATTAATGTCTGATTATACACTAAATTATAAAACCCAAACCATCAAAGCCGGGGCCGCTTTCAGGTACTCGAAAATGGAAAGTACTCTTGATGAGTCAACATCTTTTTTGGGCGTTGATTCGGTTCTTAACGCGGCGAACAATTCAATTCAAAAACTTAATACTGAATTCAATTCTCTTTCCGGTTATGTTGAAGATAATATTTTTTTTAACAGCAAACTAAGCGCAAACGCAGGTTTAAGGGCGTTAAAATATTATTTCAACGGTGAGTTTCTGCTTAGCCCGAGGGCAGGTTTAACTTACAAGCCGGATTCATTAAATTCGTTAAACTTATCCTGGGGATATTATTATCAGCCGCCTTATTTTTATGAAACCTGGGACAAAAGTTTAACTGCTGCAAAATCTTTATTGGCGCAAAAGGATGTTCAGTATGACCTGAGCTGGGAATACCAATTTAAACCACAGTCTAAATTTACCGCTGAATTGTATTATAAAGATTTAACCAGGCTTATCCCTTATTACGTAGATCAACTGCAATTAACCTATGGTGATCAGAATAATTATGAGGGTTATGCCTATGGGCTGGACCTGCAATACGAAGGTGAATTAACCCGTGGAATAGAAACATGGATAGGCTATAGTTATCTGAATGCACAGGAAAAACAAACAACGGGCAGCAATCCGTACGAAAACAGTCCCTTCAACCAGGGGCATACTATAAGGATTTTCCTTCAGGATCATTCCACATCGCATCCTAATTTTCAGGCGCATGTACTCTTCCTGTTAGGGAGCGGTTATTACTATTACCCGATGATTAGTGTTCCCGGCGCTGCGCCGGGAACATACCAGATTGTTCCCGATTATAATGTAACGGATGAATACCCTTTTTACTTCAGGGTTGATATGGGTTTAACATTTGAATTTATAATACTTGACCATAGGAAAATTACTTTTACTGCGGAAGTGTTAAATGTATTTAACCAGTACAATGTAACATCTTATTCATGGTATCACGTTTTCCAGCAGACAACACAGCCCGTTCCCGTTCCAAACATCCTTTCACCAAGATATTTTAATGCAGGTTTCAAATTAGAATTTTAGGAATGTTAGGTCTTTATCATTAACACCGCGATTAATCGCGGTGTTAATGATAAAACACTCAATACTTTTTAACCGTTTTAGCGGTTTACACAACAGTAAATTTGGATGTTATTCCGGCGTTAGCCTCTACTCTGAACTAAGTTAATTTAACAGATCTTTAATGTTTGTATCCTTGCAAATACTACAAAACGGCAGATGGCAATATATTATGCCGGAAAATGGGTCATTTTTAGGTTTTTATTTTTAAAAAAACTCCCGGCAATTTTTCATTCTTCATTTTTTTAGTAAAAAAAAGTATTCTATAATATCATTAAATAATTTTTGATTTATGGTAAAATAAAATTTCAATTTTACGATAATGTAATATAGTCTGGTCTTATAAATACGTAGGGTTATTGTTGATTTTATAAAGTAATTATTCTTTGGAACTGAAAAAATTTGTTTCACAATATGACTATATCCGGAAACCGCTATTACTGAAATTATGAAGAGCAAATTAATTAAAAAGGAGATCAGTAATAAAGAAATAAAAATACTCTTTATTGGTATATCGCATCAGAGTACACTAACCGCAATCAGGGAAATAAAGCATTCTCTAAAATCATTTACTCAAAACAGTGTAGAATCAAAGAAAGATTTTATTGACGGGCTGAATGAATCTCAACCCGATATAATCATTTCAGATGTATCCGTACCGGGTTTAAACTTCAGTCAAATACTTAAAATTTTATCGAATAAATTATTAAATATTCCCGTAATAGTTTTTTGTGCCCGGGGTAATGAAGATTTAGCGATAAAATGTGTTCAGCAAGGCGCCCGGGATTATGTTATAAAAGAACAGCCGAAACGTCTTGGAATTACGGTAATAAGGGCTCTTCAGGAAAAACATTTAAGCCCCAAATTGATTAATAAAGCAGTTAATACTAAAAAAAATAATGAAATTTTAAAAAGATATAAACGCTGGGAATCAAATATTCCCTGTATTTTGTATCTGATCCGGATGCAGCCTGATTTCAGTTATGTATTTAAGCATATAAGTTCAGCCTCTAAAGTATTGTTAGGCGTTGAACCCGGTAAGATAATGAAAAATCCTGCTTATTTTTCTAACCTCATTTACCCTGCCGATATTCTTAATCTTCGTAATGCATTTGCTGAAGCTGTAAATACGGGAACCGCTCTGAATTTTGAAGCTAGATTTATGGTTAAGAATGAAATTCGCTGGTTCCTTTTTAATGCCCATTCTGAAATTCGGCCCGATAAATCCATAACGTGGGACGGCATATTGATGGATATTACCGGGAAGAAACTGGCTGAGGAAACCGCCGCTAATGAGCGCAACCTGATGCAAACCCTTATGGATAATTTTCCCGACACAATTTATTTTAAGGATCTTGAGAGCAGATTTCTCAAGGTTAATAAAGCGTTCCTTAAAAACATAAATGTTGAATCGGAAAATGAAATATTAAATAAAACTGATTTTGACTTTTTTGATCCCGATCATGCTCTTATCGCCAGGAATGATGAAATGGAAATCGTTAAAAGCGGTAAAGCTATGATAAATAAGCTGGAGAAGTTTACATACATATCAGGGAAATTAGCCTGGTTCGTGGCAACAAAAATGCCGTTAAAAAATTCTGAGGGTAAAATTGTAGGAACATTTGGAATATCAAGGGACATTACAGATTTAATTCATGCCGAAGAAGAGCTTGCCGAAGAAAGGAACTTACTGTCAACCTTAATTAATTCCATACCCGATCAAATATTTGTTAAAGATATTGAGGGCAGATATCTTCATAGTAATCCGGCACATTATAAGTCATTCGGCCTGCATTCCCAGGAAGAAATTATTGGTAAAACAACTCTTGACTTTTTCCCTATGGAAAAAGTAGAATCGAATATTAAAGATGACCTGAAAGTTATTCTGACCGGGCAGGAGGTAATAAATTCAGAAGAAAAATCTTTTTGGAACAACGACCGGGTAACCTGGCATCATGTTGCCAAAGTTCCCCTTCGCGATCATCTGAATAATGTCACGGGAATTATATGTATATGCAGGGATATTACTCAAAGTAAAAAGACCCAGGAACAATTACAATCATCCGAAGCGCGCCTCAGGCATATTATAAATACTGTTTCGGCTGTCCTCTATACGGTAAAAATTTTGGGCTCCGTTTTTACACGCATTTGGGTTGGGGACAACATTACACAATTTGGTTATGATCCTAAGGAAGTTCTGGAAGACGATTGGCTGTATAACGCTATTCACCCCGATGACATTGAATATGTTAAATCAAAAATTAAGACCGTACTTGTCAAAGAAAAATTAATACTTGAGTACAGGCTTAAATGTAAAGACGGACGATATATCTGGATTACCGATGAAACTGTTTTGATCCGCGATGAGGATGGAAAACCTGCAGAAGTTTTCGGGTCCTGGCTGGATATTACGGAAAGGATGAAAGCAGAAGAAAATTTATTAACAAGCGAATCGCAGCTATCGGTGGCGCTGAGAATTGCCCACCTTTCTCACTGGGAATATGATTTTACAAAAGACGTGCTAACGCTGAACGATCAATTTTATTCTTTGATACATACCTCGGCAGACCGTGAAGGCGGTTATGAAATGTCTTATTCGCAATATGCGGAGCGGTTTGTTTTCCATGAGGATATTCCTGCCCTTCGCAGAGAAGTTAAAAAGGCTGTTGAGGCAGAGGATTTTAACTACACCAGCCAGTTGGAACATAGGGTAAATTATACCGGCGGGGAAACAGGTTGGTTTGCAACAGGCATGTTTATTACAAAAGATGCCCAGGGTAAAACAATAAAGGCATTCGGCGTTTCCCAGGATATAACTGAACGTAAAAAAGTGGAAGAGGCTTTAATTGCCAGTGAAACCAAACTTAACTATGCGTTAAAAATAGCTCACCTTGCTCACTGGGAATACGATGTTATAAATGAAGTTTTTACATTTAATGATCAATTTTATTCGCTCTTCCGCACTACTGCCGGTAAAGAAGGCGGCTATGTTATGTCTCCTATGCAGTATTCAAATCGTTTTGTGTACCCTGATGACAAACAGCTTGTAGGCTATAAAATTCAAAAATCTATCGAGAGCAGTGATCCCGGCTACAGTGCCAGGGTAGATCATCGTATTATTTATGCCGATGGAGAGATAGGGTACTTATCGGTTAGCATTTTTACTTTTAGAAATACAGACGGTAACATTTACAGGGCATTTGGCGTAAGCCAGGATATTACAGAACGCAAGCAGGCCGAAGAAGCCCTTCGTAAAAGTGAGGTCCAGTTGTCCAGCGCCGTTAAAATTGCAAATCTTGCGTATTGGGAATTGGACTTAGTGAAATTTAATTTCACCTTAAATGACCAGTATTTCTCACTGATGCATACTACTGCTGAAAATGAAGGCGGTTATGTTATGTCTTCAGAACGTTATTTATTAAGGTTTGTACATCCGGAAGATGAGCAGGTTCTTAGTTCGGAAATTCAGAAAGCCCTGGAAACAAAGGATCCGTACTACACTAATGAAATGGAACTGCGAATGAACTACGCTGACGGTAAATTAGGATTCTTTTTAACCCGTTTTTATATTACAAAAGATCTACAGGGCAATACAATCAGCGCCTTTGGGGCAACACAGGATATAACTCAAAATAAGCTTGCGGAAAAAGCATTACGCGCAAGCGAATATTTTTTAAGAAAAACTCAATCAGTCGCGCATATCGGCTCTTTCAAATATAATATCAAATCGGGTACCTGGGAAAATTCGGAAACTTTGGATGAAATATTAGGGATCAATAAAAATTATACTAAAGATATTAAAGGATGGATAAAATTAATTCACCCTGCCAACCGTGCAGAAGTGCTTGATGTTATAAAGAATAAAATAGTTAATAATAAAAGATTCGATAAGGAATACAGGATAATAAGGCATAACGATAAACAAGAGCGGTGGGTGCTTCTGCTGGGCGATCTTGAAATTGATAATAACGGCAAACCGGTTACTCTTATAGGAACTATTCAGGATATTACCGAGCGGATTCTCCGTGAACAGGAGAAAAAGGAGCTTGATAAGCAGCTTCAGCTTAGAAATAAAGAATTGGAAAAAATGATAGCAGATCTTAAAATGATGCAGGGTACTTTGGTCCAATCCGAAAAAATGGCCTCACTTGGACTGCTCTCCGCCGGAATAGCTCATGAAATTAATAACCCACTGGCTTTTGTTTCCAGTAATGCTAACAGGCTTAAAGAGTATTTCCAGGATACCGTGAGCCTGCTTAATAAATGGCAGGATCTGGAACCGGTTCTTAAAGATAAACCTGATTTTGAATTAATTATTCAGCAGATAAACGAATATAAAGATCAGATTGACATAAATTTTATACTGCAGGATTTTGATAAAATGATGTACGGGGTTCAGGAAGGTACGCAGCGTATAAAGAAAATTGTGGAGGGCATGAGAGGATTTGCGCACATGGCGGATAATACTTTTTCTCAGGCCCGGTTAAACCAGGCTATAGATGATACTCTTACAATTGTATGGAATGAAATAAAATATAAAGCAGCAATAGTTAAAAACTACGGAAATTTGCCCCCGGTAACCTGCAACATCGGGGAAATTAAACAGGTTCTTGTTAATCTTTTAGTTAATGCCGCTCATTCAATCAAAGAAAAAGGCACTATTAATATTACGACTTCTGCCGACGATGATCACGTTTATATTCAGATTCAGGATACCGGTTCAGGAATACCGCAGGACAATCTTAAAAAGATATTTGATCCGTTCTTTACCACTAAACCGGTTGGAAAGGGAACAGGGCTGGGCTTATATATTACAGCTTCAATAATTGAAAAGCACAACGGTAAAATAACCGTTGAAAGCCGGATCGGTGCCGGCAGTACATTTAAAATTAAATTACCAATTAAATTTAAAACTGCAGATACGGAAGCAGAAGAGGTTGCGGCATGAATTTAATCAACGAAATACAACCGGGTAAATCCCGCGTTCCTACTTTAGTTGTAATCGATGACGAAGAATATATTCTCTCTACTTTAAAAAGTTTATTCAGAAAAGAAGGCTATCAGATGCATTTCTTTTCATCCCCGGTTTTAGCTCTTGAATTCCTTCGCCAACATGAAACGAACGTATTAATTACCGATATGAGAATGCCTGAAATGGGCGGTACCGAACTGTTGGAATATTCGGCTGATATTTGCCCCAATGCAATCCGGTTAATTATAAGCGGGTATGAACAAAAATCGGTGATATTAAGCGCGATATCGCGGGGATTAGCCAGAAACTACATTATGAAACCCTGGGATGATGAACAACTAAAGACGCTTGTACATGAATCTATGGAACTTCAGCAGACTATGCGGCAAAAACATTTACAGGATTTACTGTTATCATTCAAAAATCTGCCCTCACCTCCTCAACTTCATAAAAAGTTAAAAAAAATATTAGAGAAAACTCCCCTGCCGGTAAAGGAAATTACAAATGAAATTGAGAAGAGCCCTGCTCTGGTTGCTAAACTATTAAGAATGTCTAATTCAGTTTGCTACAGTTCGTATAAAAATATTAAAAATGTCTTTGATGCAATATCTTTTGTAGGCACTGAAGAAGTGCTGAATATTGTATTGAGCCTTGAATCTTTTGATAGTGTTTGTGCGCAGGCTTTGCCTGAAGTAATCCATAAAACAGAAGATCTTAGGGAAAAATCAATTTTAAGAGCGCAGATTGCCCGTGAAATTTCTTTAAGATGGAATGTAAAAGTTGATCCCGAGGAAGCTTATGTAGCAGGGTTGATGCTTGATATCGGTCTCATGTTCCGTTTTTGTTCTTCGCGCGATAAATTCAATAAATTCTTTTCGATTTACAATGAAGGGGAAAAGTCAATGTTATTAATCGATAAAGAAATATACACAATTTCTCACGACGAAGTAGGCGAGGCCCTGTTATCATATTGGAACTTTTCTCCTGAAGTTATTACTGCAGTTGGAAATCACCACCGTTATGCATGTAATAACCCTTTAACAACCATTGTTCAGTTGGCGGATTTGATTGTTCAGGGTAAAGATTCGCTTCCTCATGATCCTTGTATTGATGGTTTAGCAGAAGAATGGAAAATTAAACTTACCGCTGTGTTGGAAAAAATTTATAACTCACAAATATCTTAAGGCATATATGGATACTTATACTGAAAATAGAAAAATTTTATATATAGATGATGAGCAGGAACTGCTGAACTCATTTACCTCACTCATGCGAAAGGAGAATTTACAGATTACTACAATGAGTGAATCTAAAGGAATAACCGAATTGTTAAATTCCAAAGGGCCGTTTGCAGTGGTGCTTTCCGATATGCGTATGCCCGGCCTTGACGGCGTGCAGGTATTGGAAGCCGCTAAGAAAAAATTTCCCGAATCAATCAGGGTCCTGGTTACCGGTTATGCGGACTTTAATGATACCGTAAGAGCTATAAATACCGGGGGTATTACATCCTATATAACAAAACCCTGGAAAGATGAAGAAATAATACTTCAGGTTAGGAATTGGGTTACCCAATATAACCTGAAACAGCAAAATACTTATTTATTGAACCGGCTTGATGATGATAATAAAAAGCTGAATGAATTATGTGAAGGTACATTAAAAGGCAGTATTAAAGTTTTGGTTGATATATTATCGTTATATAATTCCCGTTCATTTAGCAGATCAAATCATCTCAGGAATATCGGCAGGAATATTGCGAATAAGCTGCAGTTGAAGAATGCATGGGAAATAGAAATTGCCATACTACTATCCCAGATAGGTTGTGTGGGTGTGCCGCAGGAGATCCTGGAAAAGAAAGATCAGGGTCTGGAGTTAACTTCCAGGGAAGAAAGCCTCTATAACTCGCATCCGAAAATAGGGCAATCGATTATTAAAAATATTCCGCGCCTTGAGGAAGTTGCAGAAATAATTTCATATCAATTAACCGATGATCAGGTAAGAAATAACATAGGTGCATCTAAAAATAATGTGCCTTTTTCCGCTTTAATACTAAGGCTTTTAATAGATTTTGATTATCTTGTCGGTAACGGTAAATCCGAGACTGATGCCGTGGAAATTATAAAACAAAAAAACAAATACCACGGTGATTTATTAATTGCGCTTGAACTTGAAATTGCCGGGATGTATGACGGGCTGACTATAGTTAAAAAAGAATTAAAAGATTTAAAAGAAGGCAATGTTTTGGCCGGGGATATTAAGGATACCGGGGGAAATATAATTATTAAAAGAGGAAACGAAATATCCAATGTAGCGCTTATCCATTTACAAAATTATTCCGCCTCAAATAAAATTGTAACGCCGATTCTTATTCTGGAATAATAAAATCATTACAACCTCCGGGGCTTGATTTAAGCTCCGGGGTTTTCAGCCGAAAGCTGATCAGCATTTGGCTGAGGCCTCAACCTCGAGTTAGGTGAAGCAATATTATTTCTCTATCCTGAATTAACAATATCCCAATCTCGATTTATCGGGACTAAATTTCTATACCAAATCAATCCCCCACAAACCTTCTCCTGAACCCCGGCGGGGTGGAATGTTTGTAGAAAAAACCCTCCCCCCGGTTCGGCAATTTATAAATACGGTTCATACCTGTTATTTCTCAACTCCTCAATTTAAATTTTCCCGGTTTATTTCTGCTGTATATTTTTGCCCCGGAACATAATTATAAACTATATTTGAGGTAATAATATGGACATAAAATCAATCTATCAGAATAAAGCTGCAAGGCATGTGTTTATCTTTTCCTTCTGCTTCACGTTGTCGCTTGCAGACAAATGGATGCAGACGGGAAACCCTTTTCAGGCATCTACCGTATTATTTTTCTTTATTGTATATATAATAGCATTATTTTCACTTTGGTTTGCATCCCGGTTCTTTAATTATTTTTTTAAAAGAAGTGCAAACGAATTTTCAAAAAAAGCAGTCCCGGCGCTTCTTATTTTCTGGATAGGCGAACTGATTTTTTCATCGGCAGCTATAACGTTTGGACTTTTATGGTGGTACATATTACACAACATGGGTTTGGCTTCTTTCAAACATCAGATGATAAGCATTGAAGCAAAACCGGCGCTGCAGCAATTTGCACTTTGGGTTCTTATCGGCACAATATTTTACTTTTATATATTATGGCGGCAAAGCCTTGCCCGCGAACAAAAATTAAGAGAAGAGAAACTTGCTTTTCAATATGAAACGCTTAAGAGCCAGGTTAACCCGCATTTTTTATTTAACAGTCTGAACACTCTTTCTTCCCTCGTAAGCATAAATATGGAATCTGCGGAACAGTTTATAAACAGGCTCTCATCTATATATAGATATATTCTGGAGAACATTGCTGTTGATACTGTACCTTTAAAATCGGAAATTTCATTCGTTAACGACTTTTTCTTCCTCTATAAGATACGTAACGATGAGAAAGTTAATCTCGATATAAATATTAACGATGATACCGGGTTCGTGATTTTACCAATTTCGCTTCAATTGCTGATAGAAAATGCTATGAAGCATAATATTGCAACCCGCGAGAGCCCATTAAATATTAAAATATTCGTTGATGATTGCTATATTGTTGTTGAAAATAATCTTCAAAAGATTACATCTTATTCCGGCATGCCGCAAAATGGGTTGAAAAATTTAGGAGGCAGGATAGAGTTAATGACGGGGAAGGAGTTAATAATTAAAGAAACACCCGGTAAATTCATAGTAAAATTACCTTTATTAAAAAATAATGAAAATACTGATAATTGAAGATGAAAAGCCTGCAGTTAATAAACTGACAGGGCTTTTAAAAAAAATAGACGATACAATTATCATTTCAGGTGTCATTGAATCTGTTGAAGGATCTATTAACTGGCTGAGTGATAACCCAGCCCCCGATTTAATATTAATGGATATCCGCCTGGAAGACGGAATTTGCTTTGAGATTTTCGAGACTATTAATGTAAAGACTCCTGTTATATTTACTACCGCTTACGATGAATATGCAATAAAAGCCTTTAAAATAAACAGCGTGGATTACCTCCTTAAACCGGTAGATGAGAATAGTCTTAAAAACGCTCTGGATAAATTCCATTCACTGCACTTCAACAAAAGCCGGGATATAGAAAATATACGCCCCCTGCTGGAAGAATTTTCCAAACAGTACAAGAGCCGGTTTCTTGTAAAAACAGGCGAACATTATAAATCAATCTCAACAAATGATATTTGCTATTTTTATATTATCGAAAAAAATACATTTCTTAAAACCGCCGAAGGTAAAACTTTCGGCCTCGATTTTTCACTTGAACAAATTCAGAATGTTATTAATCCCGGCAAGTTCTTCAGGATAAACCGTAAATTTATTGTAAATGCCGACTTGATTAGCGATATAGTCAGCTATTATTCAAACAGGCTTCTGCTTAAACTTGAAAATAATGAAAAGAATGATGAGCTTGTTGTCAGCAGGGAAAAGGTATCTGCATTTAAAAAGTGGATGGACCGTTAATCTACTCTCCCCATATTTCCTATGAATATTATTTTTGTAAACCCGGCTGTTATTAATTGAGGTTCACCTTAATGGTGAGCCTCACAAAAAGTCCCCTCTTGGGAGGGGTGCAGGGGTGGGTTGAAGCGCTTATACTTAGAGAACCCTCGCAACTGCCTTTATCCCTGCACAGCCCTCTCTTCCTCTGCAATTTAATCCAATATAATTTATCATTATACAAAATTGCAAATTATTTGTTAATCCCGGCAATATTGCTTCTAAAGCCATAAACAAAAAAATATTAATATCGATTATATAATAAGCGTAATAATATTCATGTTAATTACGACTGGAAAAGGCTCTACAATGCCTTAATAATAATTCTCAATTAGTCTGGTTTATTATATCAGAGGGAAAAATATTATAATAAATTCACGAATCATCAAATCAAAATATACTTATTAAATAATATGAATTATTTAATTCTTGATTTTAATAGGCTCAAAAACATTTAAAGTCCAATATTTTTTTCAAAAATACCCGGAAAGTTTATACCGGTAATAGACTTAAGGACCAAACTCGGCATACCCAAAAAAGAACCCGGTAAAGATACCAGGATAGTTGTTGTAGATCTTGATGGCAGGACGGTTGGCTTTTTAGTTGATGCCGTAAGCGAGGTTTTAAGGATACCAAGAAATATTACGGAAGCTCCGCTGGAAATTACTACGGGCGTGAACTCTGAATATATTACCGCAATCGGGAAATTGGAAGACAGGCTGTTAACTCTTCTTGATTTAAATAAAGTACTTGTTAAAAAAGAAAAACATCTATTGAAAACTGTCAATTAATTAAATAATTAAAAGGAAAATATAATGAAATGGTTTATTAACTTGAAAATAAGTAGAAAACTTATTTCCGGATTTACGGCTGTAACATTAATTGCCGCTCTTATCGGATATCTTGGCATTATTAATATCAAAAAGGTAAATCGGGGCAGCGCTGAAATGTATAATGAAAATGCCGTTCCTTTGTCTTATTTAATAAATCTTACGGCTCATTTTCACCGATTAAGGGCAAACGCAATTTGGGCAATCCTTGAAAATGATTTAACAAAAAGAAATGATCAGATTCAAAGATGTGCGCAGAGAGAAGAATCAATAAAATTGTATGCCGGAAAGTTTGAAGAATGTATTCATTCTGATGAAATAATATCAGCCTTCGGCGAATACAAAGATGCACAAGATAAACTATTTCCATTAATTGAAAATCTTATTGACTTAGTAAAACGAAATAATAATTCACAAGCAGAATTATTACTTTCGGGGGAAATTGAAACCACAAGAAAAACTTGTGAAAATGCATTAACAAAATTGACCGATTTACAGATTCAACTCTCTAAAGCTAAGTCGGAAGAAAATACAAATATTTCAGAATCTGCCACTTTTGATATGTTATTACTACTTGCTGCAGGACTTTTGATAGCTTTTTCTCTTGGAGTATTTATCTCAAGAATTATAAGTAAGTCGATAAATAAACTTGCTGAGGGTGCCAATAAAGTTGCGGCGGGTGATTACGATCTTAAACTGGATATTGTAACCAATGACGAAATCGGTGATCTCACCGGTTCTTTCAATATTATGATACAGAATGTTAAACAGGCAAATGAGGCAATAATCAGAGAAAAGAATAGTATCGCAGTTAAAGTTGAAGAAGCGGTTAAGGAAAGTGAAGTGCAAAGAGAATATCTTGCCAAAAGTGTTGATGATATTCTTATTGAGATGAACAAATTTGCCGGCGGAGATTTAACGGTTGCTTTGGAAGTAAAACATGATGACGAGATAGGCAAACTGTATTCAGGGTTTAATAAAGCTTTATATAATATAAAAAATATGCTCCTGAAAGTCTCGGAAGCAGTAGTTTCCACTGCAAGCGCCAGCAGCCAGATTTCCTCAAGCACGGAAGAAATGGCGGCAGGTGCCCAGGAACAAAGCAACCAGACTATGGAAGTAGCCGGCGCTGTGGAGGAAATGACGAGAACCATTTTAGAAACTACTAAAAACTCAGGCATTGCAGCGGAAGCCGCTAAAAGTGCGGGCGCTTCTGCCAAAGAAGGCGGTAAAGTTGTTTTAGAAACAATTGAAGGCATGAACAGGATTGCCGGTGTAGTAAATAAATCGGCTGAAACAGTTCAGGCGCTTGGAAAAAGCAGCGATCAGATTGGCGAAATAATACAGGTAATTGATGATATTGCCGACCAGACAAACCTCCTGGCTTTGAATGCAGCAATTGAAGCAGCAAGGGCGGGTGAACAGGGCAGAGGTTTTGCCGTTGTTGCAGATGAAGTAAGAAAACTTGCTGAGAGAACCACTAAAGCTACAAAAGAAATAGCCGGGATGATAAAACATATACAGAGAGATACCAGCGGTGCTGTAGAATCAATGAGTAAAGGCACTGAAGAAGTACTGAAGGGTAAAGCGCTTGCCGATAAAGCAGGAGATTCGTTAAAAGAGATTATACAGGGCGCTGAAAAAGTTGTTGATGTAGTAGCTCAGGTAGCCGCGGCTAGTGAAGAGCAGTCCACTACTTCTGAACAGATTAGTAAGAGTATTGAGATGATAAGCAATGTAACGCAGGAAAGCGCTGCCGGTATCGCGCAGGTTTCAAAAGCCTCTGAAGACCTGAACAGGTTGACTGTAAATCTTCAGCAATTAATTTCAAGGTTTAAAATTGAAGATGGCTCGAATGAAGGACAAATAGGTTATCTTAACCATGATGGTAAAAGTGGTTATGAAGTCCGTTCAAATGGAGCAATAGTAAAATCGTAGAGTTAATCCCGGGAGAGGCAATACCTCTCCCGGGATTCTTTTGCAGGGTAGATAATTCCTCAGCTATGCGAAAAATTAAAAATTATCAAATCTTAATAAAAATATTAAGGCGGTCTTTATTTATTTTTGCGGGTACGTCCTCTTTTTCTTCAATTTAATTCAATATTATTTATAATTATGTAAAATTATGCTTTTTTATAAAATCAAAACTTTTTACCTTGTAAAATTATTAACAAAATTGTAACATTGCTCGATTATTAGATTAAGGGAAATATAATTATTTTTTCCCCGGTTAAAGTAAACTTTTTAACTCGTTTAAAAAGGAATATTTTATAAGCATCGTAAAGTCCGTACGGGTTTACAATAGATTCTTATGAATTAAATTCGGGTTTGATGAAGGCCGGATAGTTTTTCATAACCTTCATAATGAATAGGGTTATGCAATTGATTCATAACGGGTTCTGGTGTGATTGTCGGATAGGCATTGCCTCTCCTTATACTATTTTCTAAATATGAATTTGCAGGCAGCTTGTAATGTTTTAAATCTGAAGGGCTGTATGAGGAAAAAAATATTAATAATTGAAGACGACGTAAATTTGCTGGATAATCTTGTATCGCTCTTAAATGATGAAGGATACATCGGCTTACCGGCAAAAGACGGGGATACCGGTATTAAAACGGCTGAAGAGCTTACTCCTGATTTAATTCTATGTGATATCATGATGGATGGGATTGACGGGTATGATGTGCTTGAACATGTGTCTAAAAATAAAATTACTCAGGCTATACCTTTTATTTTTATAACCGGCAAGGGAGGATGGGAAAATATGAGGTTAGGTATGCAGCTTGGCGCCGACGACTACATTACAAAGCCCTTCGATTCGGATGAATTATTAAAATCTATCGCAGCAAGATTAAAAAAAGTTGAATTGTATAAGACGGATTCAATTAATTTATTAGAGGATCCGGTAAATGAAAAATATTTAAGTGACGATTATCTATTTGTCCGCGAAAACGGAGTTCCGGCCATTCTTAAAATAAATGAAATTTTATACATCAATGCAGAAAATCAGTATTCTGTTATCAGAATGCGGGACGCGAAAACACACATGGTACGTAGACCCCTTTCTCACTGGGAAAAGATTCTTCCGCAGAAGAATTTTTTCAGAATTCACAGGGGCACAATTATAAATTTGGATTATCTTGTTAAGATAAAGAAACACGAAAGCCAAAGGTACCTGGCTTATCTCGAGGATATTAAAAAGCCATTTGTCATTAGTAAAAGATATGCCAGCAAAGTCAGGAAAATTCTCCTCTAGTTTATAAATCATCTGTCCGCTTTGTTTGTTTCATCCTGAAAATCCTATTGAGCCAGAGGCTCATCAGCCTTTGGCTGAAATCCTAAGAATCCCGGTTCAGACAATGTTATTCATCCTGAGAATCCTCAAATCCTGAGAATCCCGGTTCAGACATTATTAAATATTCTTTTAAACTCCAGACTCTTTGCTCCAAAATTAATTAACAAGCCGACCTCCATATTATAAGCTTCAAGATAATTTTTAGCTTGAGCCAGATGTACATCCTCTAATTTGATAAGAGCTTTTAGTTCAATCATAATTTTCTCTTCAACGAAAAAATCCACTCTTCGAGTGCCAATGCAATGTCCCAAATAAAGAACAGGCATTTCTTTTTCACGCTCGAGCTTTAGTCCTTCCAGCATCATCTCAATTTCCAATGCCCGTTGATAAATAACCTCCTGAAATCCATTCCCAAGAACAGAATGTACTTTCATTGCACATCCTATTATTTTTTTGGTTATTTCTTCATATAACATGGTAGAAACTCCCTTTTAACATGTGTGATTAAATAAATTTTATTATTAACACAAAATGTCTGAACCAGGATTCACAGGATTTTAGGATTAACAGGATTATAAGCTACATGAAATTAATATTAAGAATCATAGTTCATACAATTGCGTTTATCCTGAAAATCCCATAATCCTGAGAATCTTGGTTCAGACAATGTGATTCATCCTGAGAATCCTCCAATCCTAAGAATCCCGGTTCAGACAATTCTTATTTATTCTTAAAAGCTTTTAACCCGGCAAAGGATGCAGCCTTGCCCAGCTCTTCCTCTATTCTCATTAATTGATTGAACTTTGCAATGCGTTCACTCCGGCAGCCGCTTCCTGTTTTCAGGTGCCCGGCATTAGTGGCCACGGTTAAATCTGCAATGGTAGTATCTTCCGTTTCGCCGCTCCTGTGAGAGATGAAATAATTATAATTATTTTTCTTAGCAAGTTCAATTGTCTTTAATGTTTCCGTTACCGATCCTATTTGATTAAGCTTAATAAGTATCGAGTTGCCGATTCCTTTTTCAATTCCTTCTTTCAGAATTTTCGGATTTGTACAGAATATATCATCCCCGACTAATTCAATTTTACTGCCCAATTCTTTTGTAAGGTTTGCCCAGCCTTCCCAGTCATTTTCAGCCATGCCGTCCTCAAGTAAAATAATCGGGTAATCGGAAGACCATTTTTTCCAGATATTTACCATATCATCGGATGTAGCCAGATGCTGGTCCGACTTAAAAAATTTATACTTACCGTCTTCCCACATTTCACTTGTTGCGGGGTCAAGGCAAATAGAAACGTCTGTGCCCGGTTTATATCCGGCTCCTTCAATTGCTTCAAGTATTACTTCCACGGCTTCCTGGTTCGATTTCAGGTTCGGTGCAAACCCGCCTTCATCGCCCACTCCGGTTGAATAACCTTTTCTCTTTAGTATCTCTTTCAGTGTATGAAAAACTTCTATTCCTTTTCTGATTGCTTCCCTGAATGAATCCGCGTTGTGCGGTGCAATCATAAATTCCTGGAAGTCCACGTTATTATCCGCATGCTTTCCGCCGTTAATAACGTTCATGCATGGAACCGGCATTAAATATTTGCTCCTGTTCTTTAAGTAACGGTAAAGAGGCTCTCCGTTTTTTAATGCTGCCGCCCGTGCAAATGCAAGTGAAACGCCAAGTATAGCGTTTGCACCTAATTTTGATTTGTTCGGAGTGCCGTCAAGCTTGATCATAGTATTGTCGATATCCTTTTGAGAGTCGAAATTTTTCCCGGTAATACATTTGGCAATATCGTTATTAACATTTTCAACGGCCTTAAGAACTCCTTTGCCTTTAAACCTGCTTTTATCGCCGTCTCTTAATTCCATTGCTTCCCGCTCGCCCGTGCTTGCGCCTGATGGTACAATGGCTCTTCCTAAAAATTTGTTTGATAGAATAACATCTACTTCAACAGTAGGATTGCCGCGGGAATCTAATATTTCCCTTCCGGTAACTTTTGTAACTTTCATTTAACGTTCTCCTTTGAATTATTTGAAGTGTTCAATGTTCAGTTAGTTATGTATATGATATTTAAAGTAGCCCCGGCATTCATGTCGGGGGCTTCATATTCCCCCGGGTTTCATATAGTGCTGGCCATGCCAAAAACTCGGCATCAGGTCATAATATTTTTAATATCAGCCTGAATTGAGTCATTATTTAGTATACTTATTTTTTTATATTTCTATTAAAAATCATGAATTTGACGTGCGCCCGGTGTACTTTATAATATCTGCCTTTTCCATTGTAATTAATCCGCCGCAGTCGGCTTTTTCAAAAAGATCGTGCAATACCGGTAAAAACTCTTCGATTTTTTTTTCATCATCCACTATTTCAATTACTATAGGCATATCTTCGGATAACCTTAAAATTTTTGCCGTATGTATCCTGCTTGTTTTACCGAAACTCATTATTCCCTTAAAAACCGTAGCGCCGGCCAAATGTAATTTTCTTGCTTCAATTACTATCTTTTCATATACCGGAATATGGCCGATGATATCGGTTTCTCCTATAAAAATTCTTAATAACTTTGCTTCGCCTTTAAGTTCCATTTTATCCTCCGGTTAGAAGTATCAAAATATTCTTGGTAGTAATAAATCCGGGCAATATAATCAGGTTATTTAGTACATAGTTTGCAACATGCGGTAAGTATTCTTGTCCTTTGTTAAAGCTTATTGTTTTAAGTGAAAATAAATGTAAAAAATTGTAAGCGGAACCGGATCCCCGGTAACGGAAAATGTCCCCTAATCCTGCGCCTGAAAACGGTATCAAATAATTCTGCACTTGAATTTTCCTATCTTACGTTTTGTATAAAATAAATTAATACCTCGTAATTAAGACAGGAGTTATCAGTCCGGCGAGTTCTATCGGACAGTTACAGGCGAACTCCATCGCCTGCTTAAATATAATACTATGTCTTTTTATATTCAATATTTTCACCCCCTTTTATAAGGGCAGTAAACTACCAAATTTCAAAACATCCGGATCCGTTTATCCGGCAAAAAGATGGAAAGAAACATTATTTACCTTTTAATATGGTTCAACTAAATTTGGATGGAAACAAAGCGCAAAAATTCTACAAGCGAAATAAAAAATATATATCTGTGCTATGAAGCAGCAGTTCATAGCACAAATACTAAATTAAATTTAGACAGATATTTATTTTAAATACATCATTTTTTTTGTTTCAATAAAGTTTCCTGCTTGATTATTATTGATTGAATTAACCCACAATCGGTAAAAATAAATACCGCTTGCCATTTTAGAGGCATTCCAGCTAATATTATATGAACCGGCATCTATGTTTTTATTAACTAATGTTGCAATCTCTCTTCCAAGAATATCATAAACTTTTAAAATTACATGGCTACTTGAATTTAACTGCCAGCTAATTATTGTTGACGGATTAAACGGATTGGGATAATTTTGATTAAGGGTTATCTGTTTTGGAAGGTTGCCGTTGTTCGGAACACCTTTAACAGCAGCTATTCCTCCTCCGTCGGTTGTCTTAAAAATACCATTACCAACAGCCCAGCCGGTATTTGCATTTACAAAGAATAAGGATGTTAAATAGTTAGACGGGATGTTTTGGCCTGTCCATGTATTTCCGCCATCAGTTGTTTTCATAATGGATTTTTGGCCTGAATAATTACTGCCTGCTATCCAGCCGGTAGTTTCATTTGCAAAGTAAATTGTAAATCTTTCACCGGGATAAGTAATTCCGCAAGGCGTCCAGCTATTTCCTCCATTTGTGGTTTTAAATATATTATTCCCTCCGTAAGAATCTCCTACCACCCAGCCTAAATTTGTATTTAAAAAATAAAAAGATAAAGTACTAAGATTAGAGTTAATTGTTTGCTGAACCCATGTATTGCCGCCATCCGAAGTCTTATAAAGAGTACTATCAAATAAAGCAATCCAGCCGGTATT